>Ga0209514_10000164_pt1 | contig 150790 bp, 149 predicted proteins | sample Subgrocontami58m_FD_187452 | JGI IMG/M metagenome (GOLD analysis project Ga0209514, IMG submission 187452) | Subsurface groundwater microbial communities from S. Glens Falls, New York, USA - GMW37 contaminated, 5.8 m (SPAdes) (version 3) | ecosystem: Environmental > Aquatic > Deep subsurface... | reverse complement strand
ATCCGGTCTCTGCGGGATTGCTCTGTCTGCATTGCCACTTCAAAACACCGCAATCGGGTTGACCGGCGAGCCTGTGCCGCCGGCTACGTTGAGCGGGCTGATGGTCAGCATAAACTCGTAGCGCCCTTCCTCGGCACAGGCCTTCGCCAGCGGCTCCAGCAGGGCGTTGTCTACCAGGGCAACGCCATACGCAAAGATGGCGCCGTGGACGCCCCAGGGTATCTGGTACTGAGTGGGGCGAATGTCCATCATGTCCCACAAGAGCACGCTCACGTCATGGTCTCTCAGGAAGGGCAGGCACGACTCGTGAAGCCCCGGCCGCTGAGGCCCTCCGCCCCAAAAGCCTTCGTGGTCCCGGGCGTAGGCTTCCCGCCCGCTGTACACGGCGACGGCATCGCCAGGCTCCAGCTTCAGCCCCTGGGACGCCGCCACGGCGTCCAGCTCCCATCCATGTACCGGCTCCTCTAGGGTGACGTAGGGTTTGCCACGGTATTTGGGAACGTCCAGGAGCACTCCACGGGTCAGGATGCCGTCACGCCACTCGTCAATGCCGCCGTACTTCGCACCGGAGAAGGTGATGACATCGCTAGAGTCTTTCCCGTCCCACATGCCGTTATCGTCCCAGGTGTGGCACAGTGCGTCAATGTGGGTAGCGGACTGCCCGTGGTAGTAGATGCCGTAGTAGTCAAAGGCCGCGCCGCCGCCGTTCGGCCCGCCTGGGCTTCGCCACATATAGTGCTGGGCTGGCCTGGCGTTCTCCACCGATGGCGTAACCGGGAACGGACGGCTCAGGCAGACCGCCCGTCCGGAGCGCACCAAACGAGCGGCGGCCACGCGCTTTTGCGGCGTGATCAGGTTGATTGCTCCCGCGCCGCCTTTGCTCCCCCATCTTCCCCAGTTGCGGCGGTCCCTCAAGTACGAGTCCACCTCTGCTTTGCTCGGCAAAGGGTGTTGTTGGGCCATAAGAGTCCTCCCGGCTGGTGAGGCTGGACCTCACCCCCTGGCCCCTCGCCTTTGGCGGGGGGAAGGAATTATATCTGGGGGACACCCCCAGACCCCCAGCGGGAACTGACGTTCCCTGCACCCTTCTAACTTTTGAGGCGACGTAGGTGAAGTTGTCACACTGCTATCGCCGTGGAGCGCCGTGGATAGGCAGGTCGTCGGGGTCAACGGGCACTTCAATGACGCTGGGGACGTTCGTGTTAGAGAGAGCTGCGTGGATAGCGTCCCCTAGCTGGTCCAGGCGCTCCACGTAGTAGCCCTTGGCCCCGTAGAGCTCAGCCAGCTTGTCAAACCTTGGGTTGGTCAGTTCTGCTCCAATGATCCGGTCGCCGAATCGCGCCTTTTGCAGCGCTTTTTCCTGTCCGTACATGTTGTTGTTCACCACAATGTTTACCGTGGCGATGTGCTCTCGCACCGCCGTTTCCAGGTCGTGGGCGTTGTACAGGAAGCCGCCGTCGCCGGCGATGCTGATCACCGGCGCATCAGGCCGCGCCAGCTTCGCTCCCATAGCTTCGCCGACGGCGTGGCCGATGGCCCCTGTTGGCGAGGCGATGAATGTCCTGGGCCGCTCAAAGGCATGGCGCTCCCAGCCGAAGGTGTTCACCGCGCCGGAGTCGGTGACGACAATCATGTCCGGCGTCTGCACTTTGGCAAACTCGTCGTAGAAGCGATGCGGGCTGATGCCGGACTTGCTTATCTGATCTTCCCGCTGATGACGGGCATTGCGTTTGGCTTTCGCGGCGTCGGCCTCTCGCCGCCATGCGGGGTCGCCGCCTTCCACGCCTTCCGCCCGGAGCAGGTCAAGCAGGCCCTGGACCGCCGCTCTTGCGTCGCCGTGCACGCTGACCTCCACGGGGCAGTTGCGGCCAAGGGTGGCCTCGTCCATTTCAATCTGAATAATGCGGGCGTCCCTCGCCACGGAGCCGTTTTGCAGATAGCCACCGAATCCCCCCAGCCGCGTGCCAATCCCCAGGATAACGTCGGCTTTTGCAGACAGATCATAGGTTTCAGGAGCGCCCCACTGTCCAAAAGGCCCAACGTTCAGCGGGTGGCTGCCTGGTAGGGCGTCCAGATGCCGTGAACTCGTGACCATTGGAATGGAAAGGAGTTCGGCTAGCTGCACCACCAAATGCGTGCAATCGCTGTCTGTGACGCCGCCGCCTGCAAGGATGAGTGGCCGTTTGGCCTGCTTCAGGAGTTCTGCAGCTTGGGCAATGAGGGTCGGGTCTGGGACGGCGTGGCGCAGAGGACGGTATGCTGCTGGAGAAACGATGTCGGCGTCTATGGTCTTGTTTTGCATGAGATCTGCCGGGAAATCTACCAGCACCGGCCCCTTTGACCCGGACTTGGCGACGCGGTAGGCGTGGCGCATCAGCTCGGGGATGCGCTCCGCCTTGGGGATGGTAATGGCGAGCTTCGTGAAAGGACGGAAGGCGGCGACGTGGTCCATTTCCTGGCCGCCGTCGCTCAGCACTGTGTTGGTGCCGGCAGCCCCGGCCAGGGCGATGACCGGCGCGTGGGCACGGTACGCATTGAAAATGCCGCCGACGAAGTTGGAAGCACCCGGGCCGCCCGTCGCCATGCACACGCCGGGCACGCCGGAAATCCTGGCGTAGGCGCTGGCCATGTCCACCGCGCCCTGCTCATGGCGAGTTGTGATGAAGCGAATGTCGGACCTATCGTAGAAGGGGTCAACGAGGTCCAGGATGGAAACGCCCACGATGCCGAAGACGTACTTGCAGCCCTCGTTCACCAGGGATTCAAGCACCGCCTGCCCTGCGCTCATCTGTGCCATCGGATCCCTCCTGCATGTGCTAAAGACGCAGTCCGCATTCTAGCACGATGCTGGGAGAAAGCGAGGCGCTGGAGACAGCCTGCCACCTTTTCCTTGACCGAGCTTGGAGTCGTCCCTATACTGGGACCATCGTCCTTCTCCTGTGGGGCTGTAGCTCAGCTGGGAGAGCGCCTGCTTTGCAAGCAGGAAGTCAGGGGTTCGAGTCCCCTCAGCTCCACCAATGTAACTTGAATCACCCCCTCATAATCCACTGCGCAGGGTGGACAAAGGGAGCTTTCTTGCGGTTGGCGTTTCTTCTGGCCCTTGTTGCCATGCTCGGTTTTGCCCTTTCCTGCGGTGAGAGACCTGCGCCGTCCCTTGACGGGAACCTTGGCGGTACTCCCGGCCCAACGGAGACCGCTTCTCCCTTTGACGAAGCGCCTTCTACCTCTGTGGCTTCCCCGAGCCCTGCGACATCCGGTTCAGCCGCTGGCAATCTGGGGACAAAGTACGGCGGCATTCTCGTGCTGGCCAACCGCAGCGATCCACCATCGGGGTTTGACACGCTTCGGACAAGCAGCATCGCGCTCCACGAAGTTGCCGGCGCTCTGTTCGGTCCTGGAAACTTGGTGATGCGCTGCCGAGAGAACATGTACCTGGTATGCCCCTACTTGGCCTCAAGCTGGGTGACAAACCCCGGATTTACTGAATGGACTTTTTCCATACGGAACGACGCCTACTGGCACGATGGCGTCGCTTTTACCGCCAAGGATGCAAAATTCTGGTTTGATCTTGCCTACTTTGGGGTTAAAGTGGGAGACAAGGTCCGCGCTCCTGCGTATTTCAAAGGTGAGTTCGGCGACGTTGAAGAGGTGGAGGTACTGGAGCACAACAGGTTGCGGATTACCTTCCGCCACCGAAGCCCCTATTTTCTGGACGTCTTGGCGGACCCCCGATTCAAGATAGCCCATCCTCGCCACCTGATGCAGAAGCGGATTGAGCAGGGAGAAGTGAGCATCACTCCACTTGATGTTGGCCTGGTTGGAGTGGGGCCGTTCAAACTGGAGAAGTATGAAAGAGGAAGTGTACTTCGGGTGCGCCGATCCGACAGGTACTGGGAAACGACCGGGGAGGACAACCTTCCCTATCTGGACGGCATACAGTATGTGGTCATGCCAGACCCGCTTGCCATGGACGTGGCCTTTCGCACCGGACGGCTGGACGGAGGAGCTCGCGGCCAGGAGCACTACCTCACCTCCGATCGCAAACAGGGCTACGTCCGAGACTTGGGGCAGGCCGTCTTCTTCGCTGAAATGGACGGGGGCAACGTCCGGCTCGCGTTCAACGTTTTGAAGCCGGGCCCCTGGCAGGACTCGCGGGTGCGAAGGGCCTTGGCGCTCTGGATTGACAAGCGGGCCGCCATCCCTTCGGCGCTGGGCGGCTTCGGCTGGACATCCCCTGACCTGGGGCCGCCGAACATACTCCTCCCGATTGGACGGGCACAGTTCATTAACTGGCCCAAGTTCGACCGGGGCGCGCTGGAGGAGAAGCGGGCAGAGGCAAAGCGTCTTATGGCGGATGCAGGGTACGCCGGCGGCTTTTCTATGGGGCACCTGTGCAGGGCCCTCAACACTGCACCCTGCGAGTTCCTCAAAGACCAGTTAGCCGGCCTTAGCATAGACCTCCGGCTTCAGATAGCGGATGAGGGGGAATGGAACGCAGGGCGGGTCAGTCTTGAATACGATAGCCAGCAGGGGCGTCTTACTCCATCGCCTATTCCGGAGGGTACGGAGGCGGTGTACGGCCGCTACAGTAAGAGTCCCGATGCCTATGCCAAACACGAGGACCCCAAAGTAGACGAGTTGTACCGGAGGTTGAGAGACGCCCTCACCTACGACCAGCGGGTCCAAAGGTGGGCGGAGATAGAGCGGTATCTGTTTGTGGAGCAGACGTACATCATACCCATCGCCGAGTATACTCAAGTGGCGCCCTACCGTACCTACGTCAAAGGCCTGGTCATCCCCCCAGAGGACGGCCACACCCACACCGACTTCGCTACCGTTTGGCTGGAAAAGTAGCGGCAGGCCGGGTAGAAGGCTTTGTGAAGAACCCGTCGCAGATGAAAACTGCTTCAGAACTACAACGTGGGCGACATGCGTAGCTATCTAGCACTGAGGCTCGCCCTCATCGTTCCAACGGTCCTCGCGGCCTCAATCGCGGTCTTCGTTGTCATGCGAGTGCTGCCGGGCGACATCGTCCGCACCATCGCAGGGGACGTTCCTGTCAGCCGCGAGACTCGTGAAGCGTTGCAGGAAGAGCTTGGCCTGAACGACAGTCTCCCCGTCCAGTATGGCCGGTGGCTGTGGAGCATGGTAAACGGCGAGTTCGGAGGTCGTTCCTTAGAAAACCGGGAACCTATCCGTTCCGTTATCGGCAGGCAACTGCCGGTAACGCTCCTCCTTGCCGGTTACGCCGTTCTGCTCTCCATCTTTGTCTCAGTCCCTCTAGGTGTGCTCGCTGCCGTATGGAGCAACCGGTGGCCCGACCATATTATCCGCGTGACAACACTTGTCGGCCTGGCGCTCCCCAACCTCTGGATCGCTCTCCTGGTCCTCTTGGGTCTACTTCTGTTCTTCCGTTGGTCTCCCCCCATCATGTACACGACGCCGTGGGCCGGCCCCTGGAACCACCTGCAAATGATGGTATGGCCCACGCTGCTTCTTGCCTGGGAATACAGCTCCCATCTTGTTCGGGTCACACGGTCCAGCATGTTGGAGGCCCTGGGCCGGGCCTACATCACCACCGCCCGGAGCAAGGGACTGCCCGAGCGCACAGTCGTCCTGCGGCACGCACTGCGCAACGCGCTCATCCCCACTGTCACTATGGTTGGCCTCCAGACCAGCGCATTGCTGAGCGGGACCCTTATCCTGGAGACCATCTTCGGATTGCCGGGCATTGGCAGGGGCCTTGTGCAGGCGGCGCTGGCCCGGGACTACCCGGTGGTTCAGAGCCTTGCATCCCTTCTGGTGTTCGTATCCCTCTTTGTCAATCTCCTGGTGGACCTGCTCTACACTCGTCTTGATCCGCGCATTTCCCACGCGGCCTGAGGAAGGCGTTGGGAAGAGTGCCCTCACCGTAAAGACCACTAATGAAATGCCAATAGCAAAGAATAGCCCCGACCCGCGCGTCTCGTGCGCCAGGCTGTTTACGAAGGCATTGAGCGCAATCTGTGTGTTTGCGTGGACCAGGCCGCTTGCCACGCTGTCCATAGTGGCGCTCGTCTCTCTGACAGCGGTTGCCCTCCTGGCAGATGTCGTCGCCACGCACGACCCACTTGGCCAGAACGTTGCTGAGCGTCTGAGTCCGCCTGGAGCAGACCACTATTTCGGAACGGACGGCTTCGGGCGGGATATCTTCAGCCGTGTGGTCTACGGAGCGCGGGCGTCGCTATTCGTGGGGTTCCTTTCCGTGAGTGTTGCAGCCGTCGCCGGGATGGGTGTCGGCATTGTTTCGGCGTACTCGGGCGGCATAGTTGATCTGCTGGTCCAGAGAGTGGTAGACGTCTTGCTTGGTTTCCCGTTCCTTGTGTTAGCCGTCATCATGGTCGTTGCCCTGGGGTCTTCCCCAGGCTCGGTCGCCATAGCGATAGCCCTCGCGCTAGCTCCCCAGGTCGCCCGTCTTTCGCGGGCAAGCGCACTTTCCATCAAGGAAGAACCCTACGTTGAGGCGGCGAGGGTCATCGGCGCACAAGCGGTGAAGATTATGTGGAGGCACGTGCTGCCTAACAGCCTTCCCCCGGTGCTGGCCCAGGTTACCGGCTATCTCGGCGCTGCTGTGGTGGCGGAGAGCACCCTGAGTTTCCTCGGCCTGGGAGTGCCCCCACCCTACCCCTCTTGGGGAAGAATGCTTCAAGAAGGAGCACGCCATTACTTTGAGGCCGCACCGTGGGCTACCATCTTTCCAGGACTGGCGCTGAGTCTCACGGTGCTAGCCTCCGCACTGCTGGGCGACGCAGTCCGTGACCTGCTGGACCCCAGACGCGCGCAATCCCTGGGGCGCACTCCAAAGCGTTGAAGTAGGCTCTACGAAATAGCCAAGGTCTTGGAAAAGACCGGCCTTGATGCGGCAGGCGGCACCGCCAGGGGCAAAGCGAGTCGTGCTTGCGGTAGGCGGCTTCCGTTACTGTCCCGCCACGCGCACGCCGAACAGCCGAAGGGAGCGGACCACCTCCGCCAGGCAGGCATCAGGGTCGCGGTCGCCAAAGATGGTGAGGCGCAGGAGCTGGTTGCGCAGGCCGTAGCGTCGCAACCAGGCGGCATCCGTGGGTTCCACCACCTCGCCGCCGACGACTGCGGGGTTGATCTTGGTCAACACCTGGCACAGGTATGCCAGGTCAACGCCCTGGTCGGTCAGCACCGCCACGTCCCGCTGGTGGTGCTGGAGATGCGCCCGCCGCCACTCTGTCGTCTCCTCGGAGGACAGCACCCGCCGGATGTTGTGACGCAGGATGCGGGAAGGCTTGGCGCGAAGCGCGCGTCCCGTGCGACGCAGCGCCCCTTCCGATTCGGCGTCGTAGGCGATGAACCACTTGCCGCCGACTTGGGCGATGCGCTCCACAAGCTCCACGCTCTCGCCGTCAACGTCGTGTACCAGGCCCACGTGGGTGACGGACGGCTCCGCCGGGTTGAGCGGGTCGCCGGCTTGCAGCATGGTAAGCTGGCCGGACTGCTTACGGCGGTACAGCTCCCGGTAGCTCTGCTGGACGCTGTCCACCAGGGCGCGGGAGTTGGCATACGCCTGGGCAACCTCAGCGCCGTGGTACGAGTCAATGATCTCCTGGATGGCGGCCTGGGTCTGAGGCTGGCCGAGGGAGAACTGGCCGGCCAGTTCTTTGGCGGCCTGGAGGAACAAGTCGCGCACCTTATCGGCATCGGGCTGGCCCTGGATCTGGGCGTACAGCCTGGGGTTGCCGCCTATGATCCGGGCGGTGAAGGCGGCCAGGATGCCGTAGGGCGGCGTGCTCACCTTAAAGGACTGCTCCAGGTTGAAGCCCAACGGCCCGGCCTGTGCCAACGTGCGGCCAAAGACCAGGTAGGCGAAGTGGGCCAGGGTTTGGATGAACAGCATGTGATGGTCGTGGTCCTGGGCAGCCACCTCCTCCACCACCGCGCCGAAGGAGCGCACCAGGTCGCGGTACCAGGCGTAGAAGGCCGGGTCCGTGCGCGGCGTGGGCGTCATGACCATGATCTGGCCCACCAGGTCGGGGACGGCGGGGCCAAAGAGCGGGTGTGTGCCCAGCACGGAGACGCCCTGCGGCGCGTGGCGCAGCATGGCGGGCAGGGCGATGCGTTTGGTGGAGCAGATGTCTATGACGTGCGCGCCGGGGCGCAGGCGCGGCAACACGGCGGCGCAGGTCTGTTCCATCGCCTCCTCCGGCACGCCAACCACGACGAAGCGGTACGCTTCCAAGGGCAGCGGCTCTGACGGCGGAGCGGCTTGGGTGGGCACGGCCATCCAGTCCGTGACCAGGCCATTGGCGGCGCGGGTGTAGTCCAGACGCAGGGCGTCTACCGGCGCGTCCAAGGCTGCCAGCTCCGACGTGTGCTGCGGGCCGGGGAACGCGCCATCCGATGCGCCGCGCCGGGCCAGGGGCTTGACGTCGGCAAGGGTGATGCGCTCCACGCCGGGCACGCGGGCATACAGGCGCTTGGCGAGCCACAGGCCCATGCCGTCGCCGCCTCCGAGGAGGAGGAGGGGAGAGGGTGCTTCAAAAGAGGGTGAAGCCGTCATTGCTGGGATCAACTCTCTTGCAACTGCACGTATCTAACCGAACTGACAATCTGCACTTCGCCAACAGCGCCTTTCTCAAGCCAGAGATGGTTCACAGTGAGAAGATACCTTGCGTGCGCTCTTACCGCATCCTGTAGGAATACGATGTGCTGTTTCCCAAAGCCAGTGAGCATCGGTGCATCAGGTATAGGGCCGGTCCTGCACCGCTTTGCTATGCCCATGTCTCGCAGTTGGAGCACGGTAGAGGTCAACAGTCCCCGCAAATCAAGATACTGCCCAGAGTTTTCAGTCTTGGCGTACTCTTTCATGATGTTGTCCGTGATACAGACAACATGCCTGCGTTTTCTAATAACAGATAACAACGCCGTTGGATCTGCTCTCTTGCCACTGGATTCTTCTTTCACCTCGGCATCCAATTGGCTAAGTATGTGTGAATTGACCACAATTCTGGTGTCTGCTGGATCAGGCATTTCTATGCCTCTGGCAGCCTGTTCAACGCGTTGCGGAGCAGCCTGCTTTCAACCTTGGCAAAGGAAGGGACCCAGCCCTTAAGAATGCCTTTGTCGCTCACCGGTATCCTTTTGGCTCTTGTCCCAGCGGAAGTTTTTGTCACCTCATACACGGCAATGTCGTCCGGCTTGATCGCCTCTTTCTCCACGGCCTCGCTCATTGCGAGAAGCAGGAGGGTGCTGTGCGTTGTCGTGAGGATCTGCTTCCCGTCTTTGATAGCGTCGGCGAACAGGTCAATGACTTGCACCTGAGCTTGGGGGTGAAGGCTTTCTTCGGGTTCTTCAATCATGACGAGGCTACCAGGCGCGCTCCAGAAAAGCTGAGTGAGCACAGGAAGTATCTGTCGTGAACCCTCGCTGGCGAGCGCCAGGTTCAGGAAGGCTTTTAGCTGAGGATCCATGTATTCACCGGTGATCTTGTTAGAACCAGAGACACCTGTTTGTAGTTTGGCTAGGCCAAACTCCTGAGACCATTTAATGATGCTCTTCTCAATATGCTGATACCTCGTTGCAGCGCGGATGAAAGCAAGGATGGGCAGAACGTCCTCGCCTCTAACCCCTACCCACTTGGGCTGAGTGCTAGTGCCAGCCTCAAAGGGAATCTGTCCCCGTAGGGCAGAAAGGAGAAAGACTCGTTCGCCACCCCTAAACGAATTTGCCAAGTTGCTAACAACTTGCTGTAGCTCTGGAATGGGAGAGCTTGTTGGTGGAAAGAAACGAGCAAACAGGTAAGGATCAAGCATATACATATGATCTGCCTGTTGCGGAGGTAGCGGTTCAGGCAAGGATAGCTGTCGTGTGCCCTCGGCAATGAGCGAAAATCCTGTTCGCCTGTCGCCCGTAAGATGCAGAGCAACAAACTTGTCTTCGTCATTGTCTTCGTCTTCGGCAATCGTTTGCGCGGTTTCGCCACTATCAAGCTGCAAAGCCACCGAATACGTATAGTCGCTTCCAATCGCGGTTTCAAACGCAAAGACCCGGCTCATGTCTCCTTTGTGGGCAAAGTCTTGCAAGCTACTGAACTTGACCAACTCGCCAGCATGCCGTAGCTCTCCGCCCACGCTCTGGCTTATCAGCGCAATCGCCTCCAAAATGCTGGACTTGCCGCCGCCATTGGGGCCAACAAGAATGGTCAATGGCTTCAGCTCCAGGTCTACCCCTGGCTCGCCAATGCTCTTGAAGTTTTGAATCTTGACTCTGGTGAGCATAGTTCCCCCTATCCCTGCCTTCCCCCTTGCGGGGGAAGGGGCAAGACTAGAACTGCTTCAAAAACCGCACGTCGTTGGCATAGAAGTGCCGGATGTCGTCAATGCCGTGCTTGAGCATGGCGATGCGCTCCGGCCCCATGCCAAAGGCAAAGCCGGTGACCTCCTCCGGATCGTAGCCCACCGCCTTGAACACGTTGGGGTGCACCATGCCTGCGCCCATGATCTCTATCCAGCCGTCGCCGCACAGGCGGCACCCCTTGCCCTTGCACAGGAAGCAGTCTATGGACATATCCACGCCCGGCTCCACGAAGGGGAAGTAGTCGCAGCGGAAGCGAACGCGGCGGTCCGGCCCGAAGATGCGGCGGGCGAACTCGTACAGCGTGCCCTTCAGGTCGGCGAAGGTAATGCCCGTGTCCACCGCCAGGCCTTCCACCTGGTAGAAGTGCCACTCGTGGCGCGCGTCGGTGGCCTCGTGGCGGAACACCTTGCCGGGCACAATGACGCGGATGGGCGGCTTGACCCGCTCCATGATGCGCCCCTGCATGGGCGAGGTGTGGGTGCGCAGGAGCATCCGCCGTGCCTGGGCGGTAGGGTCCGTCCAGTCCAGCCACAGCGTGTCCCACATATCCCTGGCAGGATGGTCGCGGGGAATGTTCAGCACGTCAAAGTTGTAGTGCTCCCACTCCACTTCGGGGCCTTCTTGAACGTCAAAGCCCATGCCGGTGAAGGCGGCGCAGATTTCGCGCACCGTCTGCGTCGTGGGGTGCAAGCGACCTAGAGTGACGGGCCTGCCCGGCAGCGTCACGTCCAGACGGTCCGAGGCCAACCTTTTGGATGCATCTTGCTCTTGAAGGGCGCGTTGAGCGTCGGCCAGCACCCCTTCCAGCAGGGTTTTGACGCGGTTCGCCTCGGCCCCGGCGGCGCGGCGCTCCTCCACCGAAAGGCTGCCGAGCTGCTGCATAAGCTGGCTCAGGCGTCCTCGCCGGCCAAGGAAGGCGACGCGCCAGGCTTCCAGCGCCGCGGCGTCCTGCGTTTGTGGGAGGGCGGCATGGGCGTCGTCCGCCGCCTGGGAAAGCTGGTCAAATAGGGATGGGCCAGTCATGTGAGTCTCCGTCGTGGCCGAAAGTTGTGTCATGGTGTAGCTGCGATTGTACTACGCCACCGCTTAGGATTCACCCTTTGCGGCAACAGACAGTAGACGAACAATAAAACCCGTGTTATAGTGAAGCTGTTCCTTTTGTTTGCCCCTCTCTTCCGCCTTTCGTCTGTTTCCGTCCTGGGCTTGCCGCAACTGGCGGAATTGGTCAAACCTCAGTCATCTCTGTTCGTTCTGCGTTTTGGAGCACAGGTGCGTTTCACACGCACGTCAGTTCAATAGAGTTTCTACAATCGCCCCTTCCTTCACCGTCCATCGTAGCGAGTAGTACTCCTCTATTCCTATGATTCGCTCAGCATCAAAAAGCCTGTGCGGGCGTATGCCCAAAGAGGCGAATTGCACAACTGTTCCAGCCACACTATTCCTTATTCTAGGTGATTTCCCTTGACTACTCAGACACAGTCCTATTTGGCAGAGCTTGACGACAAGACCAAGGACGAGCTTATCGCCTTGGCCGCACAGGAAGGGCTGGAAGAACCGCCCCGCCTTGCGGCTATGCACCGCACCGACATCCTGCAGCTTCTGCTGCGGGGTAAAGCGGAGCAGCAGGGCCTCTTGCTGGCAAGCGGCGTGCTGGACATCATGAGCGACGGCTATGGGTTCCTGCGGCACGGAGGCCCCATGCGCGCCGGCCAAAAGGACGTGTACGTCTCCCAATCCCAGATCCGCCGCTTCAGCCTGCGCACCGGCGATGGTGTCACCGGCCAGGTGCGACCCCCTAAGGAGGCCGAGCGCTACTACGGCCTTGTGCGAGTGGAAGCCGTCAACGGCATGGAGCCGGAAGCCGCTCGCAATCGCCCCCATTTTGAAACCCTCGTCCCCATCTTCCCTACCAGCCAAATCAAGCTGGAAACCACCCCCCAGAACCTTACCGGACGCCTCATTGACCTGGTTGCCCCCGTCGGTAAAGGCCAGCGCGGCATGATCGTCTCGCCGCCCAAGGCAGGCAAGACCACCGTCCTCAAAGAGATCGCCACCAGCATCACCCGCAACCATCCAGAGATATACCTTATAGTCACCCTCATCGGCGAACGGCCGGAAGAGGTGACGGACGTCAGCCGCTCGGTGAAGGGCGAGATTTTCAGCTCCACCTTTGACGAACCGGTGGAGGACCATGCCCGCGTGGCGGAGCTGGCCCTGGAACGGGCCAAGCGGCTAGTGGAGTGCGGTAAGGACGTGGTCATTCTTCTGGACAGCATCACGCGCCTCACCCGCGCCTACAACCTGTCGCTGCCCAGCACGGGGCGCACCCTTTCTGGCGGCATTGACCCCGTGGCGCTGTACCCGCCCAAGCGCTTCTTCGGCGCTGCTCGCAACACTGAGGGCGGCGGCAGCCTCACCATCCTGGCCGCCTGTCTCATTGACACCGGCAGCCGCATGGACGATGTCATCTACGAAGAGTTCAAGGGCACCGGCAACTGGGAGCTTCACCTGACCCGCCGCTTGGCCGAGCGCCGCGTCTTCCCTGCCATTGACATCCAGCGGTCCGGCACACGCCGCGAGGAGCTGATCCTGGACGAGACGACCTTGCGCCAGGTGTGGGTGCTGCGCCGCATGTTGAGCCTTATCACCTCCGACGGCATGGAGAACACAGAAGCCACGGAGAAGGTGCTGGAGCGCCTGGGCAAGACCAAAAACAACACTGAGTTCCTTGGCACGCTGAGCAAGGCGGAGATATAAGGTAGCGCTGGCTGGCCGCCGCCGCGGAATAGCAAAACCACACTCCGTCATTGTCATTCTGAGCGAGTCCTGGCGATAGCCAGGACATCTGCGAAGAATCTCTCACGGCCTATCGTCCGGAAGGGGGGGCCTTAACCGAAGGCCCATGTTTTTGCAGGCCAACCTGTCCCGACTGGGTCGGGATTCGTCGCCTCGCTCCTCAGAATGACAAAATAGAGGCCCCTTGCCCCAGCGTTGCGCACCCAGGTTCTCAGCAAACGCTCTGAAACCTCTAGGCCCTTTGGTTTGCCAAGGGGCCTTTCATTGGGGATTCAAACGGTCTGTGCGGGCGATGTCCCGTAAAAAACAGAATATTTCTTGTGTCGGATAGGGTAAAACCGCTTGACAGCCAAGGGGCTTTTCCCCTATAGTCCGCCTAGTCTATTGCGTAAAAGGACTGGCCTTGTTGCGCATGTGACCTGACGATGGTACGCGACCGTCGTTTTGATACTAAGCAGGTGGGGTAGACCTGTCCCAGCCCATTATGTGGATGCGCCTCCTTGGTTTCCGGGCGGGCGTATCTATGGGTAACGAGAGCAAGTAAGCCGGTCATTGACCCAGGAGGAGTCCTATGTTTTGGTCTGCGGGCTTGTTCGTGCCGCCGCGGGCGGATCCGGCGCTGGTGCCTAGAAGCGGACCCCTTTCAACCTTGGCCGTAACACAATACCAGATGCGCACAGGCGCACTGGACACAACAAATACAGGGGGTAGGTAGTGAAAAAGCGAATTGGTATCCTCAGTCTGGTGGGGTTGACAGCCATGCTGTTGACCCTGATGGGCGTGTTCTCCGCCATGGCGGCGCCCGCTGCTGCCGTGGACGGAACAATTACCCTGGATAAGTCATGGTATACCCTTGGTGCCACAGCCAAAGTTACGATCGTTGACTCCGATTTTAGTACGATCACCGCCGACAAGGTGTTTACCACCACCATCACCGCTGACGCGGCAGGTGGAGGCCAAACGGTTGTAGGCCCAGAGTCAAACGCTGCTGGTACGCCAGCGATTGCGCCCTTGGCTGGTACCTGTCCTGCGGTGGCAGCCGATTGTCGGACTGCCAAGTACGTAGCAACGCTAGCGACTGTTGTTGTATCAAACGGCACTCAGGGTAAGTTCCTGGTGTCCACTGGTGCTGGTGGGCCAGCTGTCGGTACAGTGGTCGCCATTGTCTACAACACGGGGTCCATTGGGTCGGTTTCAGTTAAACTGAGCAGCAGCCAGGACACCACTGGCATCACTCTGACCGCTACTGAGACTGCCATTCAGAGCGGCAAGTTTGAAGTGACATTCAATCTTGTGTCTACCGCCTCCAACGCAGCAACCTCTCCTGCCTTGTTGCTGGCATCTGATGGCGGCACCATTGCCGCTGCCTTCACTGACACCCCTACAGCTTCTGGGGTGAGCGCTGCCCGGTCCACAACGGCAAGGGTGGAGATTGGCAAGCCGATCATTTCCAACCTGGTGCCGGTGACCGCTACCAGGACGCAATCCCAGCAGCCGGCCTTTAGCGGCACGATTACCGATGTTGGTGGTTCTGGTGTGAAAATTGGTACCATTTCACTGAACCTGGATGGTACACCCTACACACCCACGATCGTAGGGAATGACGGTGATACAACCGTTACTTTCACCTTTACACCATCTTCTACGCTTGCTGAACAAACTGCTGCCCACACGTGGCGCGTGACTGCATCTGACCTGGCGGGTAACGCGGGTCAGAGCGATGCCAAGCCAGCTACGAGCGCATTTGATGATCAGGAACTGTTCGTAGACAAGTCAGCGGCGAGTATGCTGTCTGCCATCACAGGCAAATACTGGGATACAACCAAAACTACTCCCTCCCAGAGCTCCAATAGGACCACCAGCGTCGCTGTCACGTTCAGTGAGGCTATTGATGCTGCATCGGTAAGCGGCTCAGGGTTTACTGTGGACGGCACGCCCGCGACGAGTGCTGCGGTCTTCTCAGGTAGCACGGGCGATCCCACGAGAGTTTACCTTACCTTGGGGTCGGCTCTGGCTCCCAATGCCAAACCGGTCATTGCGCTTGTGGGCAGCGTGAAGGATCTGGCTGGAAATCTGCTGTCGTCCGCGAGCAATGTTACTGCGGCTGATGGCATAGCGCCGTCCTTCACGGTGACGCTCAGCGCCCCTCTGATCAAGGCGAGCACGGACCTGACTATTGACATCACGTCCAATGAGCCGATATCGGGAGCGCCTGGGATCAGCATCTTCAATCCAACGAGCGTAACCACGGATACGACGGTAACGGCAGTCCCCACTGGCGCTACGTCTTGGCGGGGCATTTTCAACCGTGGTACCGGCACGCTTACGGAGGGTAAGAATAGTGTCATCATCACTGGCAGTGACTTGGCCGGCAACGCTAAGACCACTGGCACCCAGGATACTACGAGCACATCTGCCATTGTGTTCACGCTGGATACTGTGGCGCCTACTGTCACCACTGTCACGTCCGGCGGCGTGGCTATCACTGGTGCGTCAGCTGACGTAGCCAATACCAATCCATTTGTCGTGGTGAACTTCAACGAAGCGGTGGTGGTAACGAGCATGCTGTTTGGTAGCACCCTTGCGGACGTCACCAGCAAGGCGCAGTTGTCCTCTGACAGCAAGTCCGTCTCTTATGCTGCGACCGGCCTGACTGTCGGCACGTCCTACTCCATTCGGATCAGCGTGAAGGACCTTATCGGAAACTCCACAAACGATAAGTCCTACAGCTTCAAGGTTGTAACCCGGAAGACACTGGACCTGCAGTTGAAACCCGGCATGAACCTGGTCTCGGTGACCAGTGATCCTTCCGACACAGGCATCAATGCGGTGATGAACCTTTCTGCCATCTCCAGCGTGGTGACCTACGATCCGCTGAATCCTTCCACGTCCACGGGTCCTTGGCTGAGCGCAACCCGGGGCGCGGATGGCAAGTTGAGCGGCAACTTGGCGTCCATTGACTCCAAGCACGCTTACTGGGTCAACTCCACTTCCTTTGTGGTGCTCAAGGTGAACGTGCCCGATCCCGGGTTCACGGTAACGCCTCCTTCCATTGTGGTGAAGGCTGGGTGGAACCTGGTTCCTGTGGCTAGCGTGACGGTCACTGGGGCGACTGTGGCGAATCTGACGGCTCCCGTGGCTGCTCCGTATGCGATCAGCGCGGATCGTTACTTCTCCAGCCTGCCCAACTGGATTACGGCTTACACCTTTGACCCGGCAACCAATGCCTGGACGAAGGTTACGCCGAAGAACTTCCCCGCCGACAACGTTATCGTCGGCAACGGCTACTGGCTCTACACGACCACTGACGGGGTGTTGGTCCCGTAGTCCGACGGAATTGATTTGAAGTCAAAGGCGGGGCCGTAAGGCCCCGCCTTTGTTTATGCTATACTCGTGCCCAAATCATCAACGGAGTGCCACAGGCATGTCCTGGCTATCTCTGGTCTTGCGAAGCGCGCTCCTTGGGTTTCTGATGGCCGTTGGGGCGTTGACCGTACAGGCGGTAGAGGCGCAAGAACTTCCGCCCTTCCCCTACCTCTATGGCGGCGTCGCGCTTGTGGACGGAGCGCCGGCAGCATCAGGGGCAGTGCTAACTGTTCGTGTGGGCGACTGGAGCAATGGCGTCACCATTCAACAAGGCGGCGCTTACGCCAACCTCATGGTCGCTCCGCCGGACAAGTCCTACTACCTGAAGCCGATCACCTTTGAGCTGAATGGGATGACCGCGCAGGAGGAAGATGTGTTCTTGCCCGGTGCTGGACCGACCTTCAAGGACAGGGGGTACGTGCTGCACTTCGTGAGTCAAACGGACGTTACGGCGACGCCTACAGTTGTTCCTTCGCCCGCTGTGGCGTTGAATACGCCAACGGCACTTCCGGCAACTGTGGAGCCGACTGCTACTTCGCTCGTAGAGGTTCGTTCAGACGCGCCAGTTTGGGGTCTGAGCGTCGGCAGCCTCGCACTGGTCGGCCTTGTCCTGGTGGTGTTGAGTCTGACCGTCGGAGGCGTCGTTTTTGTTGGCCTTGCCGTGGTTTGGAACAGCCGGCGTAGACGAAGGTAAAGTGGTTCCCCTTGCTTTCAAGTGACGTCGTACTGTCCTGGCACTAAAGTGCCAGATTTAGGTTCGGTTAACCCCCGACTTTAGTCGGGGGGCTTGAATAACACGCCAAAGCAAACAGAGCCATGGACGATGAGTTGTTAGCACTCTGACGTGCTGAGTGCTAAACTATCCTAATGGTGTAGTATGCCACTAAGCCTTCGCAGACAGCAGGTGCTCCACGTGCTGGTGGATGAATACATTCACCATGCAATTCCTGTTGCGTCGGAAAGCGTGGCGCACAAGATGCCCGTGCCTGTAAGCCCGGCCACGATACGCAACGAGATCGCTGCGTTGGAGGAAGAAGGGTATGTCTTGCGCCCGCATACGTCCGCTGGGGGCGTGCCTTCGGACAAGGCGTATCGTGCCTACGTGGAGTCCCTGGGGGAGGTATCGGAGCCTTCCCGCCAGGTAAAGCAGCTCATTAAGCGTAGCCTACCTGTTTCTCCCATGGATGTGGAGGCCCGCAATCGCGCTGCGGTGCGGCTGCTGGCGGAGTTGGTCCACGTCATGGCGGTGGCGACGGTCCCTATGGCGACGCAGACGCGCTGGAAGCACGTTGACCTGGTACACCTGCAAGGATTGCTGGTTTTGCTCATCATCGTCATGGAAGGATCGGCCAGGCTCAAGCAGCAGCAGGTGCTGTTGCGCGAGCCGATGACCCAGGACCAGTTGACGCAACTTGCCAACAAATTAAACGCAAAACTTGCCGGGCTGTCCACGGATGAAGTGCAGGCCAAGAGCGCCGAGCTGACCACGCTGGAGCAGGAGTTTGTCGGCCTGGCCCTGGCGTTCATGCGGCAGGAAGAGCGCACAGCGAACCCGGAGCACTTCGTGGACGGCTTGCGCCACATCCTAGCCTATCCCGAACTGGCGGAAGGCACGAAAGCCCGTGCGCTGGCGGAGGTGCTGGAGTACCAGCAACTGGCAAAAACCCTTCTTGAGAATATGCCCGGCAGAGGTATTGTGCGCGTGACTATTGGAACGGAGAACAAGGAAGACTTGCTGCGCCCTTTCACCATCGTCTTTGCCCGCTACGGCACGGACGCCGGCGGCGACGGCGTGGTGGGCGTGTTGGGGCCTACGCGGTTGGAATACGCTGCTGCAATCTCTAACGTGCGGTATCTGGCTACCCTGATGGGGGAAGCGTCGGAGGGTGGGTCCTAAAACATGGCTGTGAAACGGGACTATTACGAGGTCTTGGGTATTGAGCGAGACGCTACTGACGAAGACATCAAGAAGGCGTTCCGGCGTTTGGCGTTGGAGTACCACCCTGACCGGAACAAGGACGCCGAGGCCGAAGGGCGTTTCAAAGAGGTCAACGAAGCCTACCAGGTGCTGAGTAATGCAGAGAAGCGCAGCGCTTACGATAGGTTCGGTCATGCCGGGGCGAACGGCAACGGCGCGGGTAGCCAAGGGTTTGAGGGGTACGAGAACTTCGGCGGCTTCGGGGATATCTTTGACGCCTTCTTCGGCGGTATGGGCAGGCAGACTCGCGCCGGGCCGCAGCAGGGCAGAGACATTGAACAGCCCATTACCTTGGCCTTTGAAGAGGCGGCTTTGGGCGTAGAGCGCGAGGTAGAAGTGCAGCGCGCCGAGACCTGCGGCCGCTGCAAGGGGGGGCGTGGCGAGCCGGGGACTTCGCCCGTTGCGTGCGGCGCATGTCGGGGCAGCGGCCAGGTGCGCCGTTCCCAGCAGAGCCTGTTCGGCCAATTTGTGCAAGTGGTGCCGTGCAGCGCCTGCAACGGCCAGGGGCAGGTGGTCGCCAAGCCCTGCACCCAGTGTCGCGGCGCCGGCGTTGAACGCTTCACCCGCAAGCTGAAGGTCAAGATTCCTGCTGGCGTGGACGATGGGATGCGTATGCAGATAGGCGGCGAAGGCCACGCCGGAAGCCTTGGCGGGCCGCCAGGCGATCTGTACCTGACCATGCGTGTCAAGGCGCATCCGTCCTTCCAGCGTGACGGCATTGACCTGCTGTACGAGGCGCCGGTGAACTTTGCCCAGGCTGCTTTGGGGGATACGCTGACCGTACCCACGCTACTCGGGAGCACGTCGCTGAAGCTACCCGCGGGCGTGCAGTCCGGCGCGGTGCTGCGCATTAAGGGCGAGGGCGTGGCCGACTTGCGGCGCAAGGTGCGCGGGGACTTGCTGGTGACGGTGCGGGTGGTCACGCCGCTCTCCCTGGACGCGGAAGCCAAGCGTCTCATGGAGGCCCTGGCGGCGCACCTGAACGGCGAGGCGGGCCGTGACGACGACAAAAGTGTCTTTGGCCGCAAAAGGGCGCGGCGTGGGTAGAGACGGTTAAGAAGTAGGGGCGTCCCGACAGGTAGGGACGCCCCTACGGGTTTCTGGGGTCTTGGGCTAGCGCTTGTGCATGAACTTGGCGTGCTCCTCCTGGATGGCCTTGACGTTTACCGCCGGCAGGTCAACCATCGCCTCTACCAGGTAGGGCTTGCCCGCCGAGAACGCCTGGCCAAAAGCCTTCTTCAAGTCTTCGCCTTTTCCCACCCGCGTCCCTTGCACACCCAATGAGCGGGCGATGTCGGTCATGGACAAGGGGTTGATTGAAGGTGATTGAAATATTGCCCTCGTTGCTGGACAGATAGGAAAAGGGAGCCTAAGCCAGATTGGGGGTTGATTGAAGGGTCTGGGGAAGGCAACTCAATCAAACGGGGCAGCGGCTTGGGAAAGAAGGGAAGGGGCAGCATGGGGCCTCCTGAGTCCTCCCGTTGCATCGGGATATCGGGAGATGACTTCTTAGTGTAGCGAGTGAAGGGTCGTTTGGGAGAGGGGGAGATGGCAGGAGAGACGCATGCTAAGCGGCGCAGGGAGCGGGAAGAGGAGTTGAGGGCCTAGAGCCCATCCCGAACGGCGAGCATTAGTCGGTTCCTGGTGTCCGCCGTAAGCCAGACTCAAGCGCTGCAAGCAGCAGGGCAGCCGGACCGTGGGGCCACTGCTGCGCATACGGACGCACACGCTCTACTGCTTCTTTGAAAGCTTTGCGGGCTTCTATATGGCGCCCCAACTTGGAGAGGATTGTTCCAAGCGTGCCCAGGCTGCGTGCCAGGTCGGGTTCATAGCGGGCTGGGCTGGCCGCCGCCAAGCGCCGGTAGAGTTCCACGGCCTCGCGGATGGCCCCCAGCGCCCCCTGGGTGTCCCCCGTCTCGCTCAGACGGTTGGAGAGGTTGTTCAGGCTCATTGCCAGGTCGGGTTCATAGCGGGCTGGGCTGGCCGCCGCCAAGCGCCAGCGGAGTTCCACGGCCTCGCGGATGGCCGCCAGCGCCCCCGGGGTGTCCCCCGTCTCACTCAGGAAGACCGAGAGGTTGTTCAGGCTCATTGCCAGGTCGGGTTCATAGCGGGCTGGGCTGGCCGCCGCCAAGCGCCGGTAGAGTTCCACGGCCTCGCGGATGGCCGCCAGCGCCCCCGGTGTGTCCCCCATCTCACTCAGGTGGTTGGAGAGGTTGTTCAGGCTGTTTGCCAGGTCGGGTTCATAGCGGGCTGGGCTGGCCGCCGCCAAGCGACGGCGGAGTTCCACGGCCTCGCGGATGGCCGCCAGCGCCCCCGGTGTGTCCCCCGTCTCACTCAGGTGGTTGGAGAGGTTGTTCAGGCTCATTGCCAGGTCGGGTTCATAGCGGGCTGGGCTGGCTGCCGCCAAGCGCCGGCGGAGTTCCACGGCCTCGCGGATGGCCGCCAGCGCCCCCGGTGTGTCCCCCGTCTCACGCAGGTAGTTGGAGAGGTTGTTCAGGCTCATTGCCAGGTCGGGTTCATAGCGGGCTGGGCTGGCCGCCGCCAAGCGCCGGTAGAGTTCCACGGCCTCGCGGATGGCCCCCAGCGCCCCCGGGGTGTCCCCTGTCTCGCTCAGGAAGACCGAGAGGTTGTTTTCTAGCCTTGCTTTGGTGTCATCGTCATGGGCGTTAACCAAGAGGGTTTCTGCGGCTACGATTGCCGCCGCGGTCAAGGCGAGAGATGGGACGTAGTCAAGGGCTTCAAGGAGCGCAGTACAGCGCTGCGGCTGGTCGCGGACGGCTTCCGCCAACCACGCGCCTATACGGGGCGTGTGAATCCCCAGCGTAACGTCTGCGTCATGTCCAAGTCGTGCGATGCGGCCCAGGCCACCGCGCAGGTCGTTTTCTAGTGCAGACCACACCAGAGCAGTCGCCGCCTCATCGGCATCGGCCAGAGTCTGGATCACAAAGGCAGAAGCGACGATATCGGGCTTAGGAGCATTGACTGCGTCGCCCTCGACAATGCCCGCTGCTTGAAGCTCGGAGCGGGGGTTGACTGCCTCTGGCAGACCTAGCAGTAGTTTCACATCCAGGGCGAGTGCAGCAACACGTGAGAGCGGGAGGTCGCCTGCAATAGCTGCCATCGCCAGCAGGCGCGCGAAGACGTCTGGATGGGGGGCACTGCGATTGATTGCTATTTGACGCAGGCGGGTGCGCTCCCGCCGGGCCAGCTCCTCAACGACCTCGCGGCCAGTGTACCTTATGACCTCATCGTCGGGATGAATGGCCGTGTGAACGGCGGCTGCAAGGACGAACAGCGCCCGGCTGTTCTCCGGGGCCTGCTCAAGCCATGCGAACAGGTCCGCTTGTGAGACGGGGATCGGTACGGTGTTGAATATCGTGGAGGCTTCACCGAGCGTCGACAAATATAGCTTGTGTGCAGAGGGCGCATCTAATTTGCCCGGCTCAAGGGCTTCCTGGTCAAGGAGGCGGTCCGCGTGATTGTCCGCAACGAATTGCCTCCAGACCTCAAGTGACTGGCGGGTCAAGAACAGAACACGCAGGTGGTGCTTGCTCTTCCCTATTTTGGCAATATCAGTGAGCAATTCTGCTACATGTTGCCTGTTCTCCTCTGGGTAGTCTACGACGAGTAATGTGCCCCTTTTGCCTAGGGGATAGGCTTTCGTATCCGTAAGGTTTACGAAACCCGCAGCCCATTGGCGACGGCTCAGGCTATCTGCAAACTCGGCTGCAAGTCGGCTCTTGCCGATGCCACCGTCGCCCGTGATGAACTTCAGGGAGATGGGAAGCTTACTGCCTGCCCAAGCTTCTAGTGCGGTCATCTCCGTGTCGCGACCTGCGAACGTGGAAATGCGTGTTTGCCAGGTAAGCAAAGACAAAAGGGATAGGTTCTGTTGTGAGGGGGCCCAGGGTATGGTGAGCTTGTCACGAGTGGCGTTATGGGGGCCAGCAGATGGGCCAATGTAGAAGACTGCATCCAGGGACAGATGGAAAGGCGAGATGGAGACCGGGTTGATCTCAAACACATCGCCTCCTTCTGTCCAGCAGTCCAGGCCGTTCGTTGCAACAGGCAGGCTGTTTCACGCAAGAACAGCCTTGCACGTGAACTTGTCGGCGCTTCGTGCGGGGCTGCCTTTGAGGCTGCTCGCACCTTGTGCCGGTCATTTGGACTTATGTACGTAGCGCTATCCTACGCCGTCAGCGCTCTTCTGCCAAGCGCCTGTCTCACACATTTCTGATCTTCCTCACGTTGATGCCACGGTATACCGTGCCCCCTACTGCCAGAGGCTCGGCTATCGTTATGACATTCCCGATAGCAAAGCTACTGGGTACCATTTCAGGGTATGGCGGCGTCCCAAACAAAGAGAGGGGCACGATATATCGTGCCCCTCCATGTAGCGCCGATAACCTGCGTTGTGGCTGGAGGAAAGGGTAGGGGCGTCCCGATGCATCGGGACGCCCCTACGCATCTACGGATGTTACCCCTTCTTGTGGGTGGGCTTGGGGAACCAAGGCTCGGTCCAGGGCCAGTTGCCGTTCGGCTCGTAGGCAGGCAAGCCCTTGTCAATGCGGTCGCGGTATGGGCTGATGATCGGCTCGCGCCAGGGGTAGACGGCGCCTTCGTAGGCCTTGGGGCCGTCCTTGAAGTGCCGGGCCTGTTCCAGCGTTTCTACGAAGGGCGCGTTCATGTTATAGAGTTTGGCGACGGTCTTGGGACGGGGTCCGGCGCGGGAGACGTGGCCCCAGAGCTGGCGGCCCAGGATCTCTTCGGCCATCCAGACGGTTTCAATGAGCTTGTCCAGGTCAACCCCGGTTTCAATGCCCATATCTTCCATCATGTGCATGGAATCTTCCGTGGGGGCCATGCCCGTGGCGCGGCCGTTGCCGCAGTAGGGGCAGCCGCCGAAGCCGCCGATGGTGCCGTCCAGGTGCAGGTCATCTTCAGGGCCAAGAGCGCGAAGATGGGCGTAGTGGCACGAAACGGCCATGCCGCGGCTGTTGTGGTAGTGGCCGGACCAGTGGGTGACCTCGGGCCACTTCTCCTTGACGCGGTAGACGATCTCTTCCACCTTGGCGGGATGGCACCAGCCCATGGGGTCGCCGATGGAGCATTGCGTAACCTTGATGCCGGCATCGGCCCAGAGGGCGTGCTGATGTTCCAGCATGGACATGTACATGTCCACGCTGAAGTCGCCGAGGAAGTTGGAGCCCATGGAGGCGTTGGCCCCCATAGAGGCTTCCTTGACGCCGCGCTCCATAGCCCGGCTGATGGTGCGGGTCCAGGTGGACATTTCGTCCATAGAGGAGCGGTTGGTATTGCGGCGGATGAACACGTCGCACATGTGGACGCCGAGGCCGGGGCGGGCAGGGCCGCCGCCTTCATCGCCGCCGCCAACGGTCAGGGGGGGCGAGTAGGCGCGGGCGCGCTCTACGCCGCGCTCGTTCAGGGCGAGGGCGGTGTAGGTGATACCGGGCTTGGGCTTGAACTTAGCCATCAGCTCGTCCATGCGGGCCATGGATGGCGTGTAGCGGGGGCTGACAAAGGAACCCACCACAATGGCCTTCAGGCCGGTCTCGCCCAGGGCGTCCAGCAGCTTAATCTTGTCATCAATGGAGATGTGCTCGTCTTCAATTTGCATGCCTTCACGCATGCCTTGCTCAGTCCAAGCCATCTTTGGGTATCTGCCTGGCATAATTCCTCCTCCGTTTCCTTGGGGGTTTACTACAATGGGACTCTCGGCAACCGGAAGACAGGAGCGTCTTGCTTGATCGCTCCTCCGCCCGGGGCCGCATCGCCTATGCCCGCTGGCCTTGCGGTCGTGCGGGCCAAATCGCAGCATCGCAAGGCCGGCCGCCGAGACCATCTGATCCGACGGCCAGCCTCAAACCGTTGCTCTGTCAGCAAGGGAAGGGAATGGTTATCCCTTGTTGTGGGTAGGCTTGGGGAACCACGGCTCGGTCCAGGGCCAGTTGCCGTTCGGCTCGTAGGCAGGCAAGCCCTTGTCAATGCGGTCGCGGTACGGGCTCTTGATCGGCTCGCGCCAGGGGTAGACGCCGCCTTCATAGGCTTTGGGGCCGGTCAAGAAGTGCTTGGCCTGCTCCAGGGTCTCCACGAAGGGCGCGTTCATGCTATACAACCTATCCAGGGTCTTGGGGCGGGGTCCGGCGCGGGAGACGTGGCCCCAGAGCTGGCGGCCGAGGATCTCTTCTGCCATCCAGACGGTTTCAATGAGCTTATAGACATCAATACCAGTGTTGATGCCCATATCTTCCATCATGTGGATGGAGTCTTCCGTGGGGGCCATGCCCGTGGCGCGGCCGTTGCCGCAGTAGGGGCAGCCGCCGAAGCCGCCGATGGTGCCGTCAAGACGCAGGTCGTCATCCGGCCCCAAGGCGATGATGTGGGCGTATTGGGAAACGACGGCCATGCCGCGGCTGTTGTGGTAGTGTCCAGACCAATGAGTGACCTCCGGCCACTTCTCCTTGACGCGGTAGACGATCTCCTCCACCTTGGCGGGATGGCACCAGCCGTTGGGGTCGCCGATGGAGCACGCTGTCACCTTGATGCCGGCATCGGCCCACAGAGCGTGCTGGTGCTCCAGCATGGCCAGGTACATATCTACGCTGACATCGCCGATGAAGTTGGAACCCATGGAAGCGTTAGCCCCCATTGCGGCTTCTTTGACGCCGCGTTCCATGGCGTTGGCGATGGTGCGGGCCCAGCCGGACATCTCGTCCATCTGGGAGCGGTTGGTGTTGCGGCGGATAAAGACGTCGCACATGTGGACGCCGAGTCCGGGGCGGCCCTGGCCGCGATCCACGGTAAGGGGTGGGGAATAGGCGCGGGCGCGCTCAACACCACGCTCGTTAAGGGCGAGGGCGGTGTAGGTGACGCCGGCCTTGGGCTTGAACTTGGACATCAACTCGTCCATGCGGGCCATCTGCGGCGTGTAGCGAGGGCTTACGAAGGACCCTACTACAATTGATTTAAGCCCCGTTTCTCCTAGGGCATCCAACAGCTTGATCTTGTCATCAACCGAGATGTTGGAGTCCTCAATCTGCATCCCCTCCCGCATCCCCTCCTCAGACCATGTGACCGTTGGGTACTTTCCGGGCATATGTCCTCCTTTCTGGCCTTCGGCACTCCCGCCTTACGACGGGATCCTTGCCAACAAAACCGGAACACCCTGGGCGAGTCAGTCACTCCTCGCCAATGCCTCAGGCGGGCCTTCGGCCCACGCTCCCTGAAAATTTGAAGCGCGTCCCTTGCCCTGCCTGTAATGAGGCCATAGGTACCGACGTTAGCCCCTATACCATAACCCAAGTTCGGCGGATGTCAAGTATTGGGCCAATTGGGTTCCGTTTGCTTCTAGGTGGTGTTGATGTGTCCCGGCACTAAAGTGCCAGGTTTAGCTTGGGTTAACCCACGACTTTAGTCGGGGGATTAAATAACACGCTAAAGCAAACAGAACCGCCAATTGGTTTGGCGATGTCACAGTTGACGCAATGTGGTTGCTGTCATTGCTATGAAAGTACGGGTTCAGCTATTTTCATAGCAATGACAGGGGCGACGGGCCGTGACCTCTCCTCTGTGGTCTCTTCTCCACTACGGAGGGGAGACGGGGACAAAGACGCAGGTGGAAGTCTATTTTCGTAGCAGCGACAGAACGGATGCAACGTGCGTCAGGCGTTACAGTGCCATTGATTTTGTTCGTTCAGTTGGACTGCACCGCAATGAAAAGAACCTCAGCCCGTCAGCTTTGAGGCCAGCATTGGCAACAAGATGTTGCTCGCAATCGCCAGCGCGATGCTGCCGCCGATCTGAATAAAGAACCGGGCGTCGGTGAGCGTTGGTCGGAATGCCTGAGCCTGCTGTAGCTCGTACAGCAAATGCTGGTGGCGGAGCACGCGGGCCTGCACGTCCACCGCTTCGGGATGAAGGGGTAATGCGGCAGTGGCCTGTAATTCTCTGTGGATGTGGGCAAGCTCTTCGGCCTTCTGCTTGGAGAGCCAGCGGTGCATGAGGAGCTGCGGCAGGACGATGGACGGGATGATGAGGACGGCGATAAAAACCAGGCTGCCGATGGTGATTACCTGTACTTGCCGGCGATCCAATTGCTGCGTGTTGGTAGTGCCTCCTATGAAGAAGGCGACCGTCAATAGGGCAGGGAATGCATACGTCCCCCAAACGACCCACAGGAGTTGGTTGAACGGCTGTAGTGCAGCCTTTCCGCCTTGCAGGATGAAGCCAGGCTTCAGATCAAAGCGTCGCAAACGGTAGGCGACCGCCGCGAGACCGAAGATAGCCACCGCAGCCGTCCCCCCACCAAAGAATGCATAGGTGGGGCTGCCCGAGATGTTCATCCACATATACAGATTATCCAGGCCGGCGGAAGAATAGCGGGGGTCTTTCACGGTTACATTGGCGACTGCAACGACGAGGAGCAAGATGGTGAGCGGCAAGACTCCACGATAGAGGAGCCGCAGCGTTGCTGACTCTTCTGACGCAATCTCCGCAGGAGAATTGGCAAGCCAGGGGCGCATGCTTGCAAAGAAACGCTCCACACCCTTGGGAGCATACGCCAAGGCAAAGGCTCCCCCAGCGACAAATACATTGCCGAAGAGCCACGCGAGGTCTCTGACGTACAGGTTGACGCCGCCTGTGGCGACAGCGCCGGCCAGGCCTATCAAGAAGCAATAGACGAAGATGGCTACGCTCACAACGGTCAGCCGTCTTATGGACTTGCCTGCCCAGCGTGACCACAGCCAGGGGAGGTCTCCAAACCAATGAATGCTGCTTCGCATGTTCCTCCTTCTGGCGACCACTGAGACGATTGGCCTGGATGACTGACTGCTACCCATTGAGCAAGTCAACCAGCAGGGATAGCACGAAATTGGCGCCCACGGCTACGGCAATGCTGGTGCCGATTTGGAGTAGGAAACGGGTGTCTACCAACGTTGGCCGGAAGGCCTGCACTTGGGCAAACTCGTGCTGGAGGTGCCGATAACGCAGTTCTCGCCGCTGTATGTCCACCGCGCCCGCATCTGCGCCTGCAAACGCCGTTGCACGCAGTTCCTCCCGCAAGCGCGCAAGCTCCTCGGTCTTTTGCGCAGCCAGCCAGTGGTTCATCAGCAGGTGGGGGACCAGCAACGACGGGACAACGAACGCGGGTACAAAGGCAAGGGAATAGAGGTTGGTAATGAGGACCTGATTGGCGTCCAGTTCTCCCGAGGGCAGCGTTGCCCAGGCATAAAGAGCAATGGAGAGCATGAGGGGAAACACAAAAGCCATCCAGGCCGCCCAAAGAAGTTGGTTGAAAAGGTGGAGGGCTGACTTGCCCCCGTACAAAATGAAGCCGGGCTTGAGGTCAAAACGGCGGAGTCGGTAGGCCAAAGCCCCCACCCCGAATACCGCCATGGCGGCTCCGCCGCCGGCAAAGAATGCGACGATGGGCGCCCCAAACAAGTTCATTTGCTGGAACAGTCCGTGCTGTCCTGCCGCTGTATACCTAGTGTCACCAACGAACGCGTTGGGCAGAGAGGTGAAAAGGAACAGGGCTGCGAACAGCCAGAAGGGGCGCAACATGAGGCGCAGGGTTCCAGCCTCCAAGAGGGTTAGCTCCTCCGGCGGGTTTGCCACCCAGGGTCGCAAGCTCGCCAAGAAGCGTTCCACAACTCGCGGGGCGTACCCCAGGATGAACGCACCACCGGTAACCAGGAGCAATCCTACTGCCCATACCAAATCCCGTAGGTAGACCTCCGCTCCGCCGGCGGCAATGGCAAGGGCCAGATTAATCAAATAACCGAGGGCAAAGAGAGCTACGCTTACGGCAGCTAGTCGTCCTATAGACCTACCTGCCCAGCGTGACCAAAGCCAGGGAAGGTCGTTCAGCCTGTGAAGGGTCTGCCCCACGTCTTCCTACTTTCCGGAGCGCTTAACTGAGAGATGGCTCATACGAGGGGCATTATGCAAGAAAAAGGGGCGGGTTTCAAACCCACCCCCATTGGAAAGCGAACCATCGGCTCAGGCGGCTATTCCGCCCAGGGGATAAATGGACGCCACTCGTCGCGCACGGGCCGCCGCTGGAAGAGGTAGTAAGGATTGGGCCGCGGCGATCTCGGCTCCCGCATCAGTTTCATGCCCGCCTCTTTGGGCGTGTAGCTGGCCTTGCGGTGGTTGCACGGTATGCACGCCGCCACCACGTTCTCCCACGTATGTAGCCCGCCACGGACGCGGGGCTGCACGTGGTCAAGGGTCAGGTCTCGCCCCGTTTTGCCGCAGTACTGGCACGTGTAGCTATCGCGGATGAAGACATCCCGCCGGGAAAGCCGTCGCTGCAGCACGGGGCGCTTCACCATTTGCATGAGCCGGATGACGGACGGGGCGGGAATCACGAACCGGGGGGTGCGCACCTCTCCATTGCCGTTTACCAGCAACTCCGCCTTACCACGGTCAATCAGCACCACCGCCCGCCGGACGTGGCAGACGTTGATAGGTTCGTAGTTCTGGTTCAGCACCAGTACCGGCCCGCCGATTGTGTGTTGCACCATACGATCACCCATGCACAATACATACGAACTGTGTCCCCTGCGCTGCTTATTCGCTAGCCTTTCACGTACTGGACAAGTAGGCGGCAAGGCCAGGCTATGTAAGGAGCTTCCCGAATAGAAGCGGCAGATGGAGCGCCTCCACGTATTCGGTAGGCTCCCTTCCTTTTTTACGTACCTATGATTTTTGCCTCAATTGGTCAATCTGGTCAAGGGCGGTGCGGAAATCCCCCGGTACAAGGCCGAAGACGCCGCCGGGGATGGTTTTGGTCGTGTCTATGATCACGCCCGTCAGTTTGGACTTCACCAGGGAGGTTTGCAGGCCCGCGCGGAACCCCGACATCTCCACCAACGTGCCAGGGGCGCCGGTGGTCGGCAGGTCCGAGGACAGCCGGGCCAGGCCCAGGATGAGGCCGCCGGCCAGGAAAGCGCCGAACAGCAGGCCCACAAGGATGGAACCCGCCGTGTCTACCCAACCGAGGAACACCAGGGACAGGGCTTTCTTGGTCAGGGATTTGGCGATCTGCGCTGCGATGAACAGGCCCACCACGATGACCACGTAGGCCAGCACCGTGGCGATGGCGTCGCTGGCTCCCTGGCCGGCGATCCAGCCGGCGATGGCCTGACTGAAGTGCGACGCCACCCAAATGCCGACGATGATGCCGATGACGTTGAAGATAGCGCCCAACAACCCCATGCGCCAGCCCGTAAATGCGCCCAGCGCCGCAGCAATGATGATAAGGATGTCTACCCAGTTCATGGGGAGCCTCCCAAAGCGCAGGAGGGGCATCCCGGCTCATCCGGATGCCCCTCCCCTGTTCCCTTAGCGCAATGCAACCTGCAAGACGCCTTCCATGTCCTTCACATAGATAAACTGGATGTCGCGTCGCACGTTAGGCGGAATATCCGCAACGTCCTTACGGTTGTCCGTGGGCAGCACGAACACCTTGATGCCCGCCCTGTGGGCCGCCAGCACTTTCTCTTTAATACCGCCCACGGCAAGCACCTTGCCCCGCAGCGTGATCTCGCCGGTCATAGCCACTTCTTTGCGCACAGCCTTGTGCCTCAAGGCCGAGGCAAGCGCCGTCGTCATGGCTGCCCCCGCCGACGGACCGTCCTTGGGCGTTGCGCCCGCCGGTATGTGAATGTGGATGTCCTGGCGTCCAAAGACCACGTCCTTCAGGCTCCAGGCGTCGGACATGGCCCGGCAGTAGCTAACGGCGGCCTGGGCGGACTCCTTCATCACGTCCCCCAGTTGACCCGTCAACAGCAGGTTGCCTCTGCCTTTGAGCAGCGCGACCTCAATTGAGAGCACGTCGCCGCCTGTGGGCGTGTAGGCCACGCCCGTCGCCACGCCTACCTCGTCCTGCTCCTCTGCGGTGCCCCAGGAGAAAACAGGTGCGCCCAAGTACTTTTCCAGGGACTGTGGCAGTACCACCGCCGGCGCCTTCTTGCCTTCGGCAAGCATCCGTGCCACCTTCCGGCAGATGGTGCCAATCTCTCGCTCCAGGTTGCGCACACCGGCCTCCCGCGTGTACTCGCGCGCGATGACGCGCAAGGCCGCCGGAGCAAAGCGGAGCTGGTGCGGCTGAAGCGCGTGCTCTTCCAACTGCTTTTTTACAAGAAACCGCTTCGCAATCTCCAGCTTCTCGTCCTCGGTGTAGCCGGGCAGTTCTATGATCTCCATGCGGTCCCGCAGCGCAGGAATAATGGGATCCAGCACGTTGGCGGTCGTGATAAACATCACCTGAGAGAGGTTGTAGGGGACCTCCAGGTAATGGTCGCTGAAAGAGTGGTTCTGCTCAGGGTCCAGCACCTCCAACAAGGCCGAAGAAGGGTCGCCGCGGAAGTCGGTGCCCACCTTATCAATCTCATCCAGCACGAACACCGGGTTGATGGAGCCTGCCCGTCGCATGGTCTGAATGATGCGTCCAGGCATGGCGCCCACGTAGGTGCGGCGATGGCCCCGGATTTCCGCTTCGTCCCGAATGCCGCCCAGGCTCACGCGAATGAACTTGCGTCCCATAGCCTCGGCGATGGACCGTCCCAGGCTGGTCTTCCCCACGCCCGGAGCGCCCACAAAGCAGAGGATGGGGCTGCGCAGTTTGCCTTCCGATAGTTTGCGCACCGCCAGGTACTCCAGGATGCGCTCCTTCACCTTTTTGAGGCCGTAGTGGTTCTTGTCCAGGAGCTTCGCGGCGTTGGCAATGTCCAGGTTGTCATCCGTGCGGGTGCTCCACGGCAGTTCCGTAAGCCACTCCAAGTAGCCGTGGATGACGCCGTTCTCCGGCGATGCCGGTGGGGTGCGTTCCAGCCGCACCAGTTCTTCCTTGGCCTTCTTGGTTGCCTCCTCCGGCATACCCGAGGACTCTATCTTGGCCTTCAAGTTCTCTAGGTCCTGGCTCTGGGGATCAATCTCTTTAAGCTCCCGCTGGATTGCCCGCATCTGCTCTCGCAGAACGTACTCCCGCTGGGACTTGTCCATGGTGTCCCGGACTTGGGAATCAATCTCGTTTTGCAGTTCCAGCAGCTCCACCTCTTTGGCAAGCTCCTGGCTGACCGCCTGGAGGCGCTCCATGGGGTTCAGCATCTCCATGAGCTTCTGGCGCTCCGGCATCTCCAGGTTCAAAGCTGAGGCGACGATGTCCGCGAGCCAGCCCGGGGTCTCGGCGTTCATGGCGGCAACGTAGATGTCCCAAGAAAGGGTAGGGGAGAGCTGTATGCACTTTTCAAAGGCCGCCAGCACAGAGCGCATGGCAGCTTGGGCTTGCAGCGTGTCCGGCTCCTTTTCTTTGATAATCTCGGCCTTGGCGCGATACCAGGGATCCGTCTGCGTAATGTCCGTGATGCGCACCCGGGTTTCGCCCTGGAGCCAGACCGTGGCAGAGCCGTCGGGCAGCTTCATCATGCGGCCAACCATAGCCAGGGTACCGATGGGATAGATGTCCTGCAGGTCAAAGTCCCGGTTCTGTGGGTTGGAGCGGCCTGTCACCAGGATGCGACGGTCACCCGCCACGGCCTCCTCCACTGCTTGCTGGAAGGCGGGGCGCACCACCAGCAGTTGCGCCATGAGTCGCGGGTACACCAGGGTGTCCCGGCGTGGAAGCAGAGGAAGCTCCACCAATTGCGGTGAAGCGGCGCGGCGCGTGGGCCTTCGGGTTTTCGTTGTCAAGAAGAGGCTCCTACCTTAAAGGGATAGACACGCACTCAGTGTACCATAGGCGTAGGTGCAAAGGGTAAAGCACTCTTGCACGGTTCTGTTTGCTACGGAATGCTGTGCCACCCCGTGAATCCCGATGAGGCGGGACATCTAGCCGTACCCTTTAGGGTGCGGTGGTGTCAATCCCAAGCAAACAGAACGTCACAAGGTTCTGTTTGCTTGGGATTGGGGTAGTCTTTGCCCTGGCACTAAAGTGCCAGGTTTAGCTTGGGTTAACCCCCGACTTTAGTCGGGGGCACTGAATAACACGCCAAGCAAACGGAACGTCACACTGCGCGTTGACAAGCCAGATAGGGGTTGCTATACTCGCTGAATGTTGTGGCCTCTGCGGAGAGGTATTTTTTATTGCTTGTGTGCTTGAGAGATGCTATGCCTACTGTGAACCAACTGGTGAGGAAAGGGCGGACCAAGGGCGAAAATCGCACCAAGGCCCCAGCCCTGCGTTTTGTTCAGAACTCCTTGCGCAACCGGTCGGTGCGCGGGCCGGGCTGCCCACAGCGGCGCGGCGTGTGCGTGCAGGTGAAGACCGTAACGCCCAAAAAGCCGAACTCGGCGCTGCGCAAGGTCGCCCGCGTGCGCCTCACCAACGGGATTGAAGTGACCGCCTATATCCCAGGCGAAGGACATACCCTGCAAGAGCACTCGGTTGTGCTCATTCGCGGAGGCCGCGTGCCTGATTTGCCTGGCGTTCGGTATCACATCATTAGAGGGACGCTGGATACCACCGGCGTGCAGAACCGTAAACAGGGACGCAGTAAGTACGGCGCAAAAGCCGGCTAACAGGCGTGAGGACAAGAGGGAGCTATGTCTAGAAGAAGGCGTGCGGAGAAGAGGGTCACTACGCCTGACCGGAAGTATGGCAACGATCAGATTGCCCGCCTCATCAATCGTATTATGATGTGCGGCAAGAAGACTGTGGCCCAGAAGATTGTGTACCAGGCCTTGCAAAAGCTGGAGGAGGAGACGCACCGTCCCGCCTCTGAAGTTTTTGACCAGGCAATGCGCAACGCTACCCCTCTCCTAGAGGTGAAACCCCGCCGCGTGGGCGGCGCAACCTACCAGGTGCCGGTAGAGGTGCGTGCGGACCGACGTGAAGCCCTGGCGATGCGCTGGCTTATCAATGCTGCCCGTGCTGCGGGTGGCGCCACCATGGCGGAACGCCTCTATCGCGAACTCCTGGAGGCCTCCCGGAACCAAGGCACCGCGGTAAAGCGGCGGGAGGACTTGCATCGCATGGCGGAGGCTAACCGTGCCTTCGTTCACTACCGCTGGTAGGTGCGTCCCAAGCATCGGTTAACCGAGGACTCCTTGTGCGTCGCGTACGGCACGTGGGGTCTTCGGATGAATGCTTTGGGCAGATAGGGATTCAGTTGGGCCTCTCCCAGCGGGGTTTGCATTGCCTTCAGGTATGCACAAGGAGCCTCCCTGGGGTGCTGTGGTTGCGGCGGACGAGTATTCGCCAAGTTGAGAATTATGGAAAACATACGGAACATGGGATTCATCGCGCACATTGACGCTGGCAAGACCACCGTCACTGAACGTGTGTTGTTTGCATCGGGCCGGACCTACAAACTGGGGTCCGTTGACGATGGCAATACGGTCATGGACTGGATGGACCAGGAGCGGGAGCGCGGCATTACTATTACTGCTGCTGCCGCCACTACCTATTGGCGCGACTGCCAAATTAACATTATTGATACGCCAGGCCACGTAGACTTCACTGCCGAGGTAGAGCGTAGTTTGCGGGTGCTGGACGGCGGCGTTGTGGTCTTTGACGCGGTAGCCGGCGTGCAACCCCAATCGGAGACCGTGTGGCGGCAGGCGGACCGCTACCACGTGCCGCGCATCTGTTTCGTGAATAAAATGGACCGGGTCGGCGCGAACTTTGCCCGCACGTTGGACATGATCCGCACACGCCTCAAAGGAAACCCCGTACCCATCCAGCTACCCATGGGAACGGATGCCACCTTCAAGGGCGTTATTGATTTGCTGGAGCAGAAGGCTCTGGTCTTCCCGCAAAACAACAATAACCAAAACATACTTCCCCAGGAAGCCCCCATTCCTGCTGAGTATCAGGCGGAGACGGAAATTTACCGCACCTCTATGATTGAGAAGATCGCCGAGACCGACGATGCACTCACCACCAAGTACCTTGAAGGCGAAACTATCACTCTTGAGGAGTTGCGCGCTGCACTGCGTAAGGCGACCATAGCCAACCTCATTGTCCCAGTCGTGTGCGGCAGTGCTTTGCGCTACTGGGGCATCCACCCCCTGCTTGATGCAATCACCTACTATTTGCCCTCCCCATTGGACGTGCCCCCAGCTAAAGGTATGGACGTAAAGACGGGGGCTCCGCTTGAACGGCCCGCTTCTAAAGATGCCCCTTTCTCTGCCTTGGCCTTCAAGGTCGTTACCGATGCCTATACCGGGCGCATGGTGTACTTCCGCGTCTACTCCGGCGTCGCTAAAAGCGGCATGAACGTGTACAACTCTACGAAGGTTGGACGAGAGCGCATGGGGCGCATGATGCGCATGATAGCCAACCGGCGCGAAGACTTGGAGGAATTGGGGGCCGGGGATATCGGCGCTACGGTGGGTTTGAAGAATACGTTCACTGGCGACACCCTTTGCGATGAGGGCGCGCCTGTGCTGCTGGAGTCCATCAAGTTCCCGCAGCCGGTAATCTCCGTGGCGGTGGAGCCGAAGAGCCGTGGCGATCAGGAGAAGCTGGGCGATGCTCTGAGCAAGCTGTCGGAGGAAGATCCGACCTTCATCCGGCACTTTGATGAAGAGACCGGCCAGACCATCGTAGCGGGCATGGGCGAGCTGCACTTGGAAGTGCTTATGGAGCGCCTGCGCCGCGAGTTTGGCCTGCAAGTGAACCAGGGCCGGCCCAAGGTGGCTTATCGTGAGGCGATCACCCAGCGCGCCCGCGCCGAGGGCCGTTTCATTCGCCAATCCGGTGGCCGGGGCCAGTACGGTGACGTGTGGGTGGAGATTGAACCCGCTGAGCGCGGAGCAGGATTCATCTTTGAGAACAAGATCGTTGGCGGCGCCATTCCCAAGGAGTACATTCCCGGCGTGGAAGCGGGCGCCAAGAGCGCCCTGGAGAACGGCGTCGTTGCAGGCTATCAGGTTATTGACGTGAAGGTTATACTGACCGACGGCAGCTATCACGAGGTGGACTCGTCGGAAATGGCGTTCCGCGCGGCGGGGTCCATTGGCGTCAAGGAAGCTATGCGCAGGGCCAAACCCGTGCTGCTGGAACCGGTGATGCTGGTAGAGGTGATTTCCCCAAGTGAGTTTTTGGGTGAGATCCTTGGGGACCTCAACGGGCGACGCGCTCAGATCAAGAACATGGAGGCCCAGGCCAGCACTCAGGTGATCACTGCCGACGTGCCTCTCGCACAGATGTTCGGCTACGCAACTGACCTGCGGTCGCTGACCCAGGGCCGCGCAAGCTATACTATGGAGTTCGGCCACTATGCCGAGGTGCCGCCGCAGCTTGCCGCGGACGTCGCCAAGAAATCGTAGCGCGGGGCCGAACATGTCGGCCAGGGTTTGACCCTTCAAAACAGATTGAAAGACAAGGCAGAGGAACGGTATGACAACGCAGCCGCCATCAGCAGGGCACCGTCAGCGCATTCGCGTGGTGCTGAAGTCCTTTGACCACCGTGTGCTGGACCAGTCGGCTGACCACATTGTGGAGACCGCAGAACGGGCCGGCGCTCAGGTTTCGGGGCCTGTGCCTCTGCCAACCAGCATCAAGCGGTTCTGCGTGACGCGATCGCCTCACGTGGACAAGAACTCCCGGGAGCACTTTGAGATTCGCACACATAAGCGGGTGATTGACATTCTGAATCCCACGTCCAAGACTGTTGATGCCTTGACGCGGTTGAACATGCCTGCGGGCGTGGATATCTCCATAAAGCTGTAGGGCCCAACGCAAGTTGTAGCCCGTCCCGGGCGCGCAAAGCGATTGGGAATCTCATAAAGGCGATAGCAATGACGCTAGGCATAGTAGGCAAAAAGCTGGGCATGACCCAGGTGTTCCTGGACGACGGCACGGTGGAGTCTGTCACCGTAGTGCAGGCCGGCCCTTGTGTCGTCACACAGGTGAAGACCAAGGCCAGGGATGGCTACGAGGCGGTGCAGGTTGGCTTTGGCGAGTCCAAGCGGCTGACCAAGCCGGAAGAGGGCCACCTGAAGCGCGCCAATGGGAAATTCACCCATCTGCGAGAGTTTCCCGCAACAAACGTAGATGCGCTTCAAGTAGGGCAAAAAGTGGAGGCGTCCATCTTCAAGGCGGGCGATCTGGTGGACGTAAGCGGTGTGACGAAGGGCCGTGGTTACGGCGGCGTGGTAAAAAGGCACCATTTCAGGGGCGGACCAAAGACGCACGGCCAATCTGACCGGCAGCGAAGGCCGGGCGCCAGCAGCGCGGGTACGACGCCTGGCAAGCTGTGGAAAGGGCATCGCATGTCCGGCCACCTTGGTGTGGATAATGTGACCGTGAAGAATATGACGGTGGTCCGCGTGGATGCGGAACGCGGCCTGGTGCTGCTGCGGGGTGCTGTGCCCGGCGCGAATCAGGGCGTGGTGACGGTGCGGCCCGCAAAAAGCTCTCAAGGAAAGGGAGGCTAACATGCAGCTCCCTGTATACGATACCACCGGGGCGTCCGTGGGGACGGTTGAAGTCAGCGACCTTTTGTTCAGCGTACCCATGCACACCGCCGTGGTACATCAGGCTTTGCTGAGACAGCTTGCCAATCACCGGCAGGGCACTTCCAATACCAAGACCAGGGGCGACGTTTCCGGGGGCGGGATCAAACCCAGGCCGCAGAAGCACACGGGCAGGTCCCGTCAGGGGTCTATCCGGTCTCCCCAGTGGCGGCATGGAGGCGTGGTGTTTGGCCCGCATCCGCGCACCTATCATCAGCGCATGCCCAAGAAGATGCGCCGCATGGCCATTCGCTGCCTGCTGTCCGATAAGGCGCAAGGCGACCGGCTTACGGTGCTGCAGAGCCTGGATATGGTTGGGGCCAAAACTAAGGAGATAGCGGGTATCCTGCAAGCTCTGAAGATCAGCTCCAGTGTACTGGTGCTGACGCCCAGGGTGGACCTGAATCTGGTGAAGTCCGTGGGGAACCTGAGCAAGGTGAAGGCCCTGCCCGCTTCCGATGTAAACATCGTTGATTTGCTGAACCACGAACGCCTGGTGATGACCGTGGACGCCCTTCGCGCGGCGGAGGCGCTGTGGGCCAAGCCTGCAACAAAGCAAGCGGCAGAAGGGGAGGCGTAGTATGCATCCCATGGAAGTATTGGTGAAGCCGGTGGTGACGGAGAAAAGCACCCTTCTGCAAGAGAAGGATAAGTATGTCTTTGAAGTCACGCCCCGGGCTGACAAGGCGACAGTAAAACAGGCCGTGCAAATGGCCTATAATGTGAAGGTTTTGGACGTGAACATGCTGCGTGTGCGCGGGAAGATGAAGCGGTTTGGCCGCAAGGCGAAGCGCACGCCGGATACCAAGAAGGCGGTGGTGACCTTGCAGCCGGGCGACCGCATTCAGATCTTTGAGGGAGCATAGGGATGCCGCTGAAGTCTTTTACGCCCACAACCCCCTCTCGGCGTGGAGCCGTCCTCCCCAGCTTTGAGGAGGTCACGCGCAGCACGGCGGAACGCTCCCTGACCGAGCATCTGAAGAAGCACGCAGGGCGCAATTTCCGCGGTAAGATTACCACGCGCCATCGCGGGGGAGGCTCCAAGCGTGATTACCGGATCATAGATTTTCGACGGGACAAGGTGGGCGTCCCCGGGAAAATCATGACCGTAGAGTACGATCCCAACCGGTCCGTGCGCATCGCCCTGGTCAACTACGCCGACGGTGAGAAACGGTATATTCTGATGCCCAGCGGGATGAACGTGGGCGACAAGGTGGAGTCCGGACCCGACGCCGAGATCAAGACGGGTAATGCCTTGCCCCTGGTGAATATCCCCACCGGCACGATGGTACACAACCTGGAAATGCATCCTGGCCGGGGCGGACAGATCGTCCGGAGCGCCGGTGGCACTGCCCAGGTGTTGGCCCAGGAAGAAGCCTATACCCTGGTGCGCCTGCCATCGGGTGAGGTGAGAAAATTCCTCAACCGGTGCATGGCCACCATCGGGCAGCTTGGCAACGTGGAGAACAAGAACGTCAAGTCCGGCAAGGCGGGGCGCATCCGGAACAAAGGCTGGCGTCCCCAGGTGCGCGGTTCCGCGATGACGCCTCGGGACCATCCCCACGGCGGAGGCGAAGGACGTTCACCCATCGGAATGCCGGGGCCGAAAACCCCCTGGGGCAAGCCGGCTATGGGCAAGATAACGCGGAACAATCAGCGCACGGACAACATGATCGTCCGCCGCAGGAAGCAGAAATAGGCACGCTATGTCCCGTTCTATCAAAAAGGGCCCCTACGTGCATCCCAAGCTGGCGAAGAAGGTGGAAATCGCCAAGCGCAGCAGCGCCAGGGTAATCATTCGCACCTGGTCGCGGCCTTCCATGATCATGCCGGATATGGTGGGCATGACCATTGCAGTGCACGACGGCCGCCGTCACGTGCCGCTGTTCCTCACGGAGAACATGGTGGGACACCGGCTGGGGGAGTTTGCGCCTACCCGGACCTTCCGCGGGCATAGCTCCAGCAAGTCGGAAAAAACGACACAGGTGAAGAAGTAGTCATGGCTGCTCAAGCGATAGCCAAAAACATCCCAATCTCTTCCAAGAAACTGAAGTGGATTGTGAACCAGGTGCGGGGCAAGAGCGTCAATGATGCACTGAATATCCTGCGCTTTTCCACCAGCCCCTCTGCGCACGAGGTGGCGAAGGTGGTGAAGTCCGCTGCAGCCAACGCAGAGAATAACCTGCTCATGGACCCCGAAGGCTTGCGCGTGGTGGAGATCTATGCCAACGAAGCGCCGACTATGAAGCGCTTCACGCCCAGGGCCCGGGGCCGCGCCGGCAAGGTTAATAAGCGGACAAGCCATATTACCGTTGTAGTGGACCAGGAGGCTTAGGTGGGCCAAAAGACGCATCCCGTAGGGTTCAGGCTGGGGATCATCCGCGATTGGGACGCCACGTGGTTTGCTGCCAAGAGCGAGACGTATAGGCAGTGGGTCCAGGAGGACTTGAGGATTCGCAAGTCCATCCTGGGCAAGTATCCCGATGCGGGCATTTCCCATGTGAAGATTGAACGAAGCAGCAATGAAGTGACGGTGACGATGCACACGTCCCGCCCCGGCATTGTTATTGGGCGCGGCGGGCAACGCATAGACGAGTTGCGGCACGAATTGGAGCAATTGACCGGGAAACGTTCTCGCGTGAATGTGCAGGAGATACGCCAGGCGGAGCTGGATGCCGTTTTGGTGGCTCGCAGTGTTGCCGATCAGTTGCAGCGGCGCATCGCCTTCCGTCGCGCGATGCGCCAGGCGGTGCAACGAGCCATGCAAGCGGGCGCCCTGGGCATCAAGATACTCTGCTCCGGACGGTTGGCCGGCGCGGAGATCGCCCGAAGAGAAAAGGTGATGGTTGGCCGTGTCCCGCTGCATACCCTGCGCGCGGACATTGACTACGGCAGTGTGGAAGCGGCGACGGTCATGGGGCGTATCGGCGTCAAAGTGTGGCTGTACAAGGGCGATATTCTGCCGAAACCTCGCGAGGAGTCGGATGATCTGGGCCCCATCCAGGTGACTTTGCCTGTCGGCAGCGAAGGAGGCAGTGGCAATGCTGCAACCGCGCAGAGTTAAGTTTCGCAAGATGATGCGGGGCCGACGGAAGGGCAATGCCCAGGCCGGAAGCTCTCTGGCATTCGGCGAGTTTGGTCTGAAGGCCCTGCAGAATGCTTGGATCACTTCCCGCCAGATAGAGGCGGCGCGGCGCGCTATTACGCGCCACTTCCGCCGTGGCGGGCAGGTGTGGATCCGCGTGTTCCCTGACAAGCCGGTGACCAAGAAGCCTGCAGAGACCCGGCAGGGCGGGGGCAAGGGTGGGACGGACCATTGGGTGGCGGTTGTTAAGCCGGGGCGCATTCTCTTTGAGGTGAGTGGAGTGTCTGAGGACGTTGCGAAAGAGGCGCTGCGTTTGGCTTCGGAGAAGCTGCCCATTCCCGTGCGGACCGTGCGCCGTGAGTCGGTTATGACGGCTACCGCCGGCGGCGAAAACTAGACACCCCTTCCGGAGAGGAATGGGGTAAGGGTTAGGTAGGCAATGCGTATTCATGAAGTCAGGGCTCTCTCAGATGAGAATCTGGAGAAGGAGCTGGAGGCCGCCTACAAGGAGGCCTTGAGCGTGCGCTTTGGCCTGGCAACGCGCCAGCTGAGCGATACCTCTCAGGCACGGAAGGTGCGTAGGAAGATCGCGCAGCTAAAGACGGTGGCGCGTGAACGGGAACTGCTGGAGCAGCAAGCATGAGCACAGTGATCAGGAAGAATCGGGTAGGGATAGTCGTCGGCGCCAAGATGGCCAATACGGTGGTCGTCTCCGTGGCCTGGCGGCAGATGCATCCCCTCTATCACAAGGCGATACGCCGCGTGAGCAAGTTCTATGCCCACGATGAGAAGGGCGAGTGCAAACTGGGCGACGTTGTGCGCATCGTAGAGACGCGCCCGCTGTCCAAGACGAAGCGCTGGCGCGTGACGGAAGTAGTGCAGCGCGGCGAAGCGCCGGAGGTACGGCCTGTGGAGATTGGTGCGCCGCCTGCAAACGCTGCCGTCGCCGCGCCGGTTGTGGAGTAGTCGCCCAATAACAATACGAACTGGAAGCACTAGGCCAGCGTGCTAGCTGGAGAGCAGAAACAATGATACAAAAATACACACGGCTTACGGTAGCCGATAACTCCGGCGCACGCGTGATAATGTGCATTAACATCCTGGGTGGCAGCAAGCGCCGCTACGCCAGTATCGGAGACGTGATTGTGGCGGCGGTGAAGGAAGCCATCCCTAGCGGTGCGGTCAAGAAGGGCACGGTGGTCAAGGCTGTGGTGGTCCGCACCAACCATCCTTACCGCAGGTCGGACGGCTCCTACATCCGGTTTGACGACAATGCTGCCGTGATCCTGGGTGAGGCCAACAATCCGCGCGGAACCCGTATCTTTGGCCCGGTTGCCCGCGAATTGCGGGAGAAAGACTATATGCGCATCGTGTCCCTGGCGCCGGAGGTGCTGTAATATGCGTGTACGTCGCAACGACACCGTGGTCATCATCACCGGCAAGGAACGCGATAAACGGGGCAAGGTGCAGTTGGTGTTGCCCAAGACCGGGCAAGTGATCGTGGAAAGCCTGAACATGGTGACGCGCCATCAGAAGGCCACGGCCATGATGCGCCAGGCGGGCATTATCCAGAAGGAAGCGCCGTTGCCTATGGCGAAGGTGATGGTGGTGTGCCCCCACTGCAACAAGGGCGTTCGGGTGGGTCACCGCACTTTGGAAGACGGAAGAAAAGTGAGGGTTTGCAGGAAATGCAAGGAAACGATAGACCTGTAGAGGGCGAAGCTCCCCGCCAGCAACGAAGGCAGGGCGGCCAGCGGCAGCAAGCCCAAGAAGGTCAGCCACAAGCTGAGGGTCAGGCGACGGCGGAGGGCCAGCAGCCCCGTCAGAGGCAACAGACTCAGGGTAGCCAGCCACAAGCTGAGAGTCAGGCGCCGGCGGAGGGCCAGCAACCCCGTCAGCGACAGCAGGGCCAAGGTCGCCAGCCACAGGCAGAAGGCCAACAGCCTCGCCAGCGGCAGCAGCAAGGCCAGGGGGCGGGTGGACGACAGGCGGGCGGGCAAGCCCAGGGCAGACAGGCTACACGCGCTGAGGCTCCTGCACAGCCAGCCGGACCTGATATCCCGAAGGTCCCGCGCTTGCTGACGCGGTATCGCCAGGAGATTACCCCGAAGCTGATGACGGAGTTTCAGTATCGGGTGCCTTTGCAGGCGCCCCGCCTGGAGAAGGTGGTCTTGAACGTGGGCCTGGGCGAGGCCGTCACCAATGCCAACGTGGTTGATGTGGCGACGCAGATGCTTGCGACGGTGTCCGGGCAAAAGCCGGTGGTGACCAAAGCAAAGAAGTCCATTGCAGCGTTCAAGATCCGCGAGGGGATGCGCATCGGCGCTATGGTGACGCTACGCTCGCGGAGGATGTATGAGTTCATGGACAGGCTGATCAATGCCTCGCTGCCGCGTATTCGCGACTTCCAGGGGGTGTCTCGCAGCGCCTTTGACGGCCGGGGCAACTACACGATGAGCATTCGTGAACAGGTGATCTTCCCGGAGATTGACTATAGCAAGATAGACCGCATCCGTGGGTTCCAGATCACTATTGTGACCACGGCCCGGAGCAACCAGGAGGCATTCCGCCTGCTGGAGTTGATGGGAATGCCCTTCGCTAAAGCGTAGGGGTAGCGGCCTGGCAATTCGTAGAGGTACGCAATGGCAAAAGAGTCCAAAATCGCTAAGTGGCGACGGCCCGCAAAGTTTGCGGTGCAGCAGCACAACCGCTGCGAACAGTGCGGCAGGCCCCGGGCCTATATCCGTCATTTCGGTCTGTGCCGGCTTTGTTTTCGGTCTCTAGCGCTGAAGGGCGAGTTGCCCGGTGTGCGCAAGGCGAGTTGGTAGGTGAGCAGATGAGCCTTTCGGATCCTATTGCAGATATGTTGACGCGGATGCGCAATGCGCAGACGGTGCGCCGGGACGTGGTGTCGGTGCCGTCGTCCAAGCTGAAGCGCGCTGTTCTGGAGCTGCTGAAATCGGAGGGCTTTATCGCCGATTATCAGCCTGGCCAGGAGAGTGGGCACGAGGTGCTGCGCATCCGGCTTAAATACAACGAGAAGAACCTGCCGCACATTGGCGGGCTGCGGCGCATCAGCAAGCCTGGGCTGCGCGTCTATGTGGACAGGAAAGATGTGCCCCGTTTCTATGGAGGCCGTGGCACATCCGTGTTGTCCACGTCCCAAGGCATCATGACCGGCCGGGAAGCCCATCGTCGCGGCATTGGCGGCGAGCTTCTGGCCTATATTTGGTAGGTGAGTTATGTCCAGAATCGGTAAACAACCCATTCCCATTCCGAGTGGCGTCAGCGTGACGGTGGCGGACAACATTGTGACGGTGAAGGGCCCCAAAGGCACCCTGACCCAAGACTTCCGTGACTCGGTGTCCGTTGCGGTGCAGGACGGCAAAGTGCTGGTGTCCCGCTCCTCTGATGAAAAGCAGGTGAAGGCGCTGCACGGCCTGACTCGCACGCTCGTGTCCAACATGGTCACCGGCGTTACCCAGGGCTATACGAAGAATCTGGAATTGCAGGGTGTCGGGTATCGCGCCCAGCAAGCAGGCAAGAACCTGAGCCTTGTGGTTGGGTTCACGCATCCCGTGGAGATTGTGCCTCTGGAGGGCGTCAGCTTTGCGGTGGAAGCCAACGTCCGGGTCAGCGTGATGGGTTCGGACAAGCAGAAGGTGGGCCAAACGGCGGCGCTGGTCCGTGCGGTGCGCCCGCCCAGCGTGTACACCGGCAAAGGCATTCGCTACGCGGGTGAAGTAGTTCGTAGGAAGGCTGGCAAGAGCGCCAGCAGGAGTGCGCGGTAATGGCACGGCTAAAGACACAGGTTGACCGGAGAAAGGCCCGGCACGTTCGCGTGCGGAAGACCGTAGAGGGTACGCCGGAACGGCCACGCCTCAGCGTCTTCCGCAGCACCAAGGAGATCTATGCCCAGGTCATTGATGACAGCATAGGTCGCACGCTTGCTGCTGCTTCCAGTCTAAAGGTTGCCGGCGAGGGGGCTGAAAAGAAGCCGACCAAGACCGATGTAGCCAAGGCGGTAGGCTTGGAAGTAGCGCGTAAGGCCAAGGACGCGGGCGTGAGCAAAGTGGTCTTTGACCGGGGCGGGAATCGCTATCATGGCCGAGTGAAAGCCCTGGCGGACGCCGCCCGGGAGGGAGGTCTGGAGTTCTAATGGTTAACCGAATGCCCCAGACGGTAGATGAAGATATTGAGCAGCAACCTGCTGCCACCACGGAAAAGGTGGTGGATATCAGCCGCGTTGCCAAGGTGGTCAAAGGCGGACGCCACCTGAGCTTCCGGGCTTTGGTGGTCGTCGGCGATGGGAGAGGGCGGGTTGGAGCCGGCGTCGGCAAGTCCGATGCCATCCCGGACGCGGTGCGCAAGGGGACCACTTACGCCAACAAGACACTGGTGACCTTCCCACTGAGGGGCACTACGGTGCCTCATCAAGTCGAGGCGCGTTTCGGCGCGGCCCATGTGCTGATTAAGCCCGCGCCCCAGGGCACGGGCATCATTGCCGGGTCTTCCATGCGCGCCGTCTTGGAGCTGGCCGGCGTGAAAGACGTGGTGGCAAAGTCCTTCAAAAGCCAGAATCCCATCAACGTGGTCTCGGCGACGCTGGCTGCCCTGCGTGACTTGAAGGTGCTGCCAAAGCCACCCATACCCGAGGCTGTTGCCTCTATTCCCAACCCCGTTGCCCCGCCTGCCTTGGAAGCACCCCGGACCACTGCGTAGGGAGAGGTCATGGAAACAAAGCTACGGATAACCTGGATCAAGAGCGACATCGGCTATGTCCGCCCGCAGCGCAAGGTGATCGCCGCCTTGGGCTTGCACCGGCTGCACGAGACCGTGGAGCATGGGGATACTCCCGTGATACGGGGCATGGTCCACAAGGTGCGGCATCTGGTAAAAGTAGAAGTGGTGCAGTAGGTCCCATTGCGCTCCCGATCCCCAGGTGACTAGATTTAGCACGATGTTCCCCCTGCTTTTGGCGGAGGGGAAGAGACAAGAGATCATCTATGGTCAAAGCACATGAACTAAAACCGAATCCCGGGGCCAAACGCGACCGGCGCCGGGTTGGGCGCGGCGATGGCAGCGGCATGGGCAGCTATTCCACCAGGGGCATTAAGGGACAAAAAGCCCGGGCTGGTGGGGGCGTGCGGCGCGGCTTTGAAGGCGGCCAGATAGCGCTTGCAAAGGGCCTGCCCAAGTTGCGCGGTTTTACCAACAATTTCCGTGTGGAATACATAGAGGTCAACCTTGAGGGGTTGGTACGATTCCCCCAGGGAGCACGCGTCTCCCCTGCTGAGATGGAGTCTGTAGGCCTCATCAAGGATGCGACGAGCCGGGTGAAAGTGCTGGCCCGTGGCACACTTGACAAGCCCTTGACCGTCGCCGCCCATAAGTTCTCCAAGACCGCTCGTGTTGCCATAGAGGCTGCCGGCGGAACGGTGGAGGAACTGTAGTCGTGCGCGTTGCTACTACCAAGGCGCAGAGCCCAAACCGCCCGGCGTTGTTGCAGGCCGTTATTGACGCCTTCCGCACACCGGATTTGCGTGGACGGATTCTGTTTACCCTGGGCCTGCTGGTGGTTTTCCGGATGCTGGCCCACATACCGGTCATCAACATTAACCCCGCGGCGTTGCAGGACCTCTTTAACCGTGGCGACGCGCAAAGCCAGCTCTTGGGTTTTCTGGACCTGTTTAGCGGTGGCGGCCTGCGCACCCTGAGTATCGTGGCTCTGGGCGTGTATCCCTACATTACTGCGTCCATTGTGGTGCAGATTATGACCCCGGTCATTCCTCCTTTGACTGCGTTGAACAAGGAGGGCGAGGCAGGACGTCAGAAGCTGAACCAGCTTACCCACTACCTGACGGTTCCCATCGCTATGGCCCAAGGGTACGGACAGCTCACCCTCATGCAACGGTTGGGCGGTCTTACCGTGACTACTTTCAACGGCGGTTTTAACCTGGAAACCATCGGCATCCTCATATCCTTGACCGCCGGCACCATGTTCCTGGTCTGGCTAGGCGAGCTTATTACCGAGCGGGGCATTGGCAACGGCGTGTCCATCATCATCTTCGGGGGCATTGTGGCCCAGTTCCCAACCTTCTTGGGGCAAGGCTTCCTGGAGCGCAGCAATTTGGGCGGCCTGTTGCTCTTGGCCTTGCTGGGTTTTGCCATGATCTACCTGATTGTGCTGTTTACCGAAGCCCAACGCAGGGTGCCGGTGCAGTACGGACGGAGCGTGTTCCGTGGCGGCAGGATGTTCCGGCAGTCGGGGACCTCCTTCCTCCCTTTGCGAGTGAACTCCGCGGGCATGATCCCCCTCATCTTCGCCTTCTCTATCATGATCCTGCCGGGGACCATTGCCAGCTATTTTGCTAATCCAGCTAGCGATGCTATTGGGGCAAGGATCGCGAACTTCTTTACGACTTCACTATCGCCCACGGGACTGACGTACTGGGTGTTCGTCTTTATCCTTGTGGTGGTCTTCACCTTCTTCTATACGCTGGTGGTGTTCCAGCAGCAAAACCTTGCCGAAAACTTGCAGAAAAACGGTGGCTTTATCCCTGGCATACGCCCCGGGAAACCTACGGGCGACTACATCAATCGTATTGTGATTCGCATTACCTGGGGTGGAGCGCTGTTCTTAGGCGTTGCCGCGATCATCCCCTTCATTGCGACGGAGGTGACCGGCATTCGCGCTATCCAGATCAGCAGCTCCAGCGTACTTATTGTCGTTGGCGTGGCGCTGGACACTCTACGCCAGCTTGAAGCGCAGCTCCTGATGCGCAACTATGAAGGGTTTTTGAAGTAGGGCTACTATGCGACTGATCTTTCTTGGTCTGGCGGGTGCGGGAAAGGGCACGCAGGCCCAGGTGCTGTCTGAACGGCTAGGAGTGGCATTCGTTTCCTCCGGCGATATGTTCCGTCACCACCTGTCCCAGAGTACGGAGCTTGGCAAGCTGGCCAAGGGCTACATGGATAATGGCGAACTGGTGCCGGACAACGTGACTATCCGTATGGTGCTGGACCGCATCAGCCAGAATGATTGCCAGAAGGGATTTATCCTGGATGGCTTTCCGCGAACGTTGGCCCAAGCGCAAGCCCTGGACAAGGCGCTGGGGAACAACGGCATCAATAGGGTGATGTACATTAAGGTAAGCGAGCCGGAGTTGGTGCGCCGGTTGAGCAGCCGCATTAGCTGCCGGGCTTGCGGCACTCCCTATCAAAAGGAGTTGCTGCCTGCCAATGCGACGCGTTGCTCCAAGTGCGGAGGCGAACTGTACCAGAGGGCCGACGACCAGCCGGAGGTGGTGCAGAAACGCCTCCAGGTGCAATGGCCCGAAGTAACGACGCTGGCCGATTACTATGGCAAACAGCGCAAACTGGTGGAGATCAACGGAGAGCAGGCGGTGGAGCGTGTAGGCGCGGACCTGGTCAAGGCGGCGGGTTAAATCAGATCAGGGTGCTGAGTTTGGTTCGTATCGTTTTGCTTAAGAAAGAGGCATTTGGAATCTGCGTTCCAATACGCTACAATAGCTATTTATGGAGCGGAACCAGGGATTATCCTTGACCACTGGGGGCCGCGTAGGCGGCATTACCATCAAGTCTCCCCAGGAATTGAAGGTCATGCGGGAGGCCGGTAGGGTTACGGCTGCTGCGCGTGAAGCGGCGGTGAAGGCGTTGCGGCCCGGCATGACCACAAAGGAACTGGATGCCGTCGCGGCAAGGGAGATCAAAAAACTAGGCGGCAAGCCATCCTTTATGGGGTATCGGGGGTTTCCTGCCACCATCTGTGCGTCCATTAACAACGAAATTGTTCACGGCATCCCCGGCGATAGGGTCATCAAGGAAGGGGATGTGGTGAAGATAGACGTGGGGGCTATTGTTGGCGGCTTCCACGGAGATAGCGCGGTTTCTCTGGTTGCCGGAAAAGGCACGCCGGAGGTAGACCGCCTTATTGAGAGCACGCGCCTGAGTCTGGAGCTTGGCATCAAGCAGGCGGTGGCAGGTCGCCGCATAGGGGACATTTCCTATGCAGTGCAACAGTTCGCCGAGGCCCAGGGCTATGGTGTGGTGCGTGAGTACGTAGGCCACGGTGTTGGCAGGGCGCTGCACGAAGACCCCTCGGTGCCGAACGTGGGGTCGCCGGGCAAGGGGCCTTTGCTTAGGGTGGGGATGGTCATTGCCATTGAACCTATGCTGAACATGGGCACGTGGCAAACCCGGCAACTGGCCGACGGCTGGACAGTGGTTACCGCCGACGGCAGTCTCTCGGCTCATTTTGAGCATACGTTGGCCATCACGGGAAACGGCCCGTGGGTGCTGACGGCCCTGGAAGGCGACTAAGCCAAAGACCAATTTCGGTAGAGGTGGTTGACGCCACAGGTATGGCAAAAAAAGAATCAATAGAAGTGGAAGGTACGGTAGTTGAGGCGCTGCCCAATGCCGTGTTTAAAGTTGAGTTGGCCAATGGTCATCGGGTGTTGGCCCACGTCTCCGGCAAGATGCGCATGAACTTCATTCGCGTGCTGCCCGGAGACCGTGTGCTTGTGGAACTTTCTCCCTACGACCTGACCCGTGGCCGCGTCACCTTCCGATTCCGCTAAAGGACACCAGGATGAAAGTGCGAGCTTCCGTCAAAAAACGCTGCGATAAGTGCAAGGTCATCCGCCGGAGCGGCGTGGTGCGCATCTTGTGCGATAACCCCAAGCACATGCAGCGGCAGGGCTAATGAAGGGCAGGAGGGTCTCATGGCTCGTGTAGCCGGCATTGATATCCCCGACAACAAGCGTGTAGAAGTGGCCCTGTGCCGCATCTACGGCATCGGCCCTGTTCTGGCGCTGAAGGTGCTGGAGCAAGCAAAGGTGTCGGGGAATCCCAGAGTGAAAGACCTCCCCGAGGCTGATTTGGACCGGATCCGCGAGGTGGTGGACAAGCAGTACAAGGTGGAGGGCGATCTCCGGCGGGAAATCAATATGAACATTCGCCGCCTCATGGATGTGGGGGCGTATCGTGGCTCCCGGCATCGGTTGGGGTTGCCCGTGCGGGGTCAGCGTACCCGGACGAACGCACGCACCAAGCGTGGCGAGCGCAAGACCGTGGCCGGTCGCCGCCGCACCGTGGGCAAGAAGTAAACGAAAGCCGTATGTGCAGAGGGGCCGGTCAAGCGCCGGCCCGCTGCCAATCGCAACAAAGGAAAGCAGTAGGAGCATCTCATGGCACGAAGGCCAGCCAGAAGGCGCGAGCGCAAGGTCATCCCTAGGGGGCGCGCCTACATTCAGTCAACGTTTAACAACACGTTGATCACCGTGACCGACCCGGAGGGGAACGTGGTCTCCTGGGGCAGCGGGGGTACGGCGGGTTTCAAAGGCGCTCGTAAGGGCACCGCTTTTGCTGCGCAGCGCGCTGCGGAGACCGCAGGGCGCCGGGCCGTTGAAAACGGCATGCGTCAGTTGGATGTCTTCGTGAAGGGGCCTGGGGCCGGACGGGAAGCGGCCATCCGCTCCCTACAGTCGGTAGGCATCGCCGTCACGAGCATTCGTGACGTGACGCCCATTCCGCACAACGGATGCCGCCCACCTAAGCGCCGCCGCGTGTAAGCGGAAAGGCCGGTTGGGGTAGCATTCCGCTTCAGGCGGGTCATAGATAATCAATGCCCGCACGTTGCGTGCGTAGGAAGTCCATTGCAGAGGAGCAAGCATGGCAAGGTATACCGGGCCAGTGTGTCGGCTGTGCCGCAGGGCTGGCGAGAAACTGAATCTCAAGGGCGAACGCTGCCAGACGGCGAAGTGCGCAATTGAAAAGCGCCGACGCGCGCCGGGCCAGTCCGCCTCCCAGACCAGCCGCCGCCGGCTGAGCGACTATGGCGTACAACTCAAGGAAAAGCGCAAGGCTCGCGTGATGTACGGCGTCCTGGAGCGTCAGTTCCGCCGTTACTATCAGGTGGCACGGAAGAATCCTCAGTCCACCGGACTCGTGCTCATGCAAGCCCTGGAGCGCCGCCTGGACAACGTAGTGTTCCGTTTGGATTTCGCCGATTCCCGCAGCCAGGCGCGACAACTGGTGCTGCACGGCCATTTTCTTGTCAACGGCAAAAAGGTAGACGTCCCCTCCTACTCGGTGAAGGCAGGCGAAGTCATTGCCTGGAAGGCTAGTAGCCGGGAGAACGAATACGTGAAGGCGTTGGCCCCCTCCCTGCCTCGCAGGCCGGTTCCCGCTTGGCTGAACCTGGACGCCGCGAATCTGCAAGGCACGGTGGCCCGTATTCCCGCCGCTCAAGATATGGATGTGAACGTGGAACCGCGCCTCATTGTGGAGTTCTACTCCAAGTAAGATGATGGACAACCATGCTTCCCTTGGAGGGGCAGGAGAACGGTGCGAGTTGCACCGGGACGTTCCGCCTCAATGGGTTTGTTGGATGGGTGCGGCGTTAACTAGGAGGAAAGTGTTTTGACGACGACGACCGCTCAGGACGAGAAACCTCGCGCTGAGCTTAAGACCGAAGAGACTGCTCCAGGGTATGCCCGTTTTAGCGTGGGCCCTTTGGACCGCGGCTATGGGATGACCTTGGGCAATCCGCTGCGCCGGGTGCTGCTCAACTCTATCCCCGGCACGGCTATTTCGTGGGTGAAGATTGACGGCGTGACCCACGAGTATTCTACTGTGCCTCACGTGAAGGAACAGGTGACGGACCTGCTGTTGACCTTCAAGGCCATTCGCCTGCGGTCTTTGGTGGACCGCCCGGGTCGCCTGCGTCTTGAGGTCAAGGGCGAAGGCGCTGTGACCGCAGGGGACATCATGTCCTCCTCGGACTTTGAGATCGTGAACCCGGAATTGCACCTGGCAACTCTGGATTCACCAGACGCCGGCCTTTCCATAGAGTTCAACATAGAGCAGGGCATTGGGTATGTTCCCGCCACGGGAGAAAGCGGCTTGCCCATTGGTGTCCTGCCGGTGGACGCAATTTACTCGCCGGTGCGCCGCGTGAACTACTCCGTGGAGCGCATGCGCGTGGGGCAGGTGACGGACTTCGAGCGTCTGGTGCTGGAGATTTGGACGGACGAGAGCATTGCTCCTGCCGAGGCGCTTGCCAAGGCCGGCCAGATTCTCTTAGACCGATTTTTCCTATTCGCCAACATCGGCAAGGGAGAAGAGTCCAAGGACCAAACACCGACCCTGGCTCTTTCTATCCCTGCTGATATTTACAATACGCAGGTGGAGAAGCTGGAGCTTTCCGCTCGGACGTTGAACTGCCTGAAACGGGCGCACCTGAACCGCGTGGGTGAGATCCTGGAAAAGGACCGCTCCGAGCTTCTGAAGATACGCAACTTCGGTGAGAAGTCACTGGAGGAGCTGTACGACCGGCTGGACCAGATGGGCCTGCTGCCCGCCGACGCCAAACTTCGCCTGAACCCAAGGAACCGCGGCGAAGAGCGTGAAGAGTCTGACCAAACAGACAATGCTGCCAACGGCGGCGAAGATAACGATTCGGAGGAGTAGCGGTGCGGCATCGTGTAAATGGAAGACAACTGGGACGGTATTCCGGCTCCCGCAAAGCCCTGTTCCGTGGCTTGGTGCGTGACCTGTTGCTCAACGGGCGCATCCGGACGACGGTGGCAAAAGCCAAGGAAGTCCAGGGCATCGCGGAACGCATGATTACCTATGGCAAGGGTGGGTCGCTGCACGACCGGCGCATCGCCTTGTCCCACCTGCCGGACAAGGAAACCATAGCCAAGATCTTTGATGACCTGGGCAAGCGGTACGCCGATCGCGCTGGGGGCTATACCCGTGTGCTCAAGCTGGGGCCTCGCATGGGAGATGGCGCGCCCATGGCCTTGATTGAGCTTGTCTAGGAGGTTGTTGAAAAGAGAGTGCAGAGGGGCGTCCCGACAAGTCGGAGTGCCGGGAGTCTGAGGGTGTCCCTCAGCTACAAATTCTTCCCCTTCCTGGCTGGACAAGTGCCTGGACGGATGGTCGTAAGGGTTCTTCTGAGCCCCTGATAGCGTTTTCACGAAAGAAATGGTCGGCAGATAAGGCGAGGCGTGAACGTGCAGGAGGCGAGGCCGGAACGGAAGCTGGCGTTGCTGGTGGAGTACGACGGCACGGAGTACGCAGGGTTCCAGCTCCAACCTAACGCTCCGAGCATACAAGGCGAGTTGGAACGGGCGATTGCCAGTCTCACCCAGGAGCATTGCCGGGTGCAGGGCGCGGGCCGTACCGATGCCGGCGTCCATGCAAAAGGCCAGGTGGCCGCCTTTGTCACTCAGTCGGAGCTGGCTGATGGGGTTTTTCAGAAAGGGCTGAATCACTACCTGCCCAAGGACATAGCGGTGCAACGGGTCTGCGAGGTTAGCGCGGGCTTTGACCCGCGGAGGCACGCCAGGAGCAGGCGGTACCGGTATACCATAGTCAATCAGGCGGCGCCATCGCCTCTCCTTCAGCGATACGCCTACTGGGTAGAAGCATCGCTGGATGCCGGGGCCATGAGTCGGGCCTTGGCGAGGATCGTGGGAGTCCATGATTTCAAGGCGCTGGCAGGTTCGCCGGGGCCTGGCAAAAGCACGGTGCGGGAGGTATTCACCGCCCGCCTGTGGCAAGAGGAGACACTGGTCTATCTAGAGATAGAAGCAAATGCCTTTCTGCCTCACCAGATGCGGCGCATTGCCGGAATGCTGGTGTCGGTAGGCAAAGGTCGCCTCACCCAAGATGGTGTGGAGACACTGGTGGGAGGCAATGGAAACGCGGAGTACGCGAAACACGCGCCAACCTTGCCCCCGCAAGGGTTGTGCTTGATGCAAGTAACCTATAAGGATTGTGTTCTGCTATGAACATCAAACGAAACAAGACCTACGACGCTAAGCCAAACGAGTCCGGTGGAAACTGGCGAGTGGTGGATGCGGAGGGCAAACCCCTGGGGCGCGTGGCGAGCGAGATTGCCATGCTCCTCATGGGGAAGCATCTGCCTACCTATACGCCCTATGTGCTCAGCGGAGACTTTGTCATTGTTATCAACGCCGCAAAGGTTGGACTGACGGGCGGCAAGGCGACGGAGAAGATCTACTACCACTATTCCGGGTATCCCAGCGGCCTGTCGCGCACCACGTTCAAGGACATGGCGGTGCGGCATCCGGACCATGCCATCAAAGAAGCGGTGAAAGGCATGTTGCCCAAGACTACCTTGGGCGATCACATGTTCAAGCGCCTGAAGGTGTATGCCGGCGCCGAGCATCCTCACCAGGCTCAGATTGCCGGCTCGCAAAAGAAGCAGGAACAATCGGCGTAGCCGCCGGCTAGTTCGTTCTTTAGCGGCTGCGGGAAAAGGGGAGTGCAGAGGGGCAATGCCCCTCTGACGGGAGTCTGAGGGTGTCCCTCAGATACAAATCCTCCCCCTTCCTGGAAGGAAGGGGGCCAGGGGAACGGTCAAAAGGAGTTCTTCAGCGCCCTGGTAATAAGAAACCATCCAAGCGGGAGCGACCATTTCATGCAGCAACAAGAGCACTATTATCACGGCATAGGCCGGCGCAAGTGCGCTATAGCCCAAGTGCGCCTCTTTACCCAGCCGGGCGGCATTATCATCAACGGCAAGCCGCTGGAAGTGGCCTTCCCCTGGATTGAGTGGCAAAACTTGATTACGGAACCGTTGAAGGTTGCCGAGGCGCTGGACAAATACAACGTCCAGGTCAAGGTGATAGGCGGTGGCGTTGTGGGGCAGGCCGGCGCAATACGCCACGGCATCGCCCGCGCCCTGGTGGAATTGGATGAGAACCTGCGTGTGCCCATGCGCAGGAAGGGCCTGCTCACCCGGGATCCCCGCGTTAAGGAGAGCAAAAAGTACGGCCTTAAGCGGGCACGCAAGAAGCAGCAGTACAGCAAGCGCTAAACAGTACCTCTACGGTATACTGAGGCATCCCCCGCTTGGGGGATGCCTCTTTGTTTTGACAGCCAGGCTGCTACCCGCTGATGGGCCGCACTGAGGAGGTACGCAATGAAGCTGTCCTACCATTGGCCCCTTCTCCTTTTTGTCCTCCTGCTGACGGTTGTTGCTTGCGGCAGCGCCCAGTCACCAGATACTGTTGGTGAGCAGACCCCACTGGGTTCGGTGGGAGCGAAGGGCGATGCAGGCGCGAAGGGCGATGCCGGCTCTGGCGGCGGCACAACCGGAGCACCGGAGGACCGCCTTATCGTCCGCGACGCTTCCCTCATTATCTATGTGGACGACGTTGCAAAGGCGACCGATGCGGTTGTAGCCCTGGCGGCGGAGATGGGCGGCTTTGTCGTAAGCTCCCGCCTCTCGGGACAAGATACCCGGCAAACGGGAGCTGCTTCTATTCGTGTGCCGTCGGACAGGTTTGAGGCGGCCTTGGAACGCGTTCGCGCCCTGGCCGCTCGGGTTGATAGCGAAAGCACCGACGCCAAAGATGTGACCGAGGAGTACGTAGATTTGAAGGCGCGTTTGCGCAATTTGCAGGCGACGGAGACGCAATACCAGCGGCTCATGGACCGGGCAACCACCGTGGACGACGTGATCAAGGTGCAAAGGCAACTGACGGATGTCCAGGGCCAAACTGAGCAGCTTCAGGGCCGGATGCAGTATCTGGAACAGACCTCCTCCACCTCTCTCATCAACGTGACTATCTACGCCACCGTGGCGGCGCAGCCTATTGTCAAGCCTGGGTGGGACCCGGGAGGCGTTGCGCGTCGCGCCGCCCATGACCTCGTTGCCTTTGGTCAGGGCGTTACGGACATCGGTATCTGGATGCTGATCTTCTTCTCCCCTGTGTGGGCGACGGCCGCCGCTGTCGGCGTTGTGTTCCTGGTCCGCTGGCAACGGCGCCGGGCAAGGAACGCAAGGAGCAGCCTTCCCCCGGTCGTAGGCCCGCAGCGTCCGCCGCACACCTCGTAGGGGCACGATATATCGTGCCCGTTCTTGGTATGCCCAGCGCCTACGTCTGCCGCCGGCCGTATACGTCGGTGGCCGGTTTCAACCGCCCCTTATTCCCGGGCCAGTTTGGCCTTCAGGTGGTCAATCGCCTCGTTGGAGGCGGGGTTGACGCCGTTGAGCAGCGCCAGGTAGTAGCTGACGTGGTCTCCCAGCAGCACGCTGGTAAGCAGGTGGGCCAGCGGCGTGTCCCCGGCGGCGTCAATCTGACGGCAGGGCACGCCATGTTCCTGCAACAGGTCTTCCAGCGCCGTGTAGCGCGCCGATAGCCGGTTGTGGAACAGGTAAGAGTGCAGCAGCACAACATAGGCGGAGCCGGCGATTGCCTGGGGCAGGCTGTAACCCTCCACGGCATTATGCGCTGCCTCCGGGATTTCCTCGTAAAAGGCCCAGGACTTGCTGTTCTCGTTGAGCTGGGTCTTCCAGCGCCGGGCCACACCTGTTAAGAATCCCCCGCCGTATACGATGGGCAGCTTGCCGCACAGCTCCTCCGCCAGGGACTTGCCCAGGTTTTGAGCGGTGGGAATCGCTGGCGAAAGGCCTTCCGCAAGCTCCTTCGCCACCTGGATGGCTGCGGCGACGTCTTCGTTGGTGTAGGGGAGCAGCCCCAGCCTGCACAGCAGGGCCAGCGACGCGAAGATGCTGTGCCCCAGGGCAGAGCGCGGCTCACCCTTGTACGGCACGGCGTAGACCGGCGTCCGGTGGGTTCCCGCCATGCTTGTCAATGTCCCGCCGCTGGTCATGGCTACCAGCATGGCCTTGCGCTCCCTGGCTTGGCGGTACATAGCCAGCGTCTCCTCGGTGTTGCCCGAGTAGCTGGACGCGATGACCAAGGTGCTGGGGCCGACCCCAAGTGGGGCCGAAAAATCACGCTGGACGGTTACCGGCGCGCTGCCGTGTAGCTGCGCAAGGCCCGCTACCAGGTCGCCGCCTATGGCCGAGCCGCCCATGCCCAGGAACACGATGCGGTCCGCCTGGGTGTAGCTGGCTGGTAGGCGCAGGGCGGAGGCGCGGTCCCACGCCTCCTGGCACTGGTCCGGCAGTCCGGCGATGCGGGCCAGCATATTTGTCGGGTCGTAGCGCTGGTATATGTCCTGGGTGTCCAGGGAGGAAGTCACGTTCAATGCACGAAGCCTCTATACGCCCCTACGGGACGTATGTTCTAATAGATTACACTCCCGCCAATTCACGGGTCTGGGCGAGCAGGCGCTGCACCTGCTGGGGCGATTCCGCCTCGGCGTAGAGGCGCAGCAGCGGCTCGGTGCCGGAGAAGCGGATGAGCGCCCACGCGCCGCCGTCCAGACGGAAGCGCGTGCCGTCGGTCTCGTCGCGGCCCAACACCCGTTTGCCCACCAGTTCACTCGGCGTGCGAGAGGCCACGCGCTGCACGACCGTGGCGCGTTTGGCCGGGTCAAAGGGCACGTCCCAGCGGTCAAAGTGGTGCTCGCCCACCTTGCTGAACAGGTAGGCCACCAGCTCGGAGGGACGCTTCCCGGTGCGGGCCATCATGTCCAGGATGAACAGGCCGCTGAGTATGCCGTCCCGCTCCGGGATGTGGCCGCGGAAGGCGTATCCGCCGCTCTCTTCGCCTGCGGCCAGGGCGTTCTCCTGGCGCATCACCGGCCCCAGGGACTTGAACCCCACCGGCGTCTCGTGGACGGGCACGCCGTAGAGCTGGCCCAGGCGGTACACCATGTTGGTCATGGTGATGGACTTCACCAGCGGCCCGCGCTGCCCACGGGTGTCCAACAGGTAGAGGCACAGCAGGGCGAAGGTCTGGAGGGTGGTGATGAACTCGCCCTTTTCGTCAATGATGCCCAGGCGGTCGGCGTCGCCGTCCAAGGCAACGCCCACGTCGTAGCTGTATCGCCGCACCGTCTCGGAGAGTGGGGACAGGTTGTGGCCGACGGGTTCCGGCTGCTTCATGCCGGGGAAGCTGGGATTGCGCTCGGAGCGAAGCTCTATGAGGCCGGGCAACCCGGAGAGGAGCTGCGGCAGGTAGCCTGCGCCGGCACCGTGCATGGCGTCCACCGCCACCTTCAGCCCGCCGTTGCGCAGGGACGGCAGGTCCACCAGGGTCTCCAAGTGGGCGAGGTACGGCGGGCTGGGGTCTACCTCTTGCAGCAGGCCACGGGACCGGGCTTCCGTCAGGGGGATGCGCGGGATTTCTTTTCCGAGCACCGTGGCGATCTCACGCTCCAGTGCGGCGACGACCTCGTTTGAGGCGCTGCCGCCGTATTCAGGCTTGTACTTGAAGCCGTTCCACTGGGGCGGGTTGTGGCTGGCGGTGATGATGGCCGAGCCGCCGGCCTTGCGGTGTACCACGTTGAAGCTGATGACTGGCGTAGGAGCGGGCTTGGTGGTCAGGACTGTCGGCACGCCGTTGGCCGTAGCTACCTGCGCAACCTCGGAGGCGAAGTCTTCGGATGCGAAGCGCGTGTCGTAGCCGACGACCAGGCCGCGTTGGGCCATGCCGGTGCTCTTGAGGTACTGGGCCACGCCCTGGGCGCAGGCGCGGACGTTGTCCGCGGTGAAGTCCCAGCCGATGATGGCGCGCCAGCCGTCGGTGCCGAATTGGATAGCCAAGATGCTCCTGCCTTGTTGTACTTGGGTCCCTAGTCGCCAGTCCTATACTACGGGCAGACGGGAAATTGGGCAAGCGGGCATGGGGTGGGGATTCGCTTTTGGTGGCTTGCCAGCTTGGTTTGCTACTTGGGAATTGTTTCTATGTTTAGGAGAATAGTTCAGAGCCTGGCCGGTCGGATTCGTTTTCGTCATTTCCTGGAGCTTTTCACAGATTGGGTTTGTATCTGGGTTTCGTTTTCTTTTTTTGAGGAAACGAATCCTTTGGGAAGGCTCCGGCGGTTGGGGGCCGGGTGCGATTGCTACGGTTGGCACTGCCCAGAATACGGCGACGGTGCGGCCCTGCGCCAGGGGTGGATGGCAGAGGGGTGCGGGCAAGTGGGCAGACGGCGTGCTGATTGTTTCTGTGTGGAACTGAGTGTATGTTTTCGTTTTGTTCCTCCCCTGTAGTTGGGCAGACGAAGCGTCATATTGGGCCTCTTTGATTGATCCCTGGAGGGAATTGTTGGCTCTTTCCCATCGGAAGGGTAGGACGGCGGACTGTAGCTGTGCAAGTGCGGCAGCATAGGAGCATGGACGCTCTGGAACGAGGGAGGGGCTAGAGAGGGGTGGCAGAGGGTTGCGGTGACCGCGATGCGGCAAACTTGGCAAATGTTCGTGGCAAAAGAGAACGTCTAGTCCCAGGATTGGACCCAAAAGGTAATGGTGAACTGCCTACCGCCTAGCTAGCCCTGCCTCCTTGCGCAGGACGTCGGCTTTGTCGGTGCGCTCCCAGGGCATGTCCAGGTCGTTGCGGACAAAGTGGCCGTAGGAGGCGACCTGGCGGTACAGGGGGCGGGAGACGCGCCTAGCGCAGGGGCCGGAGACGATGGCGGCCAGGTTCTACCAGTACAAAGAGGGTACGGAGTTCTTCTTCTGTGTGTTCTGCGAGGATGCGGAGGAGTTCGTTGTGGACTTGGGGCGCGTTGCGGGGATTCATTCGGAGAATAATGATGCCTGCAGAGTGAGCCTGTTGGACGTATGTGTGTGTGCCGTAGTCAGAATCACGCGTGAGCATAATGCGCTGTGTGCGGAGGGCATGACGAAGAATCTCTTGATCGGGAGTAGAAGAGAGGCCAACATCATAGACAGTAGCTACATCGTGACCGTTTTGACGAAGCAGAACAACAGTCGGGAAGTAGACGTCTTCGTCCGCTAGAAGCCGCATAAAGTGTTACGCCTGCAGGAGGTGCACTTCTTCGTTCTTGACAAGTTGGGTGGCGTAACGAACGCAGGCCTGAACGTCTTCGGGCGTAAGAGTCGGATAATAGTCCTTGCAAATGTCCTCAAAAGAAATGCCCGATTCCACTAGCTCCAGCACGGCGTACACTGGAATGCGGGTACCCGCAATGCAGGGTCGTCCGTGCTGGATTTGGGGGTTAACAGAGATGCGCGGGGCAAACATAGATGTCTCCGGAATCCGGTGTTTGCTACAGGATAACAGGGGAGTAGGGAAGACGGAAGAGGGGGAACCCATCCGCCGTTCTAGGAGGCGAAGGAGATAAACGGAAGAGGAGTTGACGCGCTTCCACGTCAACTCCTCTTCGGGTGCTTGTCTATCTACAAACCTACCGCTTGCCCAGCCCGGCCTCTTTGCGCAACACCTCCGCTTTGTCGGTGCGCTCCCAGGGCACGTCCAGGTCGTTGCGGCCGAAGTGGCCGTAGGAGGCGACCTGGCGGTACAGGGGGCGTCGCAGGTTCATGTTGTGGATGATTGCGCCGGGGCGCAGGTCAAAGTGCTTCTTAATCAGGGTGTTGATGGTCTCGTCGGGCACTTTGCCGGTCTCAAAGGTCTCCACGCTTACGGAGATAGGCTCTGCCATGCCGATGGCGTAGGACACTTGCACCTCGCAACGGTCGGCCAGGCCCGCGGCGACCACGTTCTTGGCGACGTAGCGGGCGGCGTAGGCGGCGGAGCGGTCTACCTTGGTGGGGTCTTTGCCGGAGAAGGCGCCGCCGCCGTGGCGAGAGGTGGAGCCGTAGGTGTCCACGAGGATTTTGCGCCCGGTCAGTCCCGTGTCGCCGTTGGGTCCGCCAACGACGAATTTGCCCGACGGGTTAATGTAGAACTTGGTCTTGCTATCCACGAGGTTCTTGGGGAGGACGTGGTCAATTACGTGCTGCTTGATGTCGCGCTGGATTTGGTCAAGGGTGGCTTCGTCAGCATGTTGGGCGCTGATGACGACGGTGTCAATGCGCTTGGGCTTGCCGTAGGCGTACTCTATGGTCACCTGAGACTTGCCGTCGGGACGGAGGTACGGCAGGACGCCCTCCTTGCGTACCAGGCTGAGGCGCTTGCACAGGGCGTGGGCCAGGGAGATGGGCAGGGGCATCAGCTCGTCCGTCTCGTTGCAGGCGAAGCCCAGCATCATGCCCTGGTCGCCCGCGCCCAGCTTCTCCCATTCATCTTGCTGCTTCTGGCCCCCCCGCACTTCCAAAGAAGTGTTGACGGCCTGTTTGATGTCCGGCGATTGCTCTTTGATGGACACGATAACGCCGCAGGTGTCGGCGTCAATGCCGTAGCTGGCGTTGGTGTAGCCGATGTTCTTGATGGTCTCGCGGACGACCTTTGGGATGTCCACGTAGCAGTCCGTGGTGATCTCGCCCATGACGACGACGAGGCCGGTGGTCACGCCGGTCTCGCAGGCCACGCGGCCCATTGGGTCCTGGGCCAGGATGGCGTCCAGAATGGCATCGGAAATCTGGTCGCACAGCTTGTCCGGATGGCCTTCCGTGACGGACTCTGATGTCCAGAGGAAGGAGGGCGAGGCGTTGAAGGTGAGGCTCATGTGGTTGGTGCTCCTTTGGTTTGGGTTCCCGGCGGTTCAGTGCGGCGACCTTTTGGTGCGCCCTGTGTTAGCATATCTGTATTGTCATTTCGGGCGCAGCGAGAAATCTGTCCTGCGAGAGATTCTTCGCGATGTTCGTTCCTCACTCGTTCAGAATGACATGTGGAGACTACGTTCCGCTTTCCCAGCTTGACAGGTACTTCTGCTGTTCATCGGTCAGGGCGTCAATGCCTACGCCCATGGAGACGAGCTTCAGACGGCCAATCTCCTTGTCCAGTTCTTTGGGCACGGTGTAGACCCCGGGCTTCAATCCCTTGGCCTCCTTGGACAGGTACTCCGCCGAGAGGGCCTGGTTGGCGAAGCTCATGTCCATGACGCTGGGAGGGTGCCCTTCGGCGGCGGCCAGGTTGATGAGGCGGCCTTCGCCCAGCAGGTACAACTTGCGCCCGTCCTCCAGGGTGTACTCCTCCACAAACTCACGGACTTTGCGGTGGGTCTCCGCCATGCCTTCCAGGGCGGGGATGTTCACTTCTACGTTGAAGTGGCCGCTGTTGGCCAAAATGGCCCCATCCTTCATGACCTTCAGGTGGGGCGCGTCAATGACGTGGATGTTGCCCGTGGCGGTGATGAACACGTCGCCGGTCTTGGCGGCCTGGGTCATGGACATGACCTGGTAGCCGTCCATGACCGCTTCCAGGGCGCGTATGGGGTCAATCTCGGTGACGATGACGTGGGCGCCCATGCCTTTGGCGCGCATGGCGATGCCGCGTCCGCACCAGCCGTAGCCGGCGACGACGACGCTGCGGCCCGCCCACAGGATGTTGGTGGCGCGGGTGACGCCGTCCAGGGTGCTCTGCCCCGTGCCGTAGCGGTTGTCAAAGAGGTGCTTGGTGTCGGCGTCGTTGACGGCGACGATAGGGTACTTGAGCTTGCCTTCCTCGGCCAGGGCGCGGAGGCGGATGACGCCCGTGGTCGTCTCCTCCGTGCCGCCGATGACGTTCTTCAGCAGGTCTTGCCGTTCCGAATGGAGCACTGTCACCAGGTCTGCGCCGTCGTCCATGGTCATGTGCGGGCCTTGCTCCAGGGCAGCCCGGATGTGGCGGTAGTAGGTCTCGTTGTCCTCGCCCTTGATGGCGAATGTGGCGATGCCGTAATGGGCAACCAGGGCTGCAGCAACGTCGTCCTGGGTGCTCAGGGGGTTGCTGGCGCACAGCACAACCGTGGCCCCGCCTTCCTTCAGGGTGATGGCAAGGTTAGCCGTCTCGGTGGTGACGTGCAGGCAAGCGGAAAGCTTCAGCCCGCGCAGCGGCTTTTCCTTGGCGAAGCGCTCGCGGATGAGGCGCAGCACGGGCATGTCGCGGGCAGCCCAGTCAATGCGGTCTACGCCTTGCCGCGCGAGGCCGAGGTCTTTCACGTGGCCTTTGGTGGTTGGGGTGGTCAATGGTGTCTCCTGTGTGTCAACTTGTTGCTCTGAATACTGGTTGCTTTGGGGTGATGTTGATGTCTCCTGGCACTAAAGCGCCAGGTTTAGATTCGGTCAATCCCCGACTTTGGTCGGGGGTATACATACCACGCGAAAGGAAAGAGAACCTTGCTCTGCTTCACGTTGCGAATAACTCCGCTACGGCAATTTCAAGGCCGGGCAGAAGACCGCCGCCGGGGAGGGTATCTCCATCCGAGTACCGCACCACCTTGCCGTCATTCGTAAACACGTGCACCCGCTTTCCTTCGGGGTAGACCACCCACACCTGGGCCACGCCGCTGCGTAGGTAGTCGTGCACCTTCATCTCCACCTCGGCGGCGTCGTCGGAAGGGGACACCACTTCTACGGCCAGGTCGGGCGGGCCGTTGAAGAAGGTCTGCGCGTCTCCTTCAGCAGGGATTCGCTCTTGTTTGACGAAGGCTACATCCGGGGCGCGCACGGTACCAGGCTGCAGAACGTAGCCGGACTCCACGCCAACCCAACCCAAACGATGTTGCTGGGCATAAGCAAGCAGCAGGCTTCCAAGTTTGAGAGCTACCCCCCCATGTTGAAAACCTGGCGGCGCCGTCTTGATGACCTCCCCTTCTACCAACTCGTAGTGGCCCTCCTTGCTGCTGTACAGCCGGTAGAAGTCCTCTGCGGTCACAAGCGTCTGTTGCCGGGTCATCTGTCGCCTCCCCCACTCATTCTAGCAGTACGATTCTGCGGTCTCACGTTGCTTCTTGTCCCCGCTTTCACCGATGCGGAAAACGAGGAAGTACATGGGATGCCTTCAAGCCTGGAGAGCATCTCTTAGTCCTTGCGTCTGGGCAGGGGACGGTCTCCCGTGCCGTCAAAGTAGGTAAGCCGCCAGAAGTCGCGGTAGCGGTCCTGGATGGCGGTGGTGGTCAGGGCCTGAAGACGCCCTGGGCCAAAGTCCTCCACGTTGAAGGAGGCCATGACGGAGCCGACGATCATGGCGCGGCGGACGTTGCCGATGCTCAGGTCGTTGGTGGCGGCCAGATAGCCCATGAACCCGCCGGCGAAGGTATCGCCCGCGCCTGTGGGATCCACGACAGTCTCCAGCGGGTAAGCGGGCGTGGCAAAGACATCGTCCTGGGTGAAACACACGGCGCCGTACTCGCCGCGCTTTACCACGAGCATGGTAGGCCCCTGGCTCAGCACCAGGCGCGCGGCCTTCACCATGTTGGTCTCCCTGGTCAGCAGGCGAAGCTCCCCCTCGTTTATCATGAGGGTTCCTACCTCGCCGATCACCTTGGCCAGGGCGTCCGGCTTGCCTTGAATCCAGAAGTTCATGGTATCGCCAGCCACCATGCGCGGCCAGCTTTGCAACTGGCCGATGACCGCTTGCTGCAGGTCAGGGTCTATGTTTGCCAGGAAGAGATACGCCGGCTGGCGAGCTTCTGCTGCGAGCTTTGGCTGGAAGTCGGCGAAGACGTTAAGCTGGGTGTCCAGAGTGTGGGCCTCGTTCATGTCATGCCCGTATTCGCCCACCCAACGGAATGTCCTGCCCGGCCTGCGGATGAGGCCGCCGGTGTCTATGCCGTGCTCCTGCAACATGCGCAGGTCTTCCTTTCGGAAGTCCTCGCCGACGACGCCCACGACGCTGACGGGTGCGAAGTAGCTGGCCGCCAGAGAAAAGAACGTGGCCGACCCGCCTAGGGACTCCTGTGCCATGCGGTTCGGCGTACTGACGGAGTCATAGGCGATGGAGCCGACGACCAGGATGGACATTACGACGCGACCTCGGGAGCCGGAGTTGCCGCCGGCGCTGGGGCAGGGCGTGGCGCGCGCTGACGCCGGGGCCGCTCTTCACCGCCAGTGGCCTGGGGCGCAGCGGGAGCCGGCGCCGTGGCGGCCGCGGCAGCAGGCGCGGGCCGAGCCAGTCTGGCGGCCGCGGGTGCTGCGGGCCTAGCGGGTGCTGGACCGGTGGGCCTCGCTGCCGCCGCTGCGGGCCTGGCCGCTGCTACGGGGCGGGCCTTGCGGTTCTGACCGCCGCTGGCCATGGCGAGCAGTTTGTCCCTGATTTCATACCGTTTCTGATGGCGGCGGTGCTTGGCTGCCGCCACTTGCGTGCGCTTGTTCATGTTCTTCTCGCTTCCACTTGTTTCCTGTGAGCATGGGTGGGTCCGTTCACCCGCATCCACGCCCGCTCCCTTTATGGGAGCATTGTTCCGATAGTCCTTGACCTAACCCCCTGGCCCTCTTCCCTGAAGGGAAGGGGGTGAATCCTCCCGATTTCATCGGGACAGTCCCCCGCACTCCCTTTTTCAGCAGCCTGTTGGGCTTCCTATGGCTCGTTGTTATAGCTGGTGGGGAGTTTCTTGGCGATCCAAGTCGGCGTGCCCTCCTCCACGTTGAAAAGGCGATTCTGAGGTCGCCCCATGGCCGCCGCCATCTCGCAGGCCAGGGCGCTGCGCACACCCGCCTGGCAGATGAACAGGAGGTTCTTGTCCTGGGGCAACTCGTCCACACGGGCCAGCACGTCGTCAACGGGGATGTGTGTTGCGCCCTTGGCGTGCCCCGTCCGCCACTCGTCGTCGCGGCGCACGTCAACGATGACCGAGTCGCCGCGGTCCAGCATGGCTTTAGCCTGCTCCACCTTGATCCTGGTAAAGGGTTCCTGTTGCCGCATCCGCTCCTCCTAATGGTTGTTTGGTTGTCTCGTTCAGAGAGGGCCGGTTCTGAAGTCCCTTACGATACGTACTTGCTTATGAGGTACTTCAGGCGCTCTTTTGTTTCTTGGGGGATCGCGTCTCGTGAAGTGACGATGGCGTTCTGGAGGGCGGAGCCGCAAGAACATTGGCGCTCGCCCTGAAGCTGAGTGACCGCCTTGCGGATGATCTCCTTTGAGGCAGCCACATTTTTCAACAGGTTGGAAAGGATCATGTCCACCGTTACCGACTCCTCGGTCTCGTGCCAGCAGTCGTAGTCGGTGGCGCAGGCGAGCGTGGCGTAGCACATCTCTGCTTCTCGCGCCAGTTTTGCCTCCGGGAATGCCGTCATGCCGATGACCGATGCTCCCCACGACCGGTACATGAGGGATTCCGCCCGAGTAGAGAATGCAGGGCCTTCCATGACGACGTAGGTACCGCCGTCGTGTACGTTGGCGTGTACTTGTCGCGCCGTTGACGTCAGCAGCGCCCTGAGATGCGGACAAAAGGGGTCGGCAAAGGCGATGTGGGCAACCAGACCATCGCCGAAGAACGTGCTGGCCCGCTGTCGCGTGCGGTCTATGAGCTGATCGGGGACCACAAGGTCAAGGGGGTGTATCTCTTCCTTCAGACTGCCCACGGCGCTGATGGAAATGATCTGCTGCACGCCCAGCATCTTGAGGGCATAGATGTTGGCCTGCACCGGCAACTGTGTGGGCATGATGCGATGGCCCCGCCCGTGCCGGGGCAAGAACGCCACCGCAATGCCTTCCAGTTCTCCCACGACAATGGCATCGCTGGGATCGCCGAATGGGGTCTTGGGCTTCACCTCGCGCACGTTGGTGATGCCCTCCATCTCGTACAGGCCGCTGCCGCCGATGATGGCGATGCTGGCCTCTCCATTCCTCGTGGTCATTGCTATCCTTCCATCACCTTGCGTAGTCCCTCATCATAAGGTGGCCTGACCACACCTTTCTCGGTGATGATGGCAGTGATGTACCGTGCAGGCGTTACGTCAAAGGCCGGGTTCCGCACTGCGATGCCTTTCGGCGCAATGAGCCGGTCGCCCCAGCGCGTCACCTCGTCCGGCGACCGCTCCTCTATGGGGATGTCTTTGCCCGAGGCGATGGACATGTCCAATGTGCTCGTGGGCGCTGCGACGTAGAAGGGGACGTTGTTCTCATGGGCCACGACTGCAATGGTGTAGGTGCCGATCTTGTTGGCCGTATCCCCGTTTGCGGCGATGCGGTCCGCTCCCACCACCACGCAACTGATCGTCCCACTAGCTAAGAGGCTCCCTGCGGCGGAATCAACCTCCAGGGTTGTGGGGATGCCCATCTGGACCAGCTCCCACGCAGTCAGACGCGCCCCTTGCAAGAAAGGCCTTGTCTCGTTGGCCACGACCCTGATCTTGTGGGACTTCTCCCAGGCCGCTCGTATGACCCCCAGGGCCGTACCATAGCCTGCCGTAGCCAGGGCGCCGGCGTTGCAGTGGGTCATGACCGTGCCCTCGGCAGGCAGCAGCGCAGCGCCCAGAGCGCCGATACGACGGTTGGCTGCAACGTCCTCGCGGCAAATGGCGGTGGCCTCCGTTTCCAGCCGCTGGCGCAGGGCGGGAACAGAGTTGGCGTCACGCCCTGCCTTCAACACGCGCTCCACGGCCCATTGCAGGTTCACCGCGGTGGGCCGCGCCGATGTGATCTGCTTGGCGGCCTCGTTCAGGAAGCTGAGCATTCTCCCAAGGTCCGCTGTGTCCACGCCCCGGGCGGCCAGGGCCAGGGCGTAGGCGCCTGCCACCCCGATGGCGGGCGCGCCGCGCACCTGCATGGTCTTGATGGCATGCACCACGTCGTTGGCCGTGCGGGCCACTACCACGGCCTGTTCTTGCGGCAGCTTTGTCTGGTCCAGGATGCGCAGGGCATCGCCGGTCCACTCCAGGGGTACGATTTCGGGCATACGGGCCTTCTGTCCTTCTCGTTATCACACGAAAGTACGCGTGAGGGCAGGGGGTGTCAGCGGCTTGGGCCAGAGGCAGTAAGGAGTAGACGCACCACAAAAAAAGCTCCCCACAGAGAGAGAAGCTTCTAGGCTCTCCACTCTCATCTCCCAAGCTTCTACAGCTTGACGGAATTAGCACCGTTTCCAGTCCCGACAAGTCGGGATTGGGTCGGTTGCCGGGCTTCACGGGGCCGGTCCCTCTGCCGCTCCTGATAAGAGGAGGACGCTATTCAATTAGCTAGTAATGGTACTATGGGGTGTCGGAAAGTGTCAACTTGGATACCTGTTGTAGGGGCGACGCATGCGTCGCCCCTACAACAGGTATCCAAGGAAAGCAATGGAGTCCCTTTGCGAGCCTGTCAAAACTCCACGGGACGGAAGTTCAGGTCGCCCCTGCGATTCTCCAGATAACCGGCCCTGGTTTCCAGGCCGTGTGGGAATACCATCAGCCAGCCGCACTTCTCGGCCTCGGCCACCAGGTCTTTCTTGATGGTCAGGGTATCCTCCGGGTAGGTGTCCGTTGAGGCGATGTTTGCCATTTCCAGGTGATGATGCGTCGGCACGATATCGCCCAGGAAGGCAACGCGCTCGCCCCCGTGGTTCACCAGCACCATCTGATGGCCCTGGCAATGGCCGCCGGTTAGACGCACGCGTACCCCGGGTGCAACCTCATGGTTGCCATCCAGGAGCGTGATCTGGTTGCGCTGTTGCAGCGGCAGGTAGTCCTGTGGTTGGTAATGGCTACAGGCGCGTTCATTGGGGTGCGCCGCGTCCTCCCACGCCTTGCGCTGTACGTAGTACGTGGCGTTAGGGAAGGTGGGCACCGCCTCGCCGGAGCGGTCCAGCCGGGTGCAGCCGCCCGAATGCTCGCGGTGCAGGTGAGTCAATACCACCGCGGTCACGTCCCTGGGGGTAAGGCCCATGGCGCGAAGGCTCTTGAGCAGATTGCTTCGCGTAAGGCCGTAGTGCTCCTTTGTTTCGTCTGGGTCTTTGGCGCCAAGGCCCGCGTCCACCAGCACGCAACTTGCGCCGTTGCGTATGACCAGGCAGTTGAGCGCCAGGTTCACGCGATTTCGCCGGTCCGAAGGGCACAACTGCTCCCACGACGACTTGGGGAGTTGTCCAAACACAGTCCCACCATCGGCCTTGATGGTGCCGTCGCTGATGAGGGCCAGGGAGGTTGCAGCGGATTTCATGCCTGCGACCCTTTCCAACGTAAAAGGCAACACAATAGAGGAATAGACAAAGGTGGGAAGAAGCCAACGACTTGTGGGGGGCAGCCCCGATTCGTCCTCGGAGCGTAAACGGACGTTCCCCCCTGTAGGAGCAAAACTACTAGGTGGAAAACACCCACAAAAAGCCGCCACATCTGCGGTCCCTTGAGCATCTTAGCACTCGCTCTTGGGGTTGCGGCCTCACTGTCGGCTTGTAGACGACGGCGTTCACAATAGCACGCCCCCTTGCTAGGGTGTCAAGGGACAAGTGTGCTAGATGCACGGTAAGGACAAGTTTCCAAAACGCATGGAAACGGTAGAGGACGCGGGTTTCTTGACGTACCCTACACGTGGGCCTTGCCCTTATGGAGGAACCCTGTACAATGCCCCCTGTGTTGATTCACTAGGCCAATCGTACCAGGAGGACGGAATGATCGCTCAGAAGCCCGCGGACCGGTTCTACACCTCTGGGACGCTTCGCATGCACTACCTTGATTGGGGGAACGAAGGGGCTACCCCCCTGGTCCTGCTCCATCACAACAACAGCAATGCCCATACGTGGGACAACTTCGCGCGCCGCGTCGCCGGCAAGTACCACGTGCTTGCACTGGACATGCGGGGCCTCGGCGACAGCGACTGGGCCGGCGAAGGCAACTACACCACGGAGCACCACGCCGGTGATGTGGGCGTGTTCATGGAGATGCTGCGCCCCCACAAGGCCGTCCTCCTTGGTGGCTCCACGGGAGGACGTGTGGCCCTGGTGGCTGCCGCCCAAAACCCGGAATGGACGGCGGCGCTCGTCATGGAGGACGTAGGGGCGGTGCGTCCGCCGAGCATCGCCCAGGGCTTCGCCACCCGCGTAGCCGGCGGCGACCCGCAATACGATACGGTGGAGGAGTGGGCCAAGAACTTGCAAGGCCAGAACACCCGCACGCCGCCGGAGGTCTTCCGCCTGTTGGCCGAAACCAGCACGAAGCGGCTTCCCAATGGCAAGCTGGGCTTGAAGCGCGATATTCTTATTCAGCGGGACTTCATCCCCCTGGAGCTTTGGCGCTACGTGGAACAGGTGCGAGCGCCCTTGCTGCTCATCCTCGGGTCCGAAAGCGAGATCGTGGGGCAAGACCAGCAGACGCGCTTCAAGCAAATCCGCCCCGATGTTGAGATCGTGACGGTGCAGGGAGCGGGTCATACCGTCGTCCACGACAAGCCGGAAGAGTTTGACCGCACCGTCCTGGGCTTCCTGGCCCGCCACGGCGTCTAGGGCCGCGATAAGGGGTGTGCAGAGTCCCGACGCGTCGGGACTCTGCCGGGAGTCTGAGGGTGTCCCTCAGAAACAAATTCCTCCCCCACTACATGGAGCAACACCCGTGAGCCAGCCAGAGAGCCGGTTTGTAGACGCCAACGGCATCCGCATGCACTACCTTGACTGGGGCGGCGACGGCCCTGTCTGCGTCATGGTCCACGGCGCGGGCATGTGCGGCGGGCTTTGGGAGCCGGTGGCGCGCCGGCTCGCGGGCAACCTGCGCTGCCTGACGCTTGACATGCGCAGCCACGGCGATAGCGAGGTGTCGTCTGCGCCCGTCACCTGGGACCTCCTCGCCGCAGACATTGCCAGCTTCGTGGCTGCGTTGGACCTCCACCACATCGTTCTCGTGGCGCACTCCTTCGGAGCCGGGGCGGCCCTGCTGTCGTCGCCGCGCATGGCCAGGCGCATCGCAGGCGGCTACTTCATTGAGCCGACGCTGCTGGCGCAGCTCACCCGCACGCCGGAAGAGCGGGAGCGCGGCAAGCTGGCCCGCCAGGGCGTGCGCAACAAGCGCTGGGTCTGGGCATCCCGCCAGGCCATGTTTGACGCCCTCAAGGGGCGCGGCGGGTTCAAGATCATCACCGACGAGTCGCTGTGGGCCTACGTGAACTGGGGCGCGCGCCAGCGGGCGGACAGCTCCGTGGAGCTGAAGTGTACGCCGGAGACGGAGGCCGCCTTCTTTGAAGCCCAGGCCGATGCAGACTGGGTGTGGCCTGTCCTGGCTCAGCTTGACTACCCCGTGACCCTCGTCTACAGCGAGTCCCGCCGTAGCGACCCGCAGGCATGGGCGCAGCACGAGCCTATCGCCCGCCGGTTCATGGAATTGGTACGCACCCGCTTTGAGGTCACGCCCGGCACGCACAACACCGCAATGGAGTACCCCGATGCCCACGTGCCGCTGGTCATGGAGCTTATGGCCCAGCTTCAGCGCGAAGGCAGGCTACCCGGCAAGCGGGCGCAGATGGGGCCGAGTAGCCTTGATACGTGAAGGCAACCCCTAAGTTTCTGCATGTGGGAGTCCCGATGTAATCGGGACTCCCACATGCTATTTTTCTATCTTCTCTCTTGGTGGGAGAGGGTAGGGTGAGGGCGAATAGTTTGCCAACCACAGAGAAACCATGTATCGTAGAAGCAGAAACTCCATAAGTTGGAATAGAGGAAATGGCTACGACAAAGGCACAGAGCAAGGTCATCAAAACCCTGCCCAAGGGACAGATTACCCTGCCCGCCGAATATCGGGCAGCGCTGGGGATAGAGGCGGACACCCTCTTGACCGTGTCTCTGGTGGGCGACCACCTGGAGGTCTCGCCCTTGCGCTCCATGGAAAACGACCTTCGCCGTTACACCGACGAAGAGGTCTCGGCCTTCTTGGAAGAGGACAAGTTGGACGAGGCAACCGCTGCGAAAGTCCGCCAACTCCTGCGAGTAGGTAAGCTGTAGGTGGCTGAGGTCCGCTCACTTCTCTTCCTGGACGCCAGCGTCCTGGTAGCCGCAGCCCATTCTCCCACCGGCGGGTCTGCCCTAGTGTTGGAAATCTGCGCTGGCAGCCGCTTTCGTGGGGCGCTGACATTGAAAGTCTTGCTGGAAGCCAGGCATAACATCCAGGACAGGCCTGCCCTGAGCGAAGCCGAAGGGTTTGGCGAGGCGGAATTGCTGCGCTTCTACCGGCAGCTTGGCGCGCTGGAACCCCTCATGGTCTCGCCGCCCAGCGCCGGTAGGCTGAAGCTTTGCGCCGGCGTCACCGCTGAAAAGGACGCCCACGTCCTGGCCGCAGCCCTGGACAGCCGCGCTGACTACCTCCTCACTCTGGACCGCCGCCATTTCCTGACGCCTGCCGTCCATGCCTTTGCCGCGCCCATGCGCATCGCCACCCCCGGCGACTTCCTACAAACCCTCCTGCCGTAGAGCCATGCGCTTTGCCAGGCGGCTCAACGGCTGAGGACGTAATACGATAGCCGTTTGACGATGGAGAACACATGTGTTCTAATGTATCCAATCTGCACGGGAGTATGCCATGCAAGAACGCGCAAGAGACGTGGGACCGTGGTCATTGGAGAAGCTCTCACTTCTTAAGAAATATCTAGAGGCCTATGTCCGTGCAACAAGACAGATAAGGGACCGTGGCGACAGCATTACTTATGTGGATCTTTTTGCTGGCCCTGGTTTAGTAAGGCTACGAGGCACGAACCAAGTCTCTGACGGTTCCCCCCTCATTGCGCTAAAACTTGATCCCGGGTTTTCCCGCTTCGTTTTCGTGGACACCGATGCTGAAAACATTGCAGCCCTACAAAGCTGGATTAGCCGACTGGGTATGTTAGACAAAGGTGAGGCCATTCGTGGAGACAGCAATGACCTCATTCAGGAGGTAGCTCGTCTCATCCCAACCAATGGTGCTTGTTTCGCCTTCCTTGATCCACCGGCTCCAGTGTTGACTTGGAATACCATAACTCAGTTAGCCCAATTGAGGATGTGGCCTTCGGGCAACAAGCCAGAGCAATTTATCCTCTTCCCCTATAACATGGGATTAGTTCGGATGATGCCTGAAGATGAATCACCAGAGTCTATTTGGGGGGAACCAACAGACGAGCAGATAAGTAGGGTAATGCCTGATCCATGGAAATGGCGAGCAGTCTATGCGGCTTGGCAACGGGGCAGCTTCGGAGCCCAGCAGAAGAGACTACGTTTCTTGTACCTTTATTGGGCGGGACTTAAAGAACTCGGCTATCGGTATGTTCTAGGGCCACGAACCATACGTACTCCCAATAGACGCCCGCTGTATGACTTGTTCTTCTGCAGCGACCACCCAGTTGGCGGTAGAATAATGCTGGATGTGTTTGAAAGTACGCGCCAGGGGAACATGCTGGAGCAACAACTTCCGTTGATTCAAGAAGACCCTTATGAGTTTCACGAAGGGGAGCAATGGTATTTGGAGTTGGCTAAAGGATAACCCTCATGCCCGGTACAACTGCCATAGAATGGACTAACAAGACCTGGAACCCCGTGACTGGGTGTACCAAGGTGAGCCCTGGCTGTGACCATTGCTATGCCGAACGGCTTACCAACCGGTTCGGGCGAGATTTCACCCAGGTCTCCCTGCACCCGAATCGTCTTGATGCGCCGCTGCACTGGCGGGAGCCCAGCTACATTTTCGTCAACAGCATGAGCGACCTGTTCCACCCCCGTGTTCCTTACACCTTCGTTGACCAGGTCTTTGCTGTCATTCGCCAGTGCCCGCAACACACCTTCCAAATCCTCACCAAGCGCCCGTCGCGGATGCGGCGCTATCCAGGCCTGTGGCCTGCCAATGCCTGGGCAGGCATCAGCATAGAGAGCCAGGACTACGCATGGCGCGCCGACATACTGCGCAAGGTCCCCGCTGCCGTGCGCTTTTTATCCATAGAACCCCTTATCGGCCCCATCGCTAGCTTGGACCTACAGGGCATTCATTGGGTTATCGTCGGGGGCGAAAGCGGGCCCGGCCATCGTCCATTGGACATCAACTGGGTGAGGACGCTACGTGACCAGTCTGTTTCAGAGCATGTCGCCTTCTTCTTCAAGCAGTGGGGTGGCCTGACTCCCAAGTCTGGAGGCCGTGAGCTAGATGGTCGGACGTGGGATGAAATGCCGCGTGGCCTTGCGATTCCTACCCCAGAAACCCCTAGGCTAGTGCCTGCCTTCGCTGTCAGCTAGCCCCCCTGCCATCCGCCTCTTCCCCAGGCTCACCTCTGCCTGTTACTCTGGGCCCACATCGCCTTCGCCCCAGCGCTCCGTTACGAAAGTCGGATTCGTTTCGCCAAAAAAAGAAAACGAAAACTAAATACAAACCCTATCTAAAAAGGTCCCCCAAAAACGGCAAAAACGAATCCTCCCTCTCTCTTGCCCGCCTGCCCTTCTTCACTATGCCCTATGCCCTATGCCCGCATGTCTTTGCCCCGCCGCCTGAAAAACGCCTGAAAAACAATCACGCCCATAGGAGAGCAATCAAACAACAGGCCCCTTGCCCGTTTGCCCGCTTGCCCGTCTGTGCTAGACTGCACCTGGTTACGCTACGCAATTCGGTAGTTGCTGAACAACACAACCCTATGTCTATGCGAGACAAGGAGGATACGATGCAGGACCTGACCGAAGCCTTTGTGGAGTTGATACGCCGCACCTCAACCGACCTCCCGAAGGAGGTTGAGGACGACTTGACGGCGGCGCGAGGGCGTGAAGCGCCCGGCTCCGCAGCGCAGGGAGCGCTTGACACCATCCTCAAGAACGTAGAGTTCGCGCGCAGCAAGTCGCTGCCCATGTGCCAGGACACGGGGACGCCCATCTTCTACGTGAAGCATCCAGAGGAGTGGAGCACGCTGAAACTCCGGGGGCAAATCCGTTCGGCGGTGATACAGGCTACCAAACTCTCCTATCTCCGTCCCAACGCCGTGGACGCCATAACCGAGAAGAATAGCGGCAACAACATCGGCGACGATGCGTTTCCCACCATACACTTTGAAGCGGTGGAAGGCGACGAACTCACAGTGGACCTCATGCTGAAGGGCGGCGGTTGCGAGAACGTCGGCGCGCAGTATTCTTTGCCCAACACCGCGCTCGGCGCTGGACGCGATCTGAAGGGAGTCCGAAGGGTAGTCCTGGACGCCGTTCAGCAGGCGCAAGGCCAGGGGTGCGCGCCCAGCTACCTTGGGGTGGCCATCGGCGGGGACCGGGGCTCGTCCTACTATGCCTCCAAAGAGGTCCTGTTCCGCAAGAAGAACGATACTAACCCCGATCCTGAGCTGGCTAAGCTGGAAGGGCAATTGACGGCGGAATCCAATCAGCTTGGCATTGGCCCCATGGGGTTCGGCGGCAACACGACCGTTCTGGGGATAAAGGCGACCGGAATGCACCGGCTGCCTGCCAGTTTCTTCGTCTCAGTTTCGTATATGTGCTGGGCCAATCGCCAGCGGCGGATGGTCGTGCGCGGCGGGCAGACCCAATACCTGTAGGAGGAATTTCCCATGCCATCACTGAAACTGCCTCTTAGCGACGCCGATGTGCGCGGACTCAAGGCGGGAGACCAAGTCACACTGTCCGGCACAATGATCACCGGCCGCGATATTGTGCACAAATGGATGGTGGAGACGTTTATCACGAAGACACGTCAACCCAGCAGCGATGACCTTGCCGTGTATGCGCAGCTCAAACCCCTGCTCAACGGCGGCGCCATCTACCACTGCGGGCCTGTGGTCGCGGGCACGGATACGAAGCAATACCGGTTTGTCGCCGCAGGACCGACGACGAGCATACGCGAAGAACCGTACCAGGCCGACGTTATGCGGCACTTCAGCTTGAGGGCCGTCATCGGAAAGGGTGGCATGGGCGACCGTACCCTCGCTGCCTGCCATGACGTTCCAGGAGTCTACCTGCACGCCATAGGCGGCGCGGCTGCGATCATTGCCCAGACCGTCGTCAAGGTAGCGGGGGTCCACAAGTTGGAGTTTGGGATGCCGGAGGCAATGTGGGTAATTGAGGTAAAAGATTTCCCTGCCGTTGTCACCATGGACGCTCACGGCCGTAGCCTCCATGCCGAGGTTGAGGCGCATTCCAAGGCGGCATTGAACCGGCTGCTCGCGGTGTAGCGGCATATTGGGCATCTTTCTTGCGAATAGGATGGTCTTGTGAGACCATCCTATTCCATTAATAAGACCTGAGGAGCACACATGACCACCAACAAGACCCGCACCGAACGCGATTCCATGGGCGAAATGCAAGTCCCCAACGAGGCGTACTACGGCGCATCTACCCAGCGCGCCGTCCTCAACTTCCCCGTCAGCACCCTGCGCTTCTCCCGCAACTTCAATAAGGGCCTGGCCCAGATCAAGCAGGCCGCAGCGGTCGTCAACATGGAGCTGGGCCTGCTGGACGCCCGCATCGGCGAGGCCATCGTCCAGGCTGCCCAGGAGGTCATTGACGGCAAGTGGGAGCAGCACTTCGTCGTGGACATCTTCCAGACCGGCTCCGGCACCTCCACCAACATGAACGCCAACGAGGTCATCGCCAACCGCGCCGCCGAGCTGCTGGGCGCTCAGCGCGGCACTCGTGGCCCCGTCCATCCCAACGACCACGTCAACAAGGGCCAGTCCTCCAACGACGTTATTCCCACCGCCATTCACCTGGCCGCGGCCAACGCTATTAAGGACGAGTTGCTGCCCGCCCTGGCCCTGCTCCAGAGCGCTATGGAAAAGAAGTCCAAGGAGTTCTGGCCCATCATCAAGACGGGACGCACCCACCTGCAGGACGCCACGCCCATCCGCCTGGGCCAGGAGTTCCTGGGCTATGCCGGCCAGGCCGAGCGTTCCATCCGCCGCGCCGGCCTTGCCCTGGACGAACTGTGCGAGGTCGCCCTGGGCGGCACTGCTGTGGGCACCGGCGTTGGCACGCACCAGCAGTTCGCCCCCAAAGTCATCGCCCGACTCAGCCGCGTCACCGGCCTGCCCCTGCGGGAGACCTCCAACCACTTCCAGGCCCAGAACACGCTGGACAACATCGTCTCCGCAAGCGGCCACATGAACACCATCGCCGTCAGCCTCATCAAGATCGCCAACGACATGCGCTGGCTCGGCTCCGGCCCCCGCGCCGGCATCGGCGAGCTGGACCTGCCGGAAGTCCAGCCCGGTTCCTCCATCATGCCCGGCAAGGTCAACCCCGTCATCCCGGAGTCCCTGGCCCAGGTGTGCGCCCACGTCATGGGCACGCATACCACCGTCACCGTGGCCGGCCTGTCCGGCAACTTTGAGATCAACGTCATGATGCCCGTCGCCGCGTACAACCTGGTTCAGTCCGTTGAGCTGCTGGCCTCCGCCACCAGCAACTTCGTCGTGCAGTGCGTCAAGGACATTAGGGCAACGGAGCACGGCCCCAAGATGGTGGAGCAGGGGCTGGCTATCTGCACCGGCCTTGTGCCTGCCATCGGCTACGACGCATCGGCGAAGATCGCCCAGGAGGCCCAGCGCACCGGCGAGACCGTGCGCCAGGTGGCCAAGCGCAAGACCACCCTGACCGACGCCCAGCTTGACGAGCTGCTGGACGCCGAGGCCATGACCGAGCCGACGGCTAAGATTGCAGCGGGGGGGTAGAGCTTTCCTCCACGAAATGAAGTGTAAAATTGGCGGGCATGCTTTGCATGCCCGCCAATTCTTGGGTCAGAGGCACCGCCCCCACACCGAGACTATGGATTTTCCACCATTCGTTGGAGAACGCATCTGGCCAACTCATAGTAGTTTTCCATGATGCGCTGTACGAGGACTGAAGCTTTTATGCCCGTTTCATAGAGTTCATTGTAGGCTTCTGAATATGCCTCATAGAACTGATCCAGGAATGCCTCTTGAGCCTCTGTAGACTTCTCTGAGAGTTCGCGAAGGGCGGCAGCAGCGCCGCTCCGCTCATGTCCATTGAGGGTCCTTAGAACTCTCTCGGCTATTTTGGGGTGCATCCAGAGTTTCCGCGGCTCCGAGTATGTGTGGCCATACGGCCATGATGTTATTCCTCTCTGCTGCCTGACTCGCGCAGCCTGATTTCTAGGCCCATTCCAGACACCAGAATAACCATACCCCTTGTCGTATCCCATAAGCTTAGCCGCTTCCCTGGTATCAATCACGCAGTGCTGGGCTAAGACTTTAATACCGTCAAGACCTTTCCCGTAGCAACCCCCTAGCCAGTCTCGTAGGGCTTCTTCAATGTATTCAGTGCCGTCGTCTATTGGAGAATAGCTAGGTTCTGGAAAGCCGACCCCCTCTGGGCGATACCCCCAAGTGTTCTCAACGGTCACTAGACGAGGCTGTTCTGGTGGTGCATCGCCACCGCTGCCTTTCTTAGGAACGTCAGGTTCCTCATGGAGACTCGTCCGAATTGCCTCTCGGTTGGTCTGCGGCTTCATCCGTTCGGCAATTGTCATCAATTGGGAATAGACCTCGTCAGGATCGTTGCCAGTACATGTAACCGAAATAGTCATAATGACCTCCAATAGACCTTGATTGAACTTGGTCAAGCATAACACTTCGCTCAAAGAATGTCAAAAGGTTGCCATCCCCTCCGCTTCTGAAATCAATGTGATAGAATGCTGGACGAGCCGGATCAGGAGATGGATGGGGATCTCTGTGGACAAGGTGTTGGGCTACTGGGTGAGGCAACATAGAACGACAATTGAAGACCGTCGTGATGAAGATCACCGATGGGTACGTCGGATATGCCCTTGGGCTTAATGGCGTCGTTGTGGGCCAAGGTGATACCTACGAAGAGGCCATGGATGACGTTCGGTCAGCTATCCGCTTTCACATAGAGACCTTCGGTGATGAAGCTCTACGCCAAGAGCCGCGGTGAATCGTAGGGGCACCCAACCTGTCGGGACGCCCTTGCCCTGCTTCCCAAATAGGTAATGGCTAGGGGGTAGGTATGCCAGGTCTCCTTACCAGCCTCAACGTCGTGGAGTACGGCCAGTATATCTCCGCGCCCTTCTGTGCCAAGCTCCTGGGCGACCTCGGCGCGAGCGTCGTCAAGGTGGAAGACCCCGACGGCGACTACGCCCGCAGGGTCGGCCCCTTCCCCGGCGACATGCCCGACCCCGAGAAGAGCGGCCTCTTCCTTGCCCTGAACACCAGCAAGAAGGGCGTCACCCTAGACCTGCAAACGCCACAGGGTCAGGAGACGCTGTGCAAGCTGCTGGACAAGGCCGACGTCTTTGTGGAGAACACGCCGCCCGGCGCGCTGGCCGCACTGGGCCTTGGCTACGACGCCCTCAGTCGCCGCAACCCGCGCCTCATCGTCGCGTCCGTTACCCCCTTCGGTCAGGGTGGCCCCTACCGCGACTACAAGGCAACGGACCTGACACTGTTCCAGATGAGCGGCTACGCCCCCCAGGTCAGCGGCGGCGTAGATGACCCGTCCAGCCAGCCGCCGCTGCGTCCCGGCGGCCACCAGGCCGAGTTCGTGGCAGGCGTGACCGCTGCAACCGCAACCATGATGGCCGTCTCCCTGCGGGAACGCACGGGGCGTGGCAGTCACGTTGACCTCTCCGCATGGGAGGCCATCGCCATGATGCCCCAGGGAGCCATCGCCGAAGCCGCCTTTGGCCGTGGCAATCTTTCTCGCAAGCGGGAGGACCGCCCCGTGGGGGCGATCCTCTCCCTGCTGCCCACTGTTGACGGCTACGTTGCCGTCTCTCCAAGGGAAGACCACCAGTGGGCGGCGTGGCTGGAGATTATGGGCAATCCTGCTTGGGGCAGCGACCCGAAGTTCAAGGAACGCGACGCTCGACACAAGAACTGGATGGAGCTGGACAGGCTCATGGCCCAGTGGACGCGCCATCTCAAGAAAGAGGACGTTTACCGGCGTGCCCAGGCCGCCCACGTGCCCGCCTTCCCGGTGAACACCGCCGCCGACCTCTTTAGCTCGCCGCAGCTCAAGGCGCGCAACTTCTTTGTGGAGCTGGACCACCCGGAAGCTGGCAAGCTGCCCTATCCCGGCTTTGCCTACACCCTCTCCAACACCGCCTTGCAGATTCAAGGGCCGGCCCCCCTCCTTGGCCAGCACAACGACGAAGTGCTGCGGGGGCTTTGAAGCAAACGTTACCATCAACCCAACTGGTGAATCTACGTGAACCAAGAGGCTTTACCCTAGCCCACCCGAAGTTCCTATTTCCCCATGAAGGTGGCGCGATGCCCCGAAGATTTGACTCTACCAAAGTAACGACCTTCCTTTTCCGGCTCGCTCTTTTAGCAATAGTGCTCTTACTAAGCCTCGCCTGCAGCAAAAACTCGCCAAGCGCCACCCATAGTCCCCAGATCCCAAAGACCGTGACGGTTGAGATTCCTACTCCCTCACCCTCGGGGACTCCTGTACCCTCTTTGCCTGCGCCTCCAGCCCTTGTGCCTACGGCAACTCCCGTACCACCTCCTTCACCAATCTCTACCCAGAAACCTCCCGTTACTCCGTCCCTTATAGTCTCAACCCAAAGCGTTACGGCATCTCTCCCCACTCCTCAACCCAGCACGTATTCCAGCAATAGGTATTGGTATTCTATCCCAATACCTCAGGGATGGAATCTTGACGCAAGCAACGAAGATAGCGTTATTATTCTGGAAGCCACCACAGGAGCCGCTATTCGATTGTCTGCTCGTGAAGTGGACCTTACAAAGTACCCCACCTTGAACGGTTATGTCACCACTATCAAGCCCTTACCTCCCATAGGGAGTTCAGATTTCCGAATTGGGTCACAGGCCAGCTTCAAACGGGGTTCTTCCCTCATTACTACGATAGAGTTTGGTTACTCGTATGTGTTGGATAGAGTGGGTTATAGGGAAATGGCTGACTGGTATCTCCTTGGCAAATATCTGGTGACGGTTGAGGCCATTGCCACTCAACAGGTTTGGCAGCAAAGCTCGTTTGAGAATGTGTACAAGGCGTTATTGGACGCGCTACAAAGCTTTCAACCTACTTCCTATACAAACAGTGACGCTGGGTATGCGGTCTCGTTTCCCTCCAATTGGATAACCTTCGCTAGCTCTGGCGAGGACTTCGCTGCTCGTGATCCCTCCCCTGATGGGCCTGTTCTTACCATCCAGGTTATTCCTGTGGTGGGATCTCCAAGCATTGCAAACTATGGGAAAGACGCAAGAGTTGCTAATGTCACAATAACTTCTCGGCAACTGGTCTACACCGGCAGGGTGAACCCAAGCTACCTCATCAACTACACGTCACTTGATGCGAAGACCAACACCTCCACATACGGCGCAGTCCTGATCACCCTTAACAAAAACAACGCCATTTGGTGCTTCATAACCGACTCACCGTCCCGGTGGACAACGGTTGACAAAGATCTCATCGATAACTTGTTCTTGCGTGTAATAGTACAGTAGGGTCGGGGGTGCGGATATGGAAGAATTGAAGGTGTACTACGACCGTTTGGGCAATACCCTCACCGTCTGGTTTGGCGACCCCGCCGAGGGGCATGTGTGTGAAGTGACGGGGGAAGAGGTGGTGCTGATGAAGGATAGGGAAGGGAAGGTCATTGGTTTTGAGAAACTCAACTTCTCTCACGCCGGCTCCAAGGACTTGCGACTGGTCTTCCAGGAGATAAGGTCATGAGCGAATCCAGCCTGTCATATCCCTTCCTCTTGTCGAACAGCTAGGGGGCACTGAGTATCTCTGCTCCTCGCCCTTGCCTCTGCGCTGCCCCGCCGCTATCATGGCAGCCATCGTCGCATTCCAGTACCCTTATCCCCAGCACAAGGAGCAGCCCATGCAACCGGACCTTCCCCGGCCAACCTACGGCTCCGATCTCGCCATCTGGATGATGCGCCAGATGGGTATCCCCTACATCGCCCTCAACACGGGGTCCAGCTTCAAATGGCTCCAAGACTCCATGGTGAACTACGCCGGAAATCGTATGCCGGAGATCATCCAGTGCACCCACGAGGAGATCTCCGTCGCCATTGCCCATGCCTACGCCAAGGCCACGGGTAAGCTCATGCTGGCCGCCTGCCACGATGTTGTCGGTCTCCAGCACGCCTCCATGGCCATGTTCAACGCCTACGCCGACCGCGCGCCGGTCATGGTGGTCGGCGGCACGGGGCCTATGGACGCCACGCAGCGCAGGCCCGCCATTGACACGCTCCACACTGCCCTCGTTCAGGGCGACCTGGTGCGGGGCTACGTCAAGTGGGACGACCAGCCTTCCAGCGTCGCCGCTATCCCCGACTCCTTCCTCCACGGCTACAATTCAGCCATGATGCAGCCCCAGGGTCCGGTGTACATCTGCTATGACGCCACTCTGCAAGCGCAGCTTGTGGGCGAGAAGCTGGAGCTGCCTGCCCTGGGCCACTACGCAGCGCCAACGCTCCTTGGCCCTGACCAGGAGGCCATCCGCATGCTGGCCCGCTGGCTGGTAGACGCCGAGAAGCCCCTGGTCGTTGCCGACTACGCCGGGCAGTTGCCGCAGACGGTAGAGGCGCTCATAGAGCTGGCGGAGTTGCTTGCCCTGCCTGTTGCCGACCGAGGCGGGCGCTTCAACTTCCCGAACACGCACCCGCTGGACATCACGGGACGGGAAGTTGACATGATGAAAGACTGCGACGTAGTGCTGGCCCTGGAGTCCCGCGATTTGTGGGGCCTCTTCCATGCTCGCACTCCCGCGCAGATGCAGGAGCAGTCCTTTGCGTCCCCAAGCTGCAAGATCGCCAGTATTTCCCTGTGGGACCTGCGCGGCGGCGGCTGGGCCCAGGACTACCAGCGGCCAACGCCGGTGGACCTGAACATCGCCGCCGATACTGCCGTGGCCCTGCCGATGCTGGTGGAGGAGTGCCGCAAGATTCTGGCCCGCCGCAGCCGCGCAAAGTACGAGCGCCGCGCCGATGCCATCCGCCAGACGCACCAGGAGACCAAGCAACGCTGGCAGCAAGAGGTCAAGAAGGATTGGAACAGCAGCCCCATCGCCTCCGGACGGCTGGCAGTGGAGATTTGGGACGTTATCAAGAACGATGACTGGGTGCTGGGCAGCGGCGGCCTTGGCGGTTGGAACCGCAGGCTGTGGGATTTCACCAAGCACGAGCAGTACATCGGCGGCTCCGGGGGATTGGGTCTGGGCTACGGCTACTCCGCCGCCTTGGGCGCGGCACTGGCCCATCGCGGTGAGGACAAGCTCATCCTGAACATCCAGTCCGACGGCGACCTCATGTACACGCCCGGCGCATTGTGGACGGCGGCCCATCACAAACTGCCCGTGTTCACCATCATGTTCAACAACCGCAACCTGTTCAACTCCGACGAGCACGCCCGCCTGGTCGCCAACGAGCGCAGCCGCCCGGCGGAAAACCGCAGCGTCGGCGTTGCCATGCGGAACCCGGACATTAGCTATGCCAAACTGGCCGAGGCTCAGGGCGTGTACGGCATAGGTCCCGTGGAAAAGCCGGAGCAGATTGCTCCTGCCTTGCAGCGGGCACTCAAGTATATCAAGGATGAACGCAAGCCCGTCCTTGTGGATGTGGTGTGCCAGGACAGGTAAGGTCTGAGAGCAGCCAATGCCCGCAATTCTAACCTATGATTTCATGGTGCGCGCCCTCATCGGGGGAGCGCTGGTTGGCTTTGCTGCGCCGGCGTTGGGCACCTTCCTGGTGCTGCGCCGCCTCTCCCTCATCGCCGATACGCTTTCCCACGTAGCGCTCATGGGCATTGCCGTCGGCCTGATGACCCGCACCATGCCCACGCTGGTGGCGCTGGTGGCTACCGTTGCCGGGGCAATCGCCATTGAGCTGCTTCGCCTGCGACGCCGCCTGCCCAGCGATGCGGCCATGGCCGTCTTCCTCTACACCGCCCTGGCTATTGCTATTGTCCTGATCAGCCTAGCCACCGGTTTTAACGTTGGCCTGTTCACCTACCTCTTTGGCAGCGTCCTCACCATCGGCCCTACGGACCTGTGGCTGGCGGCAGGAATGGCGGTGGCGGTAGCCGTCTTCGTTACCACCTTCTATCAGGAATTGGCCCAAAGCTCCTTTGACACGGACCTGGCCCGCACCACGGGCGTGCCGGTGGACGGCGTGAGCATCGCCCTAGCCGCGCTCACCGGCGTCGCCGTTACGCTTTCCATGCGCATCGTTGGGGCGCTGCTCGTCGGAGCGCTCATCGTCATGCCGGTGCTGGCGAGCCTGCGGCTTGTGTCTGGGTTGCGGGCCTCGCTCCTGCTGGCGGTAGCCTTGGGCGTCGTCAGCGTCCTAACGGGGCTGGTCATCGCCTTCTACGTCAACATCGCGGCTGGCGGCGCCATCGTACTGACCGCTGTCGCCACATTGTTGCTCGCTGAAGCCGGCGGCTGGGTCTTTCACCGTTCCTAGTGGCGTGGCAAGTTGCCGTCATTGCACCCTTTAGGGTGCGGCTTGATGTCCCGACTAGTCGGGATTCACGGGGCGGTACAGCATCCTGAAGCAAACAATACCGCTCGCCCGCAATGCTGGCAGGCCTGGCGCATCTAACCTACACTGTAAACAACTACACTCTGAGGAGCATACGCATGGAGTACCGGAGGCTGGGTAATTCGGGTTTGGAAGTCTCGGTTGTCGGCTTGGGAACGAACAACTTCGGCGGACGCATGGACTATGAGGCCACCGAGCGGGTCGTCAAGCAGACCGTAGAGGTCGGCATCAACATGATTGACACCTCCAACAGCTACGGCAACGGCAAATCGGAGGAGTTCATCGGCAAGGCCACCAAGGGCATGAGGGATAAGGTAATCATTGCCACCAAGTTCGCTTCCGCAATGGGGCAGGGGCCGAACCAGCGGGGCACGTCCCGCAAGCACATACTGGCCGAGGTAGAAAAGAGCCTGCAACGCCTGCAGACCGACTACATTGACGTCTACCAGGTGCACTTCCCTGACCAGCGCACACCCATTGAGGAGACGCTGCGCACCCTGGACGACCTGGTGCGCCAGGGCAAGGTGCGGTATATCGGCTGCTCCAACTTCGCCGGCTGGCAGATCGCTCAGGCCATGGAAGTGGCCAAGGCCAACGGCCTGGAACCGTTTGTCAGCGACCAGCCGGAGTACAGCATGTTGCGCCGCGACGTGGAGAAAGAGGTTGTCCCGGCGTGTCGGGCCTACAGCATGGGCATCCTCCCCTTCTACCCACTGGCAAGCGGCTTCCTGACCGGCAAGTACAAACGCGGCGAGGCGGCCCCCACCGGCACACGCCTGGCGGGCAACTCGCGCCAGGCAGGCAACCTGCTGACCAGCGCCAACTTTGACGTGCTGGAGACGCTGGAGAACTTCGCCGCCGAACGCGGCCACACTATGGTGGATCTGGCCTTCGCCTGGCTGCTAGCCAACCCGCTGGTGAGCAGCGTCATCGCCGGAGCGACAAAGCCGGAGCAGGTGACGGAGAACGCCAAGACCGCAGGCTGGAACCTGACCGCGGAGGACATGAAGGCCCTGGACGGTATGTTGGCGAAGTGGAAGTAGGGCGTACCGCAGTGACGCCTCTGCTATAATCGGCTAAGGTTCCCTATGGACGGGCAAGGGTACAAACCTAGGTAGAGGAGCATTGGAGACGTATGTCGTCCACGAATCCTGACACAGAAAGCTTCCATGCCAACAGCCGACGGAGCTTGCGGGTAGCGTTTGTCCTGATCACGGGCTACATGCTGGTAGAGTTGGTGGGTGGGTTCCTGTCCCATAGCCTTGCTCTGCTGGCCGACGCCGCCCACATGTTGACGGATGCGGCAGCTCTCGGCTTTGCTCTTGGGGCGATGGCCCTGGCTACCCGGCCTCCTTCTGGAAGACGGACCTATGGGTTTCAGCGCACCGAGGTGCTGGCGGCTCTTCTTAATGCTGTCAGCCTCTGGGTGCTTGCGGGGTGGATATTCCTGGAGGCCTACCGGCGGTTTGCGTCGCCTCCGGCCATACAGGGGCCGTTCATGCTGGCGGTGGGCGCAGTGGGCCTTATGGTGAATCTGGCGACCGCCTGGATGCTGAAGAGTTCTGCCAAAGAGAGCCTGAACACGGAAGGGGCGTTCCTTCACGTCCTGGGCGACCTTCTGGGATCCGTCGGGGTTGTGGCCGCAGGCATCCTTATCATAGCCTTTGACTGGTATCTGGCCGACCCCATCTTCGGCGTGGTCATAGCCGTCCTCATACTGTTGAGCGCCACCCGGCTATTGTGGAAAACGTTGCACGTGCTAATGGAGGGCGCGCCGTCGCACCTGAACCTGGACCAGCTCTGTTCCCGTCTTGAACGGGTAGAAGGCGTTACCGGCGTCCACGATATCCACGTGTGGTCCGTGACCACCGGCTACGACGTGCTGAGCGCCCATGTCACCACCAGCCAGGCCCGCGGTGAGGGAACGGAGATCATGCTCCGGCGGCTAAGGGACATCGCAGCGCAAGGGTACGGCATCCACCACGTTACCATTCAGTTGGAGGCAACTGCGGAGGTGTGTCAGGAGCGCCACCATGCAGCCCACAGGTAGCCTAGGGCTAACGAGCGAAGCGGGGCGTCCCGATGCATCGGGACGCCCCGCTTCGTTGTATCATAGATACATGAGCTTGCTAAAAAACGCCCTTTTCGCCCTTGCCCTGCTCATCGCCGCGGCGCTGGCCCTTGGCCTGGCCTACGCCCAGGACGCCACGCCTCCGCCGGACATGCAGAAGGCCGGGCCGTACCGCATCGCCGTGCAGATGACATCGCTGCAGCCGGTGCAGGCCGACGCTCGCTACTACGTGTACCTGCTGGACGATGTCACCGGACAGGCTGTGCCCGAGGCCCAGGTGCGCATCCGGACGGTGAACCAGACGACGGGCAAGACGGGGTTTGCCATCGCCCTCAGCCGCCCCCAGGAGCCGTTCATCTACACCGCCAACGTCAGCTTTGACGAGGACGGCGTGTACGATGGGGTTGCGGAGGTCACCAGCACCCTGGGGACGGAGACCGTGCCTGCGCCTCAGGTGGTGGTACACTTCCAAAGCAGCTCCGCCGTGGGCGGCTGGGCCTTCCTGGTAACGATGCTGGTGCTGGTCGGCGGCGGCGTCTATCTGACCTTTCAGATGCGCAAGGCCCAGCGTCAACGGGCTTCGGCTGCCGCTTCGCCGATGGCCAAGAACTGACGGTCGTAGTACACCAGCGGGTTCCCCGGCTCCACCTGCGCATCCTCTACTCGCGCCACCACAATGGCGTGGTCGGCGTGGTTGTACAGGGCCACAACGGTGCAGTCCATGAAGGCCAGCGCCCCCGCTATCTTTGGCGATGCCCCCGCCTTGGTCTGCCAGGGCACGCTTACGTCTCCCAAACGCTCCTTGGGGTCACGGGCAAAGTAGCGGGCGATGTCCGCCTGCCCCTCGGCCAGGAAGCTGATCCCGAAGCGCTTCTGCCCCCGCACGTAGCTGTAGGTGTTGCGCTGATGGGCGATGCACACCAGCACCAAGGGCGGCTCCAGGCTCACGGAGGTGAGGGCGTTGGCGGTCATGCCGTGGGGTGCGCCGTCCGCGGAGGTGGTGCTGATGACGGCGACGCCGGTGGCGAACCGGCCCATAGCCTGCCGGAGGATGTTGGGTGCGACCATAGGCGTTGCTCAGGGTGTGAGGATGTGGACTGTAGTATACGGCATGGGGGGAGCCGAGAGACATACGGACAAGCGGACATACGGGCAGACAGGCATTCTGGCATGAGGCAGGCAAGAGGCGCTTGATTGTAGTTGATGGTATTTTCTGCCGTGATTCCTGCAAAGCTGGGGCTCAGCTTGGCAGAGGGGCCGTTTTTGATTGTTGGGTCCTGAGAAGGGTGTTCAATCATGTTGGGCCTGCCTGGTGAGGGATGGGCATCCCGACAGGTCGGGATGCCCCTACGGGAAAGGGTAGCGCATCGGCAGGCGTTTGGGGGAGGGGCGGGTGGTGGGGGGGATGTCAAGACATCAGACCCCATGTTGTTCTAAGGCCCGCAAGTTTTCCGCTAAAAGGCGGCTTAACTTAAAATGCCTCGAACGCTCCTTGTGCGGGTATGACAACATGTCTTGTACGGAGAGTGGATTTTATGGCAGTATTTTTGTGGGTGTGATAGAGTTCTTCTGATGGTAAGAACATTCTGATTGGAAACAGGAATGAGTCCAGCACCTCTCTTCCCACTGTCGCCCCGCGAGGTTTATCGACGACACACCTTACATGAGGTGGTGTGCCAGTTCCGATTCCCCTCTATCTTGAGGATTGGCGCGGAGTCACCAGCTCCTTTTCAGGAACGAATCCGCAAACTGTACCCCCAGTATGGTCAGGACATTCCGGGGCAGCCACCAAGAGCCATTCAAGAACTCATAGAGAGGTTGAGTATTCCGGGGATGCCGTTTTCTGAATCACACAGGTTTAGTACCCTGGATAAACTACATGCCGTCACCCTGACGCCAGATTCCTGGGCTGTAAGTTCGAGAAGCTACGAGGGATGGGAAAGCTTCCTGGAAAGAGTGCTTTTCGTTCAGCAGGAATTCTCGCAAGAGTACAAACCCGCCGCATATCTTCGGATCGGGCTCCGTTACGTTGATAGGATTGTCCGCAGTAAGTTGAATCTGGACCGAGTCGGATGGAGGAATCTCCTGAACAGCGAGTTGGCTGGGTTCTTGGGTAGCGACGACTTCTCGGACTGGGTAGATGAGATCAAGACTCAGGTGGACTTTCGCTTGCCCGATATGAAAGACAGCCGTTTGCGACTTATTCACGGACTCCAAAGGATGCCGGGCACTGGAGAGCCCTCCTACGTTATTGATGCCGACCTATTCACCATTGGGAGTATTACCGCCGATGACGCTACACAGATTCTTCAACAATTCCATAGCACGGCAGGGAATCTTTTTCGGTGGGCAACCAAGGGACAACTCAGAGAAGCTCTGGAACCCGTCACTAACGCAAATCGAGGCACTGGAAGCTGATGATATGTGGCAAGTCAACTTGAACACAGAGGGAACACCCACACAGGAAGAGCACTTTGCCATATATGCCCACGGCGCAGGGCCGTCTTTCAGAGCAAGGAAGATGTCAGCGTGGCTGGTAATGAATATGCCCGAAACAGGCGTGCCAGAAATGTTGGAGTCCTTGGTGGGGTTGCTGTGCTTTTATCGGGATGAGCCAATCGCCCTTCTGCCTGAACCGCAGGTACGTGAAGTTCAGGCGCGGATCACTGGCTAGGCGGCCTGGTTCCCAATTCTGCCAGTCGAGGGCGCTTGCTTGCAACAGTTATGGTCTCCGTCCACGCCAGGAGGTGCTTTCCGCCAGGGAGAGGTACTGAAGGGAGTTGTGGAACTGCGTTTCAATGAGAAAGGGCTTTCTGCTGAAGCCCTGACTCGTGATGACCCTCCAGCCAAACGCGTGTCGCATCCCTTGACAGTTGTCCTGAGTCCTGACTGCGACCTTGACTGGGATTTCAAGGCACGGGCGAAGCGAGTCGCAACGGGTGCAGATGAAACCCTGACCGGTTTGGATCCAAAAGAGATGGGGTATATTCTTCTGTGTGATCTAGAAGAAGCACGATCCCTTGAAAAGACTCCTCGGGCACCGTCAAGGAAGGCATGGGAATTCATTGAAGCAAATCGTGATATACGGTTTCACCGCATTCGCAGCGTGCAGATTGAAGGCTTGCCGGCACCGGTAGATCTCTATATTGATTTCAAACGGGTCTTTGGCTTGCCACCGGAATACTTATATGGCCTTGAATTGATCAGGGTCCTTACCCGCCACGGTTTCTTGATGCCGCCGCATGCCCAGCACCTAGCTGATAGATTCTCATATTTCATCGGCAGAGTAGGCCTACCTGACGAATAGAGTATTCGTCTGCCTTGCTGCCCTGAATCTCACCACCCTACTCCCCTTCCGACACCCGGCTTCTTTCACGGCGCAGTGTTTTGTTGTGTCCTTTAGCGTACATTGCCCCCATTACGATGTTATCAAGTTGGCAATGGTGTAGTCGGTGGCCTGGGTGTCTACGCGGAGGCCGAGGTCACGGGCGGTCTGGGCGTGGAGGTACGGGGCGTCCCGACCTGTCGGGACGCCACTACGGCCCTATTGGCGTGGCGCTACGGGTTGGTCTGCATTTCGTGTGTGAGCGGGCCTGAGCACTGGACGCGGAGGGCGTCCGGGACAGCGTGGGCGGTAGTGGCGTCAGAGTCGCAGGCGGCGGAGGAGAGGGTGGCGTGAGAGAGGCGGCGTCCGTCGTCCTTGCCTACCATGCCGGTGAGGGCGATGAGGTTGCCCTGCTCCGAGGCGTTGGCCCCGGCGCTAGACTCGTGCGAGTCCCCTCAGAAGCGGAAGCGATAGATGGGGAGGTGGGCGGGACATGCCAGGGCAAGGGCCGGCTTCGCGTCCCTACTCCATTCCAAACACGTCTCTTGTGGCCTGGGTCAGGGTTGGGTCGCCTTTGGCCTTAAGGATTGTCGTAGGCTTGTGCAGGAGCTTTTTCACCAGGGCCTGGCTGAAGGCGTCCAGCGTGGCCTGGTCGGTAGAAGAAAGCTGGGGCAGGCACCTCAGGGCGTGGGCCAACTCTTTGACGCGGATCGCTTCGGCCTGTTGGTGCAGCGCGGCAATCGTTGGGACTGCATCCAGGGACTTCAGCCAGCCCATGAAGACGTCCGTCTCCTCGTTCACCATCGCTTCCACTTTGGCGGCTTCCGCTTGGCGTGCGCGGCGGTTGGTCTCGGCAACGGCTTCCAGATCGTCAATGTCGTACAGTTGCACGTTAGAGAACCCTTTCACTTCCGGGTCAATGTCCCTGGGCGAGGCGATGTCTATGAGGAACAGGGGGCGTTCCGCTGAAGCGACTCTCGCCTGGGCTACCAACTCCGGCGTGATGACGTAACCCGGGGCGCTGGTGGCGCTGATGGCGATGTCGGCTTCCTCTAGCAGTTGGGGCAGGTCGGCGAAGTGCGCGGCCCTTCCATCCAGTTCCGCCGCCAGCTCTTCGGCGCGGGCGTAGGTGCGATTGGCGACGGTGATGTCGGTGGCGCCGGCGTCGGCCAGGGCGCGGGCGGCCATAGCCCCGGCGTCGCCGACGCCGATGACCAGGACTCGCTTGTGGGCGAGGTCGCCCAAGGCGCGGTGGGCCAGCTCTACGGCGGCGCGGCTGACGGACAGGGCGTTTCTGCCAATGGCGGTCTCCCTGCGGGCGCGTTTGCCCGCGCGGAGGGCCTGGTGAAACAAGCGGGACAGCGCGCCGCCGGCCATGCCCGCACGACTTGCGGCGGCGTAGGCGTCCCGCACCTGGCCGAGGATCTGGGACTCGCCGAGGATGAGGGAGTCCAGGCCGGAGGCGACGCTGAAGAGGTGCCGGACGGCTTGTTCCTGGCTGTAGGTGTAGAGGTGCGGTCCAATTTCCTGAACGTTGAAGGCGTGGAAAAAGGCCATCGCCCGCTGCAGCGCTTCTGCGTCGCCGGATGGCGAGGGTGAGAAGGCATACACCTCGGTGCGGCTGCACGTGGAAAGGATGACCCCCTTGCCCAGTGTGGGCCGCAGCCCTTGCAGAACATTGGGCAGTTGGGTTAAGGGCACGGCCACCCGGTCCCGCAAGTCTGCGGGCGCGGTATGATGACTAAGGCCGACGACTACAAGCGCCATTTTCTACGCCTCGTTCCCTGTAAGCTGGGGTTTTCCTGGAGCATCCGCAGCGCGCTGGATCGGCTTCAATTCCTTCTTGCGAGCCTCATTGCGTGCGTCTCCAATGAGGTCAGCGCTACTCCACGAAGTACCTGACCCGGGTCTTTTTGAACTCGGTCTGGCTGTAGAGCACTTGGTACCGGGAAATCCCCATGGAGTCGCCGAGGCTGCGAATAATGCCGTTGCAGCCCTCTTTGGTGGTGGCATGTACCATGGTGAAAAGGGAGTAGGGCCAATCGGGAAAGGTGGGGCGCTGGTAGCAGTGGCTCACTGATGGGTGGGCGGCAAAGGTCTTGCCGACCAGTTCCAGTTGGTCCTGAGGCACTTGCCAGACCGCCATGCCATTGGCTTTGAACCCTGCTCGCCGGTGATGCAGCACTGCGCCGTAGCGGCGCATGATACCTTGCTCCTGCATGGAAGCAGCTTTACTGACCAAGGCTTTCCCACTGAGACCGAGTCCTTGAGCCAACGCTTCAAAGGGCTGGGGACACAGGGGCAAGTCCTGTTGGAGGAGACGAACAGCCGCTTTGTCCATATCTGTCAAAGGCTGAGGCTCCGCGCTCAGTTGCCGAGTAGCGGGAGATAGGGTTGAGGGGGACGGGCAAGCGCCTTCTCCCGAGAGCATGTCAAAGGACACTCCGATTTTGTACACCCGCAAGGCGGGAAGCACTCGCCAGGCACACGTCTGGGTTTCCTCGGCCAGCTTCATCACCTCGCACTCCAGGTTGGATCCCGGCCCTACTGCGAGGGTGAACCACAGGTTAAAGTAGTTATCGCGGGAGTAGTTGTGGCTCACGCCGGGGTGCCGGTTGATGTGATGGGCCGCCTGGAGCAAAGCTTCTGGGGAGAAACGCATGGCTACGAGCGAGGAATTGTAGCCCAGCCGGTGCGTGTCAAAGATAGCGCTGATCTCTCGGACAACGTGCTTTGCCTTGAGCACGCCGATCCGCTTTATAGTTGCGTCCTCAGCAATCCCCAGTCGGCGTCCAATTTCCGCAAAGGGGTGTTGAGTAAGAGGGAAGGAGGACTGAAGCACGTTCAGGAGCGCTTTGTCCGCCGTGTCCATGTCTGATTGTGCGATCATGACAAGGCTCCTTGAAGTTGAAACTGCTTGTGGCGATTCCAGAAAACCAAGCAGGCGAACAGGGAGATTACCCCCCTGCACTTTTGCTCTGTGTTTATGGTAGAGGCGAAGGGCAAACGCCCGTATCCTTTGCCCAAAGGATTCTCGTTACCACAGATGATGACTCTGGTCACCCTATGGCTTGGTATAGATCCAGTGGGGACTGAGGGCCAAGAGGCGAAGGACGAGGAACAGGAATGCGGAAAGGCACAGGGCGCTCAGGTTCAGCCATGCCCATTTCGCCTGGGCTATGCCCATAGTGCGGTGCAGGTGCAGTACGCCGCCGTAGATGACCCAGGTGGCAAGCGCCCAGGTTTCAATGGGGTCCCAACTCCAATATGCGCCCCAGGCGGTGTTGGCCCACACTGCGCCCGTGGCAATGACCACGGCCAGCACCAGGAAGCCCAGGGAGACCAGCCGCACGCTCAGGTCTTCCAGCGCGAACTGCTCTGCACTCGCAGCAACCACCACCAGGCCCAGCGCCGCGACGACGGCAGTCCTGGCCCGCCGCAGGTAGACAAGAGACGCTCCTGCGCCCACCACCAGGCTTGCCAAGGCCACCTTTGCCATGCCCACGTGGAGCCACAGCCACATGCTGCGCATGGCTGGCGATTGGTACTGCGGGGCCGACGCGCTCAGGACGCCGCTTCCCAGCAAGAGGAGTGCTCCCGGCGCGGCCAGCACGCCTGCCATGCGGAGCTGGGGCAGGCGCCATTGGGCGGCAAGGTACAGGGCCAGCAACACCCAGGCGTAGGAGGCCAGCGCCTCGTACAGGCCCAGATAGGGGCCGTGCCCAGCGACCGACCATCGCAAGCCAAGGCCGGCGGTGAGCAACGCCAGCGCCAGGGCAGTTGCGGCCACGCCGTAAGCCTGGAATTGCTGTCTACCAAAGCTGGCGGCGATGGCAAACAGAACGGCTGCCCCCGCCGTGGCCGCTAGGGCGGCCCAATAGAGCGCATGTGCAAAGCCAATCATTCCATCCCCCCTTGCCCCCCTTCCCGACTAGGAAGGGGGAAGGATTGGTATCTGAGGGACACCCTCAGACTCCCGGCAAAGAGGCTTCGCCTCTCTGCACTTCCCCGTTTTCCGCAGCCCCCGCAAGCGCGTTCAGGTCGTGCTCAAGGCGCTGGCGAGGCCCTGGACCTTGCAACGTCAGTTGCCAGCCCTCGCTGTGCCGGGACAGGAACGCCCACCGGGGCGAAATGAAGAGCGCCAGCGTGAGTCCCAGAATAGCCAACGCTGCCCCTGCCAGCAACACAGGGTACCCAACGTCCCTGCTCACCATGAAGAGCGCCCAGGGCTGCAAGGCGACGAACTCCAGATCGCCGCCGGCAAGCGGAATCTTGGAACCCAGGGGCAGTTTCTCTTGGGCAGCGCCTGCGACACTGCTTGCTGGACGCATCTCCAGCCACACCGGCGAGGACCCGGCCTTGCCTTCCAGCGCGGCCCGCCAGTCGCCGAACAGCTCAGCCTGAAGAGAGCCTTCTATTCCCGGAAGGTCCACGCGATTGAGCAACCTGCCGGCCACCTCGTAGAAGTTGAGGTAGCCCGCGTCCGCCTGAGACGCTCCCTCGGCGGTGTACCGCAGGAGTACCGCTGGGCCAAGGGGACTGCCCAGGGTGAGCGTGGTGGCCCCTACTTGCAGCGTACCGTTCCTGCCGAAGTCCCCCGCGTCTTCGTTGCCGGCGCCGTTGTTCAGGACAGCCTGGACATGGATGTCCTTGGTGGAGCCATCGGGCCAGAAGGTCACAGACAGCTCCTCAACGTATGCCGTCAGCAAAGGCTGGCTGGATGCAAGGGGGCCGCTTCTCTGCTGGGCATAGCCGCTACGCTCCTGGAAGACTTGGCCCGGGGCCAGCTCTACGTAGCCGACAAAGCGAGTGGCGGCGCTCAGGAACGCGCCGAGGATGAGCACCAGCAGTCCGCCGTGGAACAGCAGCGACCCCCACGGGCCAAGCGCGCCTTTGCGGGCGGCAAGCCCTGCGCCTTGCCTGGAGACCGCGTAGCCCTTGCGCCGGAGCATGGACCCTGCGCTGGAAGAAACGTCCGTTACGGCTGCAAGGCTTACCTCAACGAGCGGCCCCCTGGGAGATGCCCCGCGCCTTGCCAGCCGCCACGCTCTGCGGGAGACGGAGAGGGCGAGTGCGAGGGCCAGGACGATGCCGATGGCCCAGAACCAGGGCATTGCGGCCACCCGGTCCAGCCCTACAGCCTCTGCCGCTCGGGCGATTAACGGGTAGTGCGCCCGCCAGAGAGTGTACTGCATCTCGGCCACCCGGCCCCGTTGGGGCAGCGCGGCCTGGGCGGTAAGGCTGAGCAGCAGCAGGCCCATGAGGGCGAGGGCTGTGTTGTGGGAAGCCAGCGCCGTGACAAGGCGGGCCACCAGCCGCGCGGCCATCGGCCTCGCCCGCTTCCCGCTCCTCAATGCAATGGCTACCATAGAAGCCCTTCCATTACTACCTGCAGCTATTCATGGCAGTGCCGCAGTCATCCCGAGTCCATTGGCCGCTTGCCCGCCATGTATCTACGGTGGTAAACCCGCCGGAGTAGGGCCGGTTGATGTACGGCGAGCCATCTCCGGTGAAGCCAAGTAGATGGTCGCGATAGTAGCCGTGGGTTATTGCCACGTGGCAGTCCATGCAGACGATAGGGTTATTATTGTATGCCTTGTTCCGCGCCCCCACCATGAGGCCGTGAAGATTGGTGCCCCCTCCTGAGAATCCAGTATTGTTAGTGCCCCCACTCCCGGGCCCGTAGGTGCTCCATGCATGACATTTGAAGCAGAGGTGGCCCGACGTACCGTTCTGCCCTGTTGTCCGGTCCCATTGGCCTTTCAAAATAAAGGAGTTGGTAGAGCCGTGAGGCCCCGCTGGATCCGTAGGGGTTTCGCTGGCGTGGCAATCGTTGCACACCATGCGGCTTGTGGGCGTGAACCCTCCGATGAGGCTTGAGGCGTAGGAGGTGCCGTTCCACAGTTGAAAGGGGTTCTTTCCCACTGCCATGACGGGCATGTAGGAAGGGTTCAACGGATTGAACTCCTTGGCGACATCCGTCTGGGGGAAGCCTCCGCTTGGCGAAGTCGGCGGAGATGTCCCCCAGGCCCATGAGGAGTGGCACTTGAAGCACAACTCGTACATGTAGGTGATGCGGTTGACAGTGGCGAAGGTGGGCGTTGTCCAGGCCGCTGTGTAGGATGGAGTTACTCCCCAGACGCCCTGCTGAGGCCCGAAGGTGTAGGCGCTGCCCACGATATGGTTGCCGGCAGCCGCGTAGTGGGGGTTGTGGCAGTCGGCGCAGGAAACGTGCCTGTTGGCGACGGAGAAGCTGGACGGGCTTTTGGTGTCCCATTCCGAAAGCGTATGCAGCACAGAAGTAGAGGTAAGGGGCATCTTATAGGTCTTGTTGAATTGGGCCTGGATGTTGGGAGCGCCGGTGCCGTCGTGGCAGGTAAAGCAGACCTCCTCCTGGGGCCATTTCTTGTACAACGTGGTGGGTGAAACAGAAGTATGCATCCGATGGCACGCGGCGCAAGCGGAGGTGTCGGCGGAGTAAGGCTGGTGGAAATTGTGGGCGGGCGGCCCGGGCGTGGGCGTGGGCGGCGGCGCAATCTGGACGATGATCTGAGTTTCCGGGTGCTCATACGTCAAAACGGTCCCATTGTTCGTCAACTGGAAGTAGTAGGCTACGCCATCGCCCGCATTATTGTTCGCCTGGACGCTGAACTCAATCTCGGTATAAGAACTTGCGTTGAGCGTGAAGGTTGCGCCGGCGGGGTTCTGCGTGTCATAGGCAATGCCCGCCAGGGCAGCCCCAACGCCGGTACCCAGACCAAAGTAGGCGGTTCCAATTGAATCACCATTCGTAAACTGGGTGGTATTGGAGATGAAGAAGGCCGGCGCGCCGGATGTGGTGGGGACGGCGGCATAGCCGGACCCGGGCGTGCTTGTCCACTCCAAACGTGGCGTCCAGGTTGTGTTCGTGCCTCCGTTGTTGTAGAGCTGATACCGCACCCGGAAATTCGTGTTCCTGGGGACGGAAGTGGCAGGCGTGTCAGCCGAGGCATACCACGTCATGGCTGTCAGCGCATTGTCTTTGCCGATGCGGTAATGGTCCGAGCAAAGGGAGCACGGCGACTGCATGGCGACCTGGGCTTCTGCCACGTCGTAGCCATTGAGGGCAACTCCGCCGTTGGTCAGCCGGAAGTAGTACGAAGAACCCAGCACGGCGTTGCCGTTGGCCCGGATATTGAACTCCACTTCTGTGTAGTTGCCGCTGGAGAGGCCGATAGCGGATGCGGCTGGGTTCTCGGCGTCATAGGCGACGCCCGCCTGGGCGGTCCCGGTTCCCGTACCTAAGCCAAAGTTGCCGGTGGCAATGACCGCCCCGCTGGCATACCACAACGTGCCTGCCACGTAGAAAGCATCTGCCCCGGAAGTTGTGGGCACGGCCGCATAGCCGGAGCCTGAGGTGGCGGTCCAATCCAGGCGGGGTGTCCACGTGGCATTCAACTCCCCATTGTTGTACAACTGGAAGCGGACGCGAAAACTGGTCTCACGGGGCATCCCGGTGGCAGGCGAGTTGGCAGCCGCGTGCCAGGTCATTGCCGCCAGGTCGCTGTCTTGGCCTATGCGGTACTTGGCCTGGCGCACTACGCCCGGTGTTTGCAGCTTAACCTGGGCGTCGGTAACGTCGTAGCCATCCAACAGCGTCCCAGCGTTGGTCAGGCGAAAGTAGTAGGTAGCGCCCAGGGTTGCGTTGGCGTTTGCCTGAATGCCGAACTCTATCTCGGTGTAAGAGTTAGCATTCAGGGTCAGCGTTGCGCCGGCAGGGTTCTGCGTATCGTAAGCGACGCCGGCTTGTGCGGAGCCGGTGCCGGCGCCGAGGCCGAAGTTTCCCGTGGCAATGCTCGCACCGTTGGAGTACTGCGTCGTATCGGCCACATAGAAGGGCGGCGCGCCGGACGTGGTGGGCATAGCCGCGTACCCCGATCCCTGCGTGGCCGTCCATTCCACCTGCGGCGTCCACGTGGCGTTGGCGCTGCCATTGTTGTAGAGCTGGAAGCGGACGCGGAAGTTGGTGTTCCGGGGCATACTTGAGGCCAGCGCATCCGTGGCCGCGTACCAGGTCATTGCTGTCAGAGGGCTATCTTGACCAACACGATAGTGAGCTTGGCGGACCAGGCCCACCTGGGACAGCATGGTGATCTGGGCGTCGCCGGTCCCGTAGGCAGTCAGCGCAACGCCCGCGTTTGTAAGGCGGAAGTAGTAGGAGCTTCCCTGGGAAGCGTTGCTGTTCCCCTGGATGTTGAACTCAATCTCGGTGTAGCTGGCGGCGTTCAACGTGAAGGCTGCGCCGGCGGGGTTCTGGGTGTCGTAGGCCGCGCCTGCCTGTGCCGTGCCCGTGCCCGTGCCCAGCCCAAAGTTGGCTGTGCCAATGGATGCGCCGTTGGTGTACTGCGTCGTATCAGCCACATAGAAGGGCGGCGCGCCGGACGTGGTGGGCACTGCCGCGTACCCCGATCCTTGGGTGGCCGTCCATTCCAGTTGCGGCGTCGTGGTGACGCTTGTGCCGCCGTTGTTGTAGATCTGGAAGCGGACGCGGAAGTTGGTGTTCTGCGGAATGCCCGAGGCGGCGGCGTCGGCGGCGGCGTACCAGGTCATTGAGGCGAGGGCTGTGTCCTGGCCGATGCGATAGTGGGACTCCCGCACGTTGCCGGGCAGCAGGATGGTGATTTGGGCTTCCACTTCATAAGCGGTCAGCGTTGCGCCGGCGCTGGTAAGGCGGAAGTAGTAGGCGCTGCCGTCGGCGGCGTTGTTGTTCGCCTGGATATTGAACTCAATCTCCGTGTAGCCGCCGGCGTTCAGCGTGATCGCTGCGCCCGCCGGATTCGCCGTGTCGTAGGCAACGCCGGCTTGCGCCGTGCCGGTGCCTGTGCCCAGCCCAAAGTTACCTGTTGCGATGCTCGCGCCGTTGGTGAACTGGGCGGTACCTGTCACGAAAAATGGGGGCGCTCCTGTGGCGGTAGGCACCGAGGCGTAGCCTGAGCCAGGCGTGCTGCTCCATTCAAGCTGGGGTGTCCAACTCCTGTTTGCCGATCCGTTGTTGTAGAGTTGGAAGCGCACCCGGAAGTTGGTGTTCTTGGGGATGTTCACCGCGCCGGCGTCGGCGTTGGCGTACCAGGTCATGCCGGTGAGAGGGCTATCCTGGCCGATGCGGAAATGGGCCTGGCGCACCACTGACTGCTTCATCTGTGCGCTGACGTTGGAGGGGGCGCTGGAGTGATCAAAGCCCAGGTACACCGTGGGGGCAGCACCGTTGTCCTCATAAAAGTAGAACCTCACTCCCAGACGCTGCCCTGCGGTGAGTGTGTTGGCGCTCATGGTGTCGCTCCACTGCATGAGCTGATAGCTGGTGGTTACGTCGTACTGTGTTGTGTTCTGAGTGTACAGGAGCTGCGTGGCGGTGCCGTCGGTGCCTATCCGGTAGACCCTGGCGCGTACCCAGCCCTTGGTTGACACGCTGGTGCGGATATATGGTCTCAGCGTCCATGAGCCTGAGACGTCCCACACGACACCTGCCGGCACGGGGTCCGATACGAAGATATTTATCCCTGCCGCATCGCTGAGCACCGTCTCTACCCGGCGGCTAATGGATGGAGCGGTGGCAGTGTCCAGCGTGCCTGACACGGCGTTTTCGTTGAGTGTGTTGTAGGTGGTGGCGCTCACGACCACATCCGCGCTGTGGAGGTTGAGCGTGTGGCTGCCGTGGGCGGCCAGAGGGTCTGGGGAGGGGGCCTTCCGGGGCGCGGCAAACAGGAGGTCCAGGCCGATGGCGGCGACGGCAACGACTGCAAAAAGGAACAGGAGGGCTAGGCCCTTTGCTAGCGTCAAAAGGGCCTGGGCAGAATGCTTGCGCCCATAGCGGCCCATCCCTTGTCCTTTGCTCTTGTCCCTAGCAGGGTGCTGAAAAACTCCCAATCACCATCACCCTGGCCTTCTTCGTGATCAGGAAGGGAAGGAATTATATCTGAGGGACACCCTCAGACTCCCGACAATCCCGACTTGTCGGGACTGTACTCCCCTTTTTCCGCAGCCTGCTAGTCACTCAGGCCAACAGGCGGCGGCGGTTTGTCCATCCAGTCTTTGCAAGAGGGGCGGTGTTCACCCGTCGCTCAACCCGGCGGGATGGCGGGGGTATCCGTGGCGGCCGCCGCATGTCCCTCGTAGCTTTTGATGTATTCCTCTGCCGAGCGCGCCAGTAGGGAACCCGGGGCAAGGCGGATCGTCTCGCGCCATTCAGCAATGGCACCGGGGATGTCCGGCTTTGCGCTGTGGGAGAGGATGACCGCCATGTTGTAATGAGGATCGGCCAGTGCGGCGTCCAGTTCAATGGCTTTTTGGTACTCTTGCTTTGCCAGCTCCAACATGCCCTGATAAAGCAGGGTGGAACCCAGGTCGTTTCTTACGGTGGCGTTGGATGGGTCTAGCTTGAGGGCATTGGCGAAAGCATCGGCTGCCCTGGGGAAGACGCGAAGCTGGAAGTAGACGCGCCCCAAATCTATGAACGTTTGCGCGTTTTTGGGGTCAACCAGGGCAGCTTGCTCTAGTTCCTTGATGCGGTTGTTCATATCGGCGGCGGCGTCCGGCTCGGCTTGGGCGGCAGGCGGCGGCGTTGCCGGGGGGGTACTTTCCCCTGCCACCGCTGTCAGCAGCGCTGCTTGTGCTGCGGCGCTGTCCGCGGGCGGCAAAGACGGTGTGCGGCCTGCACTGGACCCTCCAAGCTGGGAGATGGCGACCACACCTATGATGGCTACTACAATGCCCAGGGCTATGAGACGCTGCCATAGCTTGCCCACTGTCTGCTCCTTTTAGCCCAATGCGCCGATAAGTACACGCCCGTTGAGACGATCGGCGATGTAGAGATAATTGCCGCTTACGGCAATGCCGATAGGCAGTCCAACATCCTCGGAGGCCCCTTTGAATCGTGCAAATCCGCCCAAATGACGCCCTTGGGGACTGTAGACTTCTATCCTGCCCGCCAGAGCGCTTGCGGCGAAGATGTTCTCATGGGCATCCAGGGCCAGCCCTCTGGGAAGGGACACCGGCCCCACCCATTCCTCCGGCGCAGACCCTTCCAGGCCGAAATGCTGAAGGCGGTTGTTGTTTGAATCGGCCACCAGCAGGGAACCGTCCTGCAGCGCAAGTGAGAAGTTGGGGTAGGCGAGAAAGCCTTCCCCTGTTCCTTTTCCGTTGCCAAAGGTATGTACGAGTTGGCCGTCCTCCAATCGGAAGACGAGCACCTGGTGGCGGGACAACTCGTTTACGTAGATTGCACCGTCTTTGAGGAAAATCCCGGCTGGAGCCGTCAGTTCTGTTTGGAATGCTCCTACTTCCAGAGCGCCAATGTAGTTTCTGTTCTTGAAACGCAAGATGTCCCCTGCGGAAAGGTCTGAAACGTAAAGCAGGTCTTCATTGTCCAGAGCCAGGGCTACCGGATAGACCATCTCCTTGCCGGGCTCCAGGCCAGGCCCTAGTGTGTAAAGGGAGGCTCCCATCCGATCAAAGACACGAATGCAACGGCAGTCGCCGTCAGCCACGTACACGTCTCCGCGGGAGGAAACGGCCACGGCCATGGGCTGGGTAAGGCCTTCGGACAGGACGGCAGCATGGGACGGCGCCAATGGGCTGGCTGTTGCCAGCGGGGCGGGCGTGGGCAGTTTGGATTGAGCGGGAGCGGCGAGTCCACAGGCCGCAGCCAATCCTTGCAAGGCCAGGAGGACCAGGAGCAACGGTATGCGGTGGATGATCTTGCGCCATGCCCCTGTCTTGCTTGTTCCGCCTGATTCCCCGGATCGCCGTTGCCGCGCTGTGCTTAGGCTTTTGGCGTCCACCTTTGCCACCTCCCTACATTCCGGGTCGGGGGCCTTTGCCCTGAAGGTCCCTTTGACCTAACCCCCTGCCCCTCTTCCTTGCAAGGAAGGGGGAAGAATTGGTATCTGAGGGACACCCTCAGACTCCCGACAGAGGGCTTCGCCCCTCTGTACTCCCTTTCCCTGAAGGGAAGGGGGAAGAAATTGCATCCTTCCGATCTATCGGGACTGTGCCTTCCTGACTTTTAGGTACGCTCGGTTGGGGAAATCCAAGCCAGGCTGTTTACGTGCCCTGAGGGGCCCCGGAAACCGGGACCCCTCAGGTATCCAGAATCCGAGTCTACCGACTCTTTACCACTGGTGGCACGCCTGGCACATACCACGGTTATTGGTATAGAGCAGGGTGCTTGTGCTCATGCCGCCCGGCATGGTCTCGTCAAGCATTTGGGAAGGCGTCAGGGCTGCCACGCCCGTGTCGTCGCCCAAACCGCCGGTGCTTGTGCCGCCGATGGTCTTCATGAGTGCATAGCCGCTCATGGTAGACGAACTGCCGTGGACTCTGTGGCAGGTCAAGCAGCTCACAACGGTGTTTGTTCCGCTAGCGTCGTCCAGGTCGGTGGCGAGCCGCAGCCTGGGGAATCCAGTGAGGACTCCAGTGTCGCCGCCGGTGTTGCCTGGCGCTACCGCCCCGGTCTCCGGGTTCAGACGATAGGTCTGGCCCAATTCAGGGTTTGCCCAAGCCAGGTAAGACTTTTCTGTGACGTGCTTGAAGTGCGTCACGCCGCCCTGGTTGTTGGGTACGCCTGCGCCGGTGGATGGGTAGGCTTCATGGCACGCGCCGCAAAGGCTTGCGATGCCGTTACCCGTGCCTGTCTGTGGGCCGGTGGAACCCGTTACCCCTGTTCCACCATCGCCGGAAGAGGCATAGTATTCCTTGGTGTACTTATCGGAGGGCTGCCAGAGGACGGGGGAGAGGCCTGGACCGCCTTCGTCCTTCATGAGCGCCAACGTAGTGGTGGCGCCTGAGGCGTTGAACGCGACCCGCACGAGGGGGTACGAAGCGTTCAGGGTTTCCTTGAGCAACCGGTAGTTGTTGGTGCCGTGGGGGTTATGGCAGCTTGTGCACTGCAGCGGTGAAGAGAGGTTGCCGCTCTTCAAGCCCGTGTTGGTCTGGTAGCCCCAGGGCTGCAAGGTGTTGTCCGCCGGGTCCGCATTGTGGCGGGAGGTGACCGGCGCGCCGTTGATGTAGCGGAAGCCGCCGCCGTTCAAGGTATTGCTTCCGTACTGTGAACCATAGGTGCTGCTGGTGGTGTCTGCCGCGGAGGCAACCCGCGTTTCCACCGCGACGGTAGCCACGGAACTGGAAAGGCTTTCCGTTACTGTGATCGTGCTGACGTTGATAGCTTCAGCCGCCGCTCCCACCTTTGCCTTGGTGGTGAACCGGGCATAGGCAACGCCCGGGATGCCCGTGGGGCCCGCAGCAGGCACGCTGAGGAACCCAGGGGTAGTGGTAATAGCGGATGGGTCAAAAGCTACAATATTGGAATCCGTTATTGCCAACGTTAGTGTGGTGGTAAGCCCCCGGTTGCGCACAGCCAGCGTGAAGCTGGTGTTGCCGCCGGCGCCGGTGGACAGGGCCGCATCTGGAATCACGCTCGCCGTGATTTGGCCCGCGTCCGCTTGCCGGATGACCCCACTGTCATTGCTGACCGTGGCTCCGAGCTTGACTCCGTCCAAGACATCCAAGCGTGATCCTGCACCGTTGTGGCAGGTAAGACAGAGAGCGTACTGGGTATTCGCCTTGAGCAGTTTGCCAACGCTCTGGCCCTGGTGGATCCTGTGGCAGGCTGCGCACTGGTCTGGCAATCCACCTCCCTCGCCGCCGGTGGAGGTATAGCCGCCGTGCGGGCCGCCGTTTGCAGATGCCGCCGCTGTCCCAAGAATAGTGAGCAGGAGCACTCCCGCTAGTACCAGAATAAACCGTTTCATGGCCGGATCCTCCTTTCCATTGTGTCACCCTGGGGTTAGGAGACATTCGCTTCTATTCCCCAAGGCTCATAGTATCCCTGTAGCTGGCCCTAGCCCCATCCTGCGGGTGTAGTATTTCAGTCCTCATACCAGAGGCTCCGCGTACTGTGCCTACGCAGGATGATCTCTCAAGTTTGCACCTCCTTTGCCTGAATCTCGCGTCCCGTTGCAGCAATTCGCTGCGGAACGGGGCAGCAGTCACGAACGTTGAAACCTGACTTCCGCCTTCCCTCTTCCCGTCTTGCCCTAACAGTCCTTTTGGGCAGTGCCCCCCTGACGCCCTCGCCTTCGGCGGGGGAAGGAATGATATCTTCCCGATTCCATCGGGACAGACCCCCGGCGGGAACTCGCGTTCCCTGCACCTTCCTAGGTTTTCGTGCAAAGCTGGGGACACCCCAGACCCCGGCCCCGATGACATCGGGGTACCTTCCTGACCTTTGAGGCAACGCTCGCTAAGAATGACAGGGGGCGACCACCCAGTGAGCGGAATCTCAGAGGTAGGGCGCTAGTAGTCCCAAATCTGCACGCGGTCGTTGCCCGAATCGGCGATGTAGATTCTGCCGCTGCCATCTACGGCCACGGAGGTGGGGTATTGGAACTCACCGTCGGCAAACCCCGTGTCTCCAAATGCGAACAGGAACACAGCGGGCTGCTTGGACATATCCCAGACTTTGACGCCATCCGCAGTGATGTCTGCGATGTAGCAATAGCCCCTGTCATCTATGGCAATGCCCCTGGGGAGCGACAGCGCGGAAGGTCCGGGGGCCCGCCCGTAGACCTGAAGAAGTTTGCCGTCGGCATCCAAGGCTGCGACTCGTCCGGAGTTGCCATCGGATACGTAGGTGATGCCGCCATCTCCCACCACGACTCCTGTGGCAAAGGAGAAGTCGTTTTCGCTAGCCCTTTCTACCAGCAGAGTCGTCTGGAAGTTTCCGTTGGCGTCATAGACTCCGATAAGCGGGCCCTCTGTGTTGCTGTTGGTGACGTACAGCTCGTCATCCGGGCTGAAGCCCAGCGCCAGGGGTTCCCACATGTTGCGAGTCAAAGGAGGGTCTGGGAGCACCCCCAGCCATTGGCCTTGGGCGTCATACATGTCCACAACGTTTCTCAGCCGGTCCACCACGAACAGGATGCCCGATGGGGCAAGGGCAATACTCATGGGTTTTCTGCCCCCTGGGGTGGTTTCCGGGGGGATGATGTTTCTGACAAAGGCCCTGGTGCTAATGTCAATAACCCGAACGCCTCGCTCTCCATCGCCTTCGGCGACGTAGAGAAGGCTTCCGTCCGGGCTGACTGCCACCGACTGGGGCACCTTAACGTCCAGTACTGAGGCGACGTATCTGGGAGGTATGGGACCGGTAACAGCCTGGATGCCAGGCAGATTACGCGCCGGGGTGTTCTTCAAGAATTTCAACGGGTTACATGCCATGCCTGCCACTGCGAACAGCGCGATTACGAGGAAGAGGGCCTTCCATGCAAACCTGCAGGGCCTTTCGGCGCTTCGGCTGGCCGGCCGCTTTTGGGCGGGCGCGGCATCAATGCGACGATCGGAGATGGGCGAGGTCACGTCGCCCTTAGACGACGTTTCTCCTCTAGCAGGGTGCTGAAAAACTCCTCCGGTCATCCTCCCAACCCCATTCCTGAAAAGGAAAGGGAAAGATTTGTATCTGAGGGACACCCTCAGACTCCCGGCAAAGGGGCTTCGCCCCTCTGCACTCCCCTTTTTCCGCAGACTGCTAGGCGCTGGGAGCAGCGAAGGCTCCTGTGCAGACCCTGTGGCGCTGCTTATCCACGTGTTTCCTATTGCTTGCGTTTTCATGACTGCTACCGGCTTTCCAGCCGTTGAAGGCCGAATTGAGCGAGCATTAGGGTTGAGTCCAGTTCCATTGCTTTCTGATAGCTCGTGCGCGCCTCATCCTTTTGGCCCAGGGACTCCAGCGCCAATCCCAGACCCTCATAGGCCTCTCCCCGCTGCGGGTCAATCCGAACGGATTCCCGGAGCGCTTTGACCGCATCGTCATAGGAAAGGCCGGCAAGGTGGATCATGCCCAGCGCGTATTGTTCACCGCCTTTTTGGCCGAGGACATGGTACGTGTCTGCCATAGACCGGAAGGCCTCAACGAAGTTCGGTACGAGGCGGATGCTCTTGTGATAGGACTGGATTGCCTGTTCAAACGCTCCGATTTGGCTCTGCACGTCGCCAAGCCTGTACCATGCGTCGGCGTCAACGGGGTTTATCTGCAGGGCGTCGTAGAAGTATTTGATGGCCTGGTCATAATCTTTCTTCTGAACGTAGATTGTGCCGAGGTCGTAGTAGACCGCTTCAAGCTGTTCTATGCTGAAACGGCGAGGGTTGTCCTTGTTCAAGTCGGCTACCTGGAGCAAAGGCGTTAGGGCACGCTCCGTATCACCCTGCGCCAGGTACACTCGGCCCATTCCCATCAGGGCGGTCTGGTTGTTCTCTTCCAACTTGAGCGCCTCCTGGAATTGCTCAATGGCGTTTTGGTCAAGCCCGCGTATGGAGTAGGCGATTGCCACTGACAGACGGGCATTGAGGTCCTGGGGGTTTTGGCGCACGTCCTCCTCCAATTGAGTAAGGGTTGCATCCAAAAGGGTTTGCCCGCTCCCCCCGGAGCTGAGCACGCCCCAGGAGACCGCTCCCACTACAGCAATTATCACGATGGCCGCGCCTATCCAAAGCCACAGCCTCTTGGACTTGGGGCGCTCAATACCTTCAATACCCGGTTCAGTGGCCATGAAGAGATCCCCTTTCTACAACCCGGTCTCTATCGCCTGCGGGCCGCTCTTACTTGATCCCGTCATACAAGAACAGGGCAACGGCCAGGGTTTGGTCATCCGAGAAGGGGCCGCCATAGGCCTGGCCCCAGGTAGGCATTCCGGAGGCCGGCTTGCCCCTGCGGATGCGCATGAGCAGTTGTTCCTGGCTCATGTTTGACAGCCACTCCTTGGAGCCTAGCGGGCACGGGGGCTTGCCATAGCCGTCTTTGCCGTGGCACATGGCGCACGTGCCCATGAAGATTTCCCTGCCCGATGCAATGCTGACCACAAAGGGTTTGACCTCGGTGGGTGTCGGCGCAGGGGCCTTGACCACAGCGCTTGCCTGCTGGCTGCCGGCGGAGGCCAGGCCGACCTCGGTCCACAGGTAGGACACCACGGCCTTGATGTCGTCGTCGGCGAGGGGGCCGCCCTTGGCCTTGCCCCAGGCGGGCATCATGGGGGGCTTGCCGTTGGTGACGTGGGTAACTACGCCGTCAAAGGTCTTGGACTTCATCCAGGTCTGGTCCGTCAGATTGCAGGTGGCGACTTTGTCACGGGTTTCGCCGTGGCACATGGCGCAAGTGCTCTTGAAGATGTCCTTGCCTTTGGCGACCGCTTCTACGGTGATGGCGGCGCTTGTGGAAGGGGCAGCCACCTGCTGGCTGCCGGCGGAGGCCAGGCCGACCTCGGTCCACAGGTAGGACACCACGGCCTTGATGTCGTCATCGGCGAGGGGGCCGCCCTTGGCCTTGCCCCAGGCGGGCATCATAGGGGGCTTGCCGTTGGTGACGTGGGTAACTACGCCGTCAAAGGTCTTGGACTTCATCCAGGTCTGGTCCGTCAGATTGCAGGTGGCGACTTTGTCACGGGTCTCGCCGTGGCACATGGCGCAGGTGCTCTTGAAGATGTCCTTGCCCTTGGCGACCGCCTCTACAGTGATGGCGGCGCTTGCAGAAGGGGCAGCCGCCTGCTGGCTGCCGGCGGAGGCCAGGCCGACCTCGGTCCACAGGTAGGACACCACGGCCTTGATGTCGTCGTCGGAGAGGGGGCCGCCCTTGGCCTTGCCCCAGGCGGGCATCATAGGGGGCTTGCCGTTGGTGACGTGGGTAACTACGCCGTCATAGGTCTTGGACTTCATCCAGGTCTGGTCCGTCAGATTGCAGGTGGCGACTTTGTCACGGGTTTCGCCGTGGCACATGGCGCAGGTGCTCTTGAAGATGTCCTTGCCCTTGGCGACCGCTTCTACGGTGATAGCGGGGCCTGTGCCGGCGGAAGGCGCTGTTGCAGTCGTGCCGCCGCCTGATCCCAATCCAACCTCTTCCCAGAGGTAGGTCACCACAGCCTTGATGTCGTCATCGGAGAGGGGGCCGCCCTTGGCCTTGCCCCAAGCGGGCATCATTGGGGGCTTGCCGTTGGTGACGTGGGTGACTATGCCGTCAAAGGTCTTGGACTTCATCCAGGTCTGGTCCGTCAGGTTGCAGGTAGCGACTTTATCGCGAGTTTCACCGTGGCACATGGCGCAGGTGGTCTTGAAGATGTCCTTGCCTTTGGCGGCAAGGCTGGCTGTACCGGTTCCGGAAACGGGCGCTTTGGCATCGGCGGCGACTGCGTCCGAGATGGGTGCAATGCCTGCGGCGTTCTTGAGGTAGGCGACTACGGATTTCACGTCATCGGCGCTGAGGGGGCCGCCTTTTGCGTTGCCCCAGGAGGGCATTGCGCCTTTGCCGAAGGTAATGCTTTGAATGAGGGTGTCATCGCCCTTGTTCTTCAGCCAGTCGCCATCGGCCAGTTTGCAGGTGGGTATCTGATCACGAGTAGCCCCGTGGCACATGATGCATTTATCGCTTGCGGTAAAGATTTCCTTACCCCTGGCTACCGCAGCAGCAGTGACCGGTATTGCCACGGGCGCGGGCGCTGCCGCTCCGCTGCCGCCGGTAGAAATTGCCTGGCCTGAACCCGGGGAGGTTACGCTGTCAGAGACGGCGGAGGACTTAAGGAAGTCCACCAAGCTCTGGATCTGGGCATTAGTGAGGGCCCCGCCGGCATCCACGCCCCACGCCGGCATGCCTTTTGCGTTGCCCCGCAGGATGGTGTCGTGGAGCACGTCATCTGTCTCACGAGCCAAGAACTCTTTGGAGAACAGCTTTATCCCCGGCACCTTGTCGCCGCTTAGTCCGTGACATGCGGTGCAGTTGCGGAGGAACAAGTCTCGTGCGGTCCCTGGGACGCCCGAGGCCACAAGGGCGGAAGAGGAGTTGAGGCCGGCCCACGTTTTCATGTAGGCCAAGAGGGATGCGAGATCAGGCACGCCCAACGTGCCGCCTGAGCTTGTACCGAAGGCGGGCATGACCCCCTTGCCTTCATTGATGGAAGTGAGGATTGCGCCATCGGAGAGAGACTCTAGATAGGGAGCGGAAGCCAGGGGAGTCGTCGGGACCCGGTCTCCCTCCACGCCGTGGCATTGCAGGCAGTTGGACAGGTACAGGTCCCTGCCTCTGCTGGAAAGTTGCGCCGTGCGCTGCTCCACGCTGTGGCGGAGGTAGCTCACAACGGCTTCAATGTCAATGCCCTCCAACTTGCCGCCGCTTTCTTTGGACTGTGGAGGCATTGCTCCTTTTCCGGCCCGGACTACCGTGGCGAGTTCTGAGTTTGTCTTTGTTTCCAAGAAGCCTTTGGCGTTCAGGGGTGCAATGGGAATGCGGTCTCCGTTGGGGCCGTGGCAGCGGGCGCAACTTTGCGCATAGACCCGTTCTCCCGCATCTGCCAGAACGGTGGTGGTCTGCCTCCCTGCCTTGGCGTTCATGTACGCTATTACTGCGCGGACGTCCTGGTCGGCAAAGGGGCCGCCTTTGGTTTGACCGAAGGCGGGCATCACGCCCTTGCCATCGGTTATTACCGCAATCAGCGTGGCGTCTCCGCGGCTTTCCAGGAATTCCTTGGAGGCAAGCGGAGAGATGGGCAGGCGGTCGCCGGTGGACCCGTGGCAGCTTTGGCATTCCCGCTCATAAAAGCTCCCGCCCCGTTTGACGACACCGGAGGCGGAAACGTCGCCGGCGAACAGCCGGTCCTTGACCAAAGCCGCAGCGCCGATCCCTGCGACGATGACCGCAACGGCCATGGCAATCCTGATGATGGGTCCCAGACGCTTTCCCTTCATGCTCACGTTCTCCTGCGTGACTTGAGTCTGCTTCTTGGCGGGGCTGGACAGGGGCGCTCCACGGAGGAAACGCCAGAACCAACCGGCGATCTCCATGACAACGACAAACAGAAGGATTGCCGGCAAGGCCACAAAGGCAAAGGTTCCTCGTAGAAAGCCACGCATTCCCATGTGAGTAGACCACAGCCTTTCTTTTGCGAAGCTCCTGTTCCCGCAGGCGGAATGAAGTCCAAGCGCAACTACCCTTGCTCTTAGACCTCCACACTTGTAGTCAGTTTAGGCAAGGGGGTAGCAGCGAGACATCCACGTAAGGTAGGAATTGGCATAGTGGGGGCTAGTATTCCAGGTCATGCGGCAAACAAAGAGGCCGCCCTTGCTTCTCCACAGGGGTGGCCTCTTGGGATCCTTTGCGCTAGACGCGGCGCTTGCTCAAAAAGCGTTCACTCCAAGTCTGTCAAAGGGGGATGAAGTGCGGTACTGCAAGCTCACAGCGAATGGGCGTGTGGCGTGCGCTAATGTTCCGCCGCTTTGGGCGTTGGCGTCTTCGGCGTGGTTTGCAGGCGGAGGGTGTACGTGACGATGGCGATAAGTATTGCGGTACCCATGATGGGCGAGAACACTTCCTTGATGACGGTAGATTTCAGCGCCAGCCCGACGACGAAGCCGACTGCGCCCACGTTCATGCCCCAGAAGAGGACGTGGTCCGCCCACGGCCAGAGCGAGCGCCGCTTGCTTGCAGCCTCGGACACCAGCCCGAACAGGCTGTTAGTCATCACGCCGATGAACATGGCGTGGTCCATTGCAAAGACCAGCCAGGAGGGAATCAGCTTGAAGTCCGGTGGGTCGCCATACGCTCCGCTGACGTAGTTGATGATGAGATACGTGATCAGCCCAACGTTGGCGACGAGGAAGACGGCGCTGACGGCGTAGTGCCGCTCCGGGCCGCCCGCTAGCCAGGGGGTGTCCAGCATTCTCGGCGCCAGGCGTACAAGGTAGATGATGACGCCGGTAATCTGGAGGGGGACGTACATCCCAATGAGTATCTGGTTGTTGGTCAGCGCGCCTGCGGTGAGCACCAAACCGCCGGTGAAGGGCAACGCCACCTGTGCCCATCCTGCTTTGCCGGCAGGGGTCTGCGCCGAGGCAGGGTGCAATCGCCACTCGCTGAGGGCCATGCCTGCCAGCACCAGATACCCTACCACCATAGTCGTCGGGTGCGTTGTGAGGATTCCGTCCGGCAAGAACTTCAGGCTGCCATTGAGCCAGATGCCCAGGATTACCCCCAGCAGCGCGGCGATGGTGAGCGTGGTGGCGGCGGCGAATATGCCGAGGCGCGGCGTGCTGAGCGGCGCGCCCCGCATCTGGACCACGATCCACAGGTAGAAGCCCAGGATAGCGGCAAAGGTCAGGCTTCCCCCCGCCAACCGCAAGTTCAAGTCGCCTGTGTAGAAGGCGAAGACATAGAAGATGATGGACACGGCGGCGGCGATGCCCAGCCAGCGCGGCGCGACGGCCCGCCACCCGGTGACAGATCGTCCCTCTGAAAACATCCACAGGCAGGCCGCGATGAAGCTAAGAGTGATCCACCCCAACGTCCCGGCATGAACGTGAGCCATCAACTGCTTGCGCTCAAAGTCCACCACGTCTATTCCGTTGAGGATGCCGACGCCGACCGTGAAGGTGAAGATCAACAATGCGGCTTGCAGGAGGAGTTTGATCTCACCGCGGAGCTGGGTGGGTTGCTCAGTTTCGGTAGACACTCTGGGCTCCTTGGGCCGAAGTCGCCTGATTCTAGTGGAGCGCCGCCGCTATGTCCATGAGTATGCAGGGCAAAGGGAAGAACGGGCGGAGAAATACTGGGCACATCTTGCCATTGTTGTTGGGTAAGCTTGAAGAAGAGTGGGATAAACGGCTAACATCCTTGCAAAACAGGATGGTCTGTAGTGTGCCCCAATATTCCTTCTTACGTCGCAAGAAAAGAGGCCGCCCTGTTGAGTCCGGACTCAACAGGGCGGCCTCTTGGGTTCAGTGGATGGTGAAAGCGATCAGGTGGGTTTCAGCAGGCCCTTTCTCATGGCGTACTTGATCAGGTCTGCCTGGGTGTGCAGATTCAATTTTTCCATCAGGTGCGCGCGATGGGTCTGGACCGTGGTGATGCTGATGAACAGTTTCTCGCCTATCTGTTTGTTGGTAAGGCCCTCCGCGATAAGCTGAAGCACTTCCACCTCACGTTGGGTGATCCCATCGTATGCCGTGGCAGCTTTGGTGCGGAGATAATCGGTGACCAGCTCTTTGGCTAGGGAAGGCTGCAAATAGACTCCCCCTTGCATGACAGAGTGAATAGCCGTTATCAACTCTTCTGACCTAGCCCCCTTGACCATGTAGCCGGAGGCTCCGACCGACAGCGCCTGGAAGAAGTATTCGTCCTCCTCGTGCATGGTGAGGAGGATGACTTTGGTACGTGGGTGTTCGGAGCGGACGCGGCTTGAAACTTCCAAGCCATTCAACAGGGGCATGGTTATGTCCAGGATCATGACGTCCGGATTCAGGGCAGCGCATTCCTTAAGGGCTTCCATGCCGTCGCTGGCCTCGCCTACGACTTCAATTGAAGGCTCGGCCTCCAGCACGGATCGTATGCCTTTGCGCACCAGGGGATGATCGTCTACTATGAGGACTCTTGCCTTCTGAACACTCATTGAGCGAGAACCCCTTTCTTGCTGGGCACGCGCACCAGCACCCGCGTTCCTTCTTCAGGCGTTGAGGTGATGTCCACAACGCCTCCCACTAGGGCCGCCCGTTCCTGCATTCCCTGCAACCCCAGCCCTCCCGATGGCGAGCCGGGCGCCGCCTTGGTCCGCGGATCAAAGCCTATCCCGTTGTCTAAAACCTCCCCGCACACGTAGTCCCTCTCTTGCCAGAACCTGATGGTCGCGGTAGTTGCCTTGGAATGGCGCGCCACATTGTTGATGGCTTCCTGCACGATGCGGAAGAGGAGGGTCTGAGTGGCAGATGTGAGAGACGTATCTATTTCCTGTCCTTCAATGGTTACTTGAATACCCTGTGGCTGTAAATGTTGCAGGGCGTAGCGTCGTACCGCCGGCAGGAGGCCAAGGTCGTCCAGCGCGCTGGGACGCAGGGCCATTGCCATCTTGCGCAGTTCGCCAAGGGCGTCCAGGGACATCTGGTGCAACGAATCCAGTTGCTGAATGACATCGGCGCGTTCCGGCCCCAATTGGCCTCCGAGCGACTCAAGGGACATGGCAATGGCAGTAAGGGTCTGACCCGTCTCGTCATGCAGCTCCCGCGCAAGGCGTTTCCGCTCCTCCTCCTGGGCGTTGATGACTTTCTCCAGAAGCTGGTGCGCTAACTTCTCTTTCTCCCGCGCTTCCTGGTAAAGGCGGGCGTTTTGAATGGCAACGCCGATCTGGTGGCAGATAAGGGTCACTATCGGATAGTCCGCTGGAGTTATGCTGCTGGCCTTGGGTGAGAAAACGGTAAGCACGCCCTCAATCCTGTCCCGCGACTGGAGCGGGAAGGAAACGACGCACCGGTAGCCTGCAAGTCCACACGCGGTGCGTAACATGCGCGGGCTGTTCTCTAAGTCCTCCACCAAGTCTGCTTTCCCGGAAAGGGCAACCTGGCCGCACAGGCATTGACCCACTGCCACGGACGTTTCTTGGCTAGCAAAAGGCGTATTCAAGTCCAGCCCAGCGGTAAGCGTGAGGCGCTTGCCCTCCCCATCCATGAGGAAAATAGCGATGGACCTCTCACCGGTGACCTCGGCAACGCTCTCCAGCGTCTGGTGCAGCACTGCGTTCAGTTCGGTGGCGCTGCTCACTTTACCCGCAATGGCGGAGGCGGCTTCCAGGTCTCTGTTGCGGTGCTCCAACTGCCGGGTGCGTTCAGCAATGCGTTGCTCCAAGCCCCGGTTCAGCTCTTGTATCTCCTCCAAAGAGTGATTCAAGGCTATGCGCATGGAATCCAGGTCTTTTGCCAGGTCGCCGATCTCTCCCCCTTCCTTCACGACGATGGGCTGACTGAGGTCTCCGCCGGCCATGCGCCCCGCCGATAGGGAGAGGACCCTGACGGGGTGCACCAGCCGGGCAGTGCCTATGACGCCGCCGATGATGGTGAATCCCAGGACAAAGCCCACGAGCCACAACATGCGTTTGTTGAACGCCCGCACCGGGGCATAGGTATCGCTCACAGAGCTGCCGACGGCCAGGGCCCAGGGGGCGCTTTTCAGGGATACGTAGGCCATGACGTGGTCTTCCGCCAAGGGGCCTTCTTCGTCCTCTTCATAGGGCACTGTCTTGATAATCGCATCATGTGCGTTGCGTTCCGCAGCATAAAAGCCGGGATGGTCGCCCAAAGTCAGTACATGATCGTCATCCGTTGAAGCAATGACGCGCCCATCGCTCCCCAGGAGGTCTGCATGGCCTGTTTGAAGGACGCCGGAAATGGAGGCCAGATAGGCCGGGAGAGGAGACCTCCCCATGTCCAAGATCCCTGTAAGATAACCGAGGGTCTGCCCGTTTTTATGCACCAAGGGCACAGTAATGGCAATGTGGGCTGACGGATCTTCTGGACTTGAAAAGGGTGGTGAGAAGAAAGGGTCTTGAGCACTGGCACCTGAAACGGCGGTTGGAAGAAAATCAACTGCGTAGGAAGAGATGGTGCTGGTCACGCCGTGTTCCCTTGCGATGACTTCGCCGGTTGGCGCAGAGAGAATAACGGTGTCCAAATCGGATTCGTGCAATCCCCTGTCCACCAGATCCGAGAGCAGTCTATCGGCCTGGCCGGGAGACAGCGCGCTCCAATCAACGCGGCTGACGTTCGCGCCCATGACTCGAAGGTCAAGTAAGTAGTGATGCACCATGGCATCCAGGCCCGCCGCCGCCGCTTGAGCAGAGGACAGCCTATCTTTGACGATGCGCTGCTCAAGAGAGCCGGAGACCTGGAGGCCGATGTAGGCTGCCAGGCCAACCACAATGAAGGTCATGGCGATGCCGACCAGAAGCAACCGCTGAAACAGTGTCATCCGGTGCAGCCGCAATCTGAAACGCCCCATTTGCCGGGGCTCACCTGTCGCCTTGGAGTTCGCTGCCAACCCCTCCTCCTTCATGGTCCACTGCAAGCCCTGGCCTCAGTCGTGAGGGTGTCTGGACAGGCTTGGGACTGTTGACCTCTATAGTAGCACGATGCGGTAGCCATGCTTGTAGACATCACCACAGAGCGGCTACGCGCTGTTGTATCTCCTCTTTGGTCAGTACCCCCACGTAGGTCTCCTGCAAGATGCCGCGCCGGTCAATGAAGAAGTGGGTGGGCAGGCCCAAGACGCTATACTCCAGGCTCACCTCGCCGGACTCATCCAGAGCGACGGGCAGGTCGTAGCCAACTTGCGAGAGGAATTGTTGCACCGAGGCTTGGTCCTCTCCCACGTTAACGGCCACCAGGTTGTAACTTCCCGGTGGAGTGGAGGCGTATACGTCCTGGAGGTCCGGCATCTCTGTGCGGCAAGGGGGACACCACGTGGCCCAGAAGTTGATCCACGTGGGCCTGCCTCTCAGGTCTTCCAAACTGATGGTTTTGCCGTCTGCCATGGGCAAGGTGAACCCAGGCGCGGGGGCGCCCACCTCTAAGATAGAGGCTCCCATCTTGGCCGTGACGCTTTCTAGGCGAAGGCCAAAGACAACCACTACGGCAAGCACTACCGCGCCAAGCCCGGCGCCCAATACCAGATCGCGCTTGCGCAAGCGGGGCTGTCCTGCGGGGGTTTCCAGCAGCACGGCGTTCATGGTCTTCTCCTTATCCAAGGCCGGAATAGCTGTGCAGGCCGCTAAAGAAGAGATTGCCGAAGTATGTGAAAAGCACCGCTCCAAAACCGAGGACGAGCACGATGGATCCTTTTGCGCCGCGCCAACCGCGGAAAATCCGCGCGTGCAGGTAACCGGCGTACAGCAGGAAGGTGACCAGGGAAGCGGTCTCCTTCGGGTCCCAGCTCCACCACGTCCCCCAGGCAGTCTCCGCCCAGATGGACCCCAGGAGGATGACCAGGGCCATGGCAGGAAAGCCTACCAGCACAGAACGATAGCCCACCTCCTCCAGCGTTCCCAAGGAGCTTGCGGAAGCGCCGGCGGCTTTGCGCACCAAGTACAGGACGGCGGAGCCGAAACTTGCGGCAAAGAATCCGTAGGCGACTATGGCAACGGAGACGTGTACCGTCAGCAACAGGCTGTTTTGCAGGGCAGGCACCAGGGGCGCTACGTTGTTGGGCAGCGTGCTGGCATAGAGCAGGAAGCCTGCGGCAACCGGCATGACGATGGCCCCCAGGGTCCTTACGTGGTACTTGGCGTCTACATAGAGATACGCGGCTATGATGCCCAGGCTGAATACCAGGCTGAACTCATACATGTTGGAGAAGGGGCCTCTGCCGGAGACAATCACCCGGAAGAGAACGGAAAGAGCGAGGAATACGGCTCCGTTCCAGGTGAAAATAGCGGCAATCCTGCTGATGGGCGATTGCCCGGTGTCCTCTTCCGTCTCCACGGTCAGGGCGCCGCCCTGTACCGCCGCCATGCGATAGCGTGTGAGGGCCTGCCCTAGTCCGTAAAGCACATAGAGCGCCGCGGCCAGGGCCACCGTGAGGAAGCCAGCCGTGAACATATACAGAGACATCTTAGCCATGCTAGACCTCCAACAGCTTCAAGACGCAGCCCGTAGTGCGGCTTTCTCCCAGTCCTTGCTCACTGACCTGCAAAGACCCTGGAAATCGCGTAGGAATGCGCCGTGTTTTCCTTGGGCCGCACCGAGCTTCACGACGACGGACCCGTCCTTCTCTTCTTTGCAGACCACCCATACTTGGCGATGGGTGAAATACAGCACCCACATGAGGCCGACCACGATCCCCACGGCCCCGAGCCACAGGACAGGACGGCCGGGGTCCTGGACGACCTTGAAGCCGGAAAACATGCGTTCCCGGACAAACGTGTATTCCAGGCTACCCAGGGTTCGGCTCTGTCCCTGGGTGATGTTCCCCATCTCCAAAGGAGCATTGGCCCCTACGCGATATACCTCAAGCTTTATCTGGCCGGGAGGCACAAGGGAATCAATGAAAGCCGAAGCGGGACCTACCACGTACACTTCAAGTCCCTGGCCAGGGAGCAAGAACGATCCCAGCGGACGGTCATTGGCGTTCCATGCCAGGGGCACCGTTTCTTCTGCTATCAGAGCGCCGCTGCCGTCGCGCACTTGTATGACTGTAGCAGGGCCGAAGAAGGACTGGTGCAGCCTGACGCCCCCGTAAACCAGGGGTGAGTTCACCCGTACAAGAGTCTGGGCTACCTCCTGGCCCTGGTTAAGGAGCGTGACCTGGCTGCGGTAGTCCTTGGGCGGCCCTTCCGGATAATACTCGTCCACGAAGGAGTCCAGGCGCACGGCCAGACCTGTGTCGCCGAGCGGCCTCGTCTGGCCTTCCGCCACCACAAATGCACTATCGTTGATGCCCCAGACGTTGCCGATGACAAACCCCGCCATGAGCATCACAAAAGACGCATGATGCAACAACGATCCCAGAGGAGCGAACCTGTTCTTGTCAGCGTAGAGGTGTACCGCCTCGCCCTCGCCTTGGCTGACCACGCGGTATCCTCGTGACCGGAGACTTCGTTGCACGAGTTTCGCTACGCCGGCGACACGCTGTCCTTCGCTCTTCGCCTGGAAATTCAGCGCAGCCCGCTCAAAGAAGACCTCCGGCATGACAACCTTTGGCCGGGCCAGGCTGGACCGCAAAAGGGTGCTTGTCCGCCGGATGGTGCACACAAGAATGTTGGCAGCCAGCATGGTTATCAGCAGGCGGAACCACCAACTGCCGAATACTTCAAAAAGACCCAAGGCATTGAAGGCGTCTGTGAAACCGCCGTATTTGGGCTGCACCTGCGTTAACCAGCGGGCGTGGGATACGGAATCTGCTTGCGCCCATGCGGGAGCTTGCACGAGCAGCACGCCTATCAACGACGCCAGCGCCAGGGCTAGGATCAAGATGAAGGCCAAGCGCTGAGAGCCAAACAAGGCCCAAACCTTGTCCAGCCATGCAAAAGTCAGACCACCTTGATCCGCGTTTGCCACGGTGGCCGCGTGGGGTTGCTTCCCCCCAGGTTGCCGTACATTGTGGAACGGTTGAACCGGAGGGCCGTTAGCGTTGCGTCGCGCACTTTTACTGGTCATGGTCTCCTCCATCCACCTCAGGCTAATCCTCAGGCGCACTCCTCCGCATCATTGGATGTGGGATTTTCCATCCCCTGTACTAAGGAAGATAGTGTTTTCTATCCAAGTCCTGCTGCTGGATGAGATAAATCCTCTCTAGTCAGGATAGGTATCCCCTAGCTCTGGTCTTACAGTGAAGGCAAGTACAGGAGTGGCGTTTCCCGTTGGATTGGAGGGGCAACAGATGGAGCGCATTCGCGTCTTGCTGGTGGAGCGGTATCCCCTCCTAGCCGACGTTACCTGCGAGGTCTTGTTTACAGACCCTGGCGTTGCAGTGGTGGGCGAGGCAAGGGGCGCAGATGAGGCAACGCGGTTGGCAGCTAAACGGAGGCCCCACGTGGCTCTTATAGATGTGGCCGCGGAAGGCAAAGACGGCCTGTGTCTCACGAAGCTGTTGAAAAGAGCGCACTCCGGGATCGCCGTTATCCTGGTGGGTGAAGAGGCCAGTGAAGACTACGCTGAGGCGGCCCGGCAAGCGGGGGCCGCTGCCTATCTTGCCCGGCCAATGATGATGACGGAGCTTTTGCCCTTGCTGCGGCGGCAAGCTCCGCAAAGCCGCTCCTTTGAAATGGTGGTGGGGCCAATGCCGGCGGGGGAAACACTTCGCGCGCCTGTGGACCAGCGGGGCGCACGGCAAAGACCGTTGTGAGGGTGCGGTATGACGAAGCTGCGAGAGTTTAGTTGGAGGACATGGCTCGGTACAGCCTTGCTGGTTGCCATACCAGTGATGGCTGCGCTCCTGTACTTCGGCACTTCCTGGTCTCCATCTGCTAGTGCAGGGGAGGATACCGCCGGCCGAGGGACTTCCGGGCTTTCCCTGACCGAGAGCCGGGGCAAGAAGCTCTACGATAGCCTTTGCGCCTCCTGCCACGGACTCAAGGGCCAGGGCCAACCGAACTGGCAGAAACCGAACTCCGTAGGCATATTGCCTCCTCCTCCCCATGACAACTCAGGCCATACGTGGCACCACGGCGATGGGACGCTGTTTGACTACGTGAGAGAGGGTGGAAGAAAGTATGACAGCGCCACCTTCGTGAGCGCCATGCCGGCCTTTGGGGACTTCATGAGCCCTGATGAGATAAAGTCGGTGATTACCTATATCAAGACCTTTTGGGGCCCGGAAGAGAGGAGTTCCCAAGCCAAAGTCAGCCAGTCCGCTCCTTTCCCCTGAAAATTCATGATTTGTTAAGGCATTGGTGCAAAACGGCAGGTATGCTTAGTGTGAAAGAACCAAAGAACCAATGCATACCTCTAAGGAGGATACATGCTAAACCTCACACGTCTATGGTGCGGAGTTGCTACGCCGGGAGACCACATTAGGTACGGGGACCGTGCTCACGCCGGAAGCACCGGCGCCGGTCTTGGCGTACACCAGCGTCCCGTGGTCGTATGGAACTCCACGCGCGCCTGCAACCTCCACTGTATGCATTGCTACATCACCGCTCTGGACAAGCCGGAAGCCGGCGAGTTGGACACCCAAACGGGTTTCAAACTCCTTGACCAGATAGCCGACTACGGCACGCCCATGCTGCTTATCTCCGGGGGCGAGCCGTTGAGCCGCCCCGACCTTCTAATGCAGATACAGCACGCCGTATCCCGCGGGCTAAGGCCGGGTCTTTCCACCAACGGGACCCTTATTACCCCGAAGGTTGCCAGCGAGCTGCACAAGGCCGGCCTGGCCTATGTCGGCATCTCCATTGACGGCCCGCAGCCCATCAACGACAAGTTCCGCGGGGCCAAGGGCGCTTTTGACGGGGCTATAGAGGGCATCCGCAACTCCCTGGCCGAGGGCTTCCGCGTCAGCCTGCGGTTCACGCTCACCAATTACAACACCCCCTATTTGGGGGAAATCTTTGACATTGTGGAACGGGAGCGGATTCCCCGCCTGTGCATCTATCATCTGGCCTATGCCGGGCGCGGGGCGCGCATCGCGGACCGTGCCGACCTGACGCCCGACGAGACCCGCGCCGCCATTGACGTGTGCATGGAGAGAACGGAGTACCTCCATAAGCAGGGACTGGACACCGAGGTGCTGACCGTGGACAACCACGCAGACGCTGCGTACATGGCGTGGCGGCTGATGCAGGAGAGACCCCAGCAATGGGAAGAGGTGCGGCCCTCTCTGCTCAGGAACGGAGGGAACTCTTCCGGCGTTGGCATCAGCGCCGTTGGGCCTAAGGGGGACGTACACGCCGACCAGTTCTCGCACCATCGCTCCTTTGGGAACATCAAGGAGCGGCCCTTCGGGACTATCTGGGAAGACACGAGCAATCCCATCATGGCAGGGCTGAAGGCTACGCCCCGCCCCTTGGAAGGACGATGCGCCTCTTGCCCCGCTCAGCGGCTGTGCAACGGCAACTTGCGGGTACGCGCAGAGTCGGCCACGGGCAATCCCTGGGCATCGGACCCGGCCTGCTACCTTTCCGATAGGGAGTTGGACATCGTTGGGAGGGCGCTCAATGAATAGTGCGGCGCACCAGCACGGTAACGGGGCCCCTTTTGAGGTCCCAACGGATTACAACCAAGGCCCTGTGGTGGCTTTCTGGGAGATCACCAAGGCCTGTGCCCTGGCCTGCCGGCATTGCCGCGCGCTGGCACAGCACAAACGGCATCCCCTGGAGCTTTCCACCGTGGAAGGGTACGCCCTTGTTGACGAACTCTCCCGCTTTCAACCCAAGCCTATCCTGGTAATCTCCGGCGGCGACCCCTTGATGCGGCGCGACCTGTTTGACATTGCCGGGTACGCCGTAGCGAAAGGGTTCCGCACGTCGCTATCCCCCAGCGTCACCGCTCTGGTGACACCAAAGAATCTGTCCAAGGCGTATGAGGTGGGTGTCCGGCATCTCTCCTTCAGCCTGGACGGTGCGACGCCGGAGGTGCATGACGGCTTCCGGGGTGTCCCGGGGGCCTTCCAGCGCACATTGGAGGCGGTGCAGGCCGCGCGCGACGCAGGCATCACAGTCCAGCTCAACACCACGGTGAGCAGATGGAACGTTGCGCAGTTGCAGGAAGTGGCGGACATCGTAGAGAAATCGGGAGCCATCCAGTGGGATGTCTTTTTCCTGGTGCCCACGGGCCGCGCCAATGCCCGGGAGATGCTTTCCGCTGAGGAGCATGAAGAGGTCTTTCACTGGCTCAATCAGCTAAGCCGCCGGGTATCCTTCCGTGTCAAGACAACGCTGGGCCAGCCTTTCCGCCGCGTTTCCCTACAGGAAGCACGGCTGCACGGCGAGGCGGTGGACTCCGTACCGTCAACCAACGATGGCAACGGCATCTGTTTTATTTCCCACATTGGGGAGATATTCCCCAGCGGGTTCTTGCCCATTCCCTGCGGCAACGTGCGGGCTGATCACCTGGTGGAGACGTACCGAGGCCATCCGGTTTTCCAGGCACTGCGCGATAAAGACCAGCTTAAAGGCAAGTGCGGCGTGTGCCCCTTTAACGTGGTTTGCGGCGGGTGTCGCGCCCGCGCCTACGCCTGCACCGGCGACTACCTGGCAGCGGACCCGACCTGCCCCTTCCAGCCGAGCGAGGTTTCTATGCCGGAAGTAGCCGCCGCAGCCGCCGGGCGCTAGTCTACTGTCTCTCAAATAACCATTCAAATAAACAGCCTTGCGCCCGACTGCACACCAATCCTGACCCTTCGCTCCGCTCAGGGCCTTGGTTATTTGTTTGGAATCTTTTGGTTCGCCGAAGGCGAACCAAAAGATTCCAAACATGATTCAGTCTCCCAGATAACAGGGAAGGATGCCTTTGCTGGCGAACCGTAGGGGTATTTACGAGGCACTACACTAGCAGCAGGGATTCTCGGCGACAGTCCTCAACTCACAGAGTTCGGCGCGCGTCATCGAAAGAGAAAACATGGGGGCGGGCATTAAGCCCGCCCCCATGTTTTCGCCAGTCTGCTTCCGTAATGTTGCGCCGGTGAGTCCGTGCTCCTGGTGGCAACATTGCCGGCCAGAACCTCAACGCTTTCCTTTGCACAAGGGTCCAACGGCCTTGCACTAAAAGTTCTCCAAAAGTCCTTTTGGGCATGGTTCTGTTTGCTCGGCGTGTTATTCAGTGCCCCCGACTAAAGTCGGGGGTAACCCGAACTAAACCTGGCACTTTAGTGCCAGGGCAAAGACTACCCCAACCCAAAGCAAACAGAACCTTGGGCCTTACCCTCTAGCCTCCTCGCCTTCGGCGGGGAGAGAGAAATGTATCTTCCCGATTCCATCGGGACAGACCGACAGCGGGAACTGACGTTCCCTGCACCTTCCTGGGTTTTTGTGCAAGGCCGGTCCAACCTTGTAGAGAACGGTATTCCTTGAAGCTCCGGCGAGATCAGAGTTGTTCCGCGCAGCGCACTACCGGCCCACTTAGCTGTTGGGTAGGGTCAACACGTGTCCGTTCGTACACGGCGTCGTGCCGTTGTCTGCGGCTGGGATTTCAGAAGGGGCCACAGGCAGGGCTACGTAGAAGGTGGAGCCTTTGTTGACCTCGCTTTCCACCCAAATACGGCCGTGCATGAGCTCCACCAACCCCTTGACGATGTACAGGCCCAGGCCCGTGCCCCGTATGGCCTGAGTTTCCGGCCTGCGTATCCGGGTGAAGGAGGTGAACAGCCGTTCCTGGTCTTCTTTGGAAATGCCTATGCCGCTATCTGCGACAGCGATGCGTACTTCTGCGTTGGCGGGAAGGTAGGCGGCGGTGAGGGTAACTTCGCCACCCTTGGGGCTGTACTTCACGGCGTTGGAGAGGAGGTTGACGAGGACCTGGGCGAGCTTCTCTTTGTCTGCAAGGGCAGGGGGGACCTGCGACTGGGCATGTACGACCAGGGTATGGTTTGTTGACGTGGGCTGAATGACGGAGACGACCTTTTCGGCTATTTCCTCTATGGAAACAGGCTCCAAGTTGACGGCGATCTTGCCGGACTGTATGCGTGATATGTTAAGCATGTCCTCCACGATGTCGGTCATCCGGCGCGCCTCGTGCAGGATGAGGTCAAGCCACGCCCTGCGCTGGTCATCGGTGGCTTTCCTGTTGAGGAGGATTTCTGCAAAGCCTACGATAGTGGTCAAAGGCGTTCGCAGCTCATGGGAGGCCACGGACACGAAAGCGTCACGACGCCGCTCCACATCGCGCTCTTGGGTGTAGTCCCTGAGCAGCACGCCGGACATTGATTCAGCGCCTTGGAGCCGGATAGGGAACACCGTGGCCCGCAGCGTTCTGCGGTGAGGGTTCTTCATGTGCGCTTCTATGACAATGGGGCCTTCCTCATGGCAGCGGGTGAGGGCGTCCAGCAACAGGGTCAAGGTACGCGGGTCTTCAAAGTAGTAGTCGCTGTGTTTGCCCAGGATATCTGTGAGCCGCACACCAAGGGTTTCACTATCGGTAAGGCCGGTGATGCTTTCCAGCGCGCTGTTGCGGTACAGTTCCCTGCCGTGAGCGTCTATGACCACCAACCCCTCCACCATGCTCTCCTGGACGGCCTGCAACGTACTCCGCTCCCGGGCAACTTCCTGATAGAGGCTCAGATTGTCCAACAATACCTCGGCCAATGCGGCGAAGAGGGCGATGATGCGTTCATCGTTGTCGGTGAACTCCTTGCCGTCTTTCTTGTTGGTCAGGTAGAGAGCGCCTTTTTGTCCGTCTTTCATGGCAATGGGGGCGCCAAGGAGCGTCTTCATTGGTGGATGACCCGGAGGGAAGCCTATGGACCTGGGGTGGTTGGAAACGTCGCTTAGACGCACGGTCTTGTCGCCGTCTCTGATAACGGCAATGACACCCAGGCCATTGTCAGAAGTGAAACCAATTTGGGCTCGCTCCTCTGCGGACATTCCCGCAAAGGTTTGGGAAACATGGTTGCCCTGGCGGTCCCAGATGCACAGCGCCCCGTACTGCGCTTCCACAAGAATGCGTGCGGAATCGGTTATGGCCCGAAGCGCATGGACGGGATCGGACTCTATGCCCAGGCGTTTTGTCACGGCCCTGAGCGTTTCTATTTGCTTTTCTTCCACCTCAAGGGTGTGGCGGATCTCATCCTGCGCCTTGGCTTGTTCAAGCACCGCTGCTATGCCTTCGGCAACGGCGGTGAGGATGCGCACCCGTTCGTAGTTGAAGTGGCCCGAACGCTTGGAAGCCAAACTCATGGCGCCCAGGACATGCCCATTCTGCAAGAGCGGTAAGGCAAAGCCTGACTTGATACCCCTATCCACTGCCCTGGGGGTGGCGTTGGGGTGGGCCAAGTAATCCTCGGCTGCTACGGGGACGCCCAGGCGAAAGGCGCGGGAAGCCAGGCTCACTTCATCGGTTACTACCTTTGTGGGGCCTGGCCCATCAAAAACGCCCTGGCCAACTGCGGCAACGAGGTGCAAGCCGGGACTGCCGGGCGATGGCACGCGCAGGATTGCGGAATCAGCGCCGGAGACCCGCACGACTTCTTCCATAACGCTATTGAGTTTCTTGTCGTAGTCGCCCGGCTGGGAAAGGGCCACCGCAACCCGGGCCAGAGCCTCCACTTCCTGGGAACGTTGGGTTGCCATGTCGCGCTCTTTGCGAATGGCCTTCCAACCTGTCTGGTAAGCGAAGTAGAGGCCGATGGCCACGGACAAGCCGGCAAGCAAGGTGGCAAGGAGGATCGCATTGCGGATGTCGGCTTCAATTGCAGAGTAAGGGGCGTAAGGAATGTATACTTCCGCCACTATGCTGGGAACCGTCGCGTCGTCCCAGGCGATGGGCACGTAGATTTCCAAGACCGTGCCAAGTTCGCGTTCCGCGCTGCTTTCCGTTGCATCGGAAACGTCCCAGGTCGCCTCGCCTTGAAAGGCGCGTTGCAGTCTCACATTGTCGGGGAAGTAGCCTCCAACCTCCGATGCCAGGCTGGAGTAGGTGACAATGCTCCCGGCGTTCCAATACTTGACTCTGGCTATGCGGGCCCCCAGGAAGTGCTTCCTCACAATCCAGTCCACCGCATCGTATTCCCCGCCGTAGAGGGGTTTGGACAAACGTGATGGGGAGAGCATTTCTTGGGTCAGCGGACGGACTGCGGAAATTGCGTCGGCGACGGCTTCTTCGCGGATTCTGGTCTGCACTGGGAAACGCAGGACGTACAGGGCAGCAGCGCCTACAAGAGCGATTGCGGCCACGAGCAGGACGGCAGTCCGCAGCAGGAGGTTCTCGCCAAATGGGAAGCGTCGCTTCATGTCCTTATCCCAGTCCTCTCCATTTCATCATACTACAGGGTGCAAGCAACCAGCCGCCTCGTTGCCTGTAACGATTCCTGGTCATCTGGTCGCTTCCTCTGCGCGCGGCCGCGGGGCCCTCTGCGTTTCCACGCCTAATCCTTGGCAGAACGGAATCTCCTCTGCCTGAAGGATGCGTTGCTCATGCGTTAACGGTATTGCCAAGGCTCGTCACTGCTGGTTAGAATATACGCCTGTTTGTTTATCTGGCCGTTTCTTTTAGCGACTTGCAAGGGAAGCGGCTCAAGAGTTTGTAGGAGGAACAATGGGCAAGGCAACCTTTTTCGCTGGTGCGCTGTTTCTAACCCTTTCACTCAGCATGGCCGCTTGCAGCAGCGGTAGCCCTGAACCGACTGCAACGGCTACCCGTGCGCCAGCGCCTACGGCTACCCGTGCGGCGCCGACCGCTACGCCGGTGCCCCCGACGCCGACGAGCGCTCCCGTTGCGAGCGATGACACCGTGTGGAAGGTGGGCATGGCGGAAAACCCGTACCGCTTTGTGCCCGACAAGTACACGCTGAAGAACGGTGTAAGCTACACCCTGGAGATTGCTGCTCCCAAGGAGTTCCACAGCTTTACTATTGACGACCTAGGCGTCAACATCTTTGTCAACCCTGGACAGGCGGTGAAGCAGGTAGTCCCGGTGAACAAGGCTGGCACCTTCAAGCTCAAGTGCCTGCCCCGAGGCCCTGGGCATGGTAGGCGAAGTGGTCGTCAGCTAGTCCATTCTCTCTGGTCAACCAAGGCTGGCCTGACAACAATCAGGCCAGCCTTTTCTTTTGGGGCACGTCACGCCTGCCACCCCCCCCCCTCGTGCTAGGACACACCCTTGCTCTCCGTATGCCCTGAAGGTCGTTGGTGGTTTGACCTATCACGCATAAGTATCGGCGATTGGCAAAAGTTCTTCACGGTCATGAAGAACAAGGGAGAAGAAGTACGCGTCAGAGCAGGCCGCTGTTGCCCCAAACAGTAGCACGGAGGTGAAGAAGCGGAGACCGGAGGAGATGGACCCGATGACAGCGGCGGCCTGCGCCGATGACCTGCGCGCCGCGCTGGCCGGGGAAACGCCGGCGGAGCAGAAGAGGTTCGTGCGGTCGTTTGTGCAGGAGATAACGGTCAAAGGCGGGGAAGCAACGATTCGCTATACGATTCCGTTGCCTCCAAAGGGGTCATCCTGCGGAGACGAGGGTGGAGTTCTCTCTATTGTAAAGTTTGGTGGAGCTGAGGGGACTCGAACCCCTTACCTCTTCAATGCCATTGAAGCGCTCTCCCAGCTGAGCTACAGCCCCATGCAGGCTTTTACTATAGCAAAGGCCATCGGTCAGCGCAACTTTTGTTGGCGACCATGTCTTTGCTCAGGGATGTTGTCAGTCCATGAAAAGACTACATGTGAGCGAGCAAGAAGCATGATGGACAGATTCTGAACCTGTTGACGGACGGCAGGTCAACGAAGCTGAAGCGTCCGTATTGCGTATTGCTTGTGGCGAGCGGCGGAATACCTGGCGGATGCCGTCGGCGTACAGAGCGGAAGACCTGCCATACCTGGCCCAAGGGAGGCAGCAAGTCCGCACAGGGAAAGCACTGAGGAACCCTGTGGTACAATAGGCCAATGCGCCAGGAACCCGGCAACACACCCCCAAATGCGGCTCAATCCCCCGCCAGCGCTCCAGCCGGGGCTACGACTCCTGTCCTCCTTCACCCATCCTTCTTTGCGCGCTTCACGGAAGCCTTGCAGATCACCGATTTCCGCCGTTTCGTTCTCGCCATCGCCTGTTTCACAGGCGCTATCCAGATTCAAGGCACCGCCCAGGGCTGGCTGGTCTATCACCTTACCGGCTCCAGCCTGGCCATAGGCGTCGTACAGTCCCTTTCCAGCCTGATGATCCTCTTGCTGTCCCCCCTGGGCGGCGTGCTGGCAGACCGTTTTGAGAAGAAGCAAATTATCATCATCAGTTGGGTTGGGGCCGGCCTGATCTTCGGCGCGCTATCCGTCCTCATCTTCACCCATCAAATACAGATGTGGCACCTTTTTGTGGGGTCCGTCCTCAGCGGCCTGGTCTTCTCCTTCAACATCACCGCGCGGTTCGGTCTCATCTCGCAACTGGTGCGAGACAACCTGCTCAAGAACGCTATGGCCACGGTGGCACTGACCTTCAATCTCAACGGTCTCGTCTTTCCCCTCATTGGAGGCGTCCTCATAGATGTCGCGGGGGTAGGTGCGGCCTACGCCTCTATGACCGTCCTGTTCTTCTTGGCCGTGCTCATGGCCACCAGAGTGTCTACCCTGGGAGTGCTTCACAGGACAGAGCGGACCAGCATCCTCCGTGACTTTGCAGTAGGCGTCGGCTATGTGAAGGCCCAGCCCGCGTTGCTTGCCCTTCTGTGCGTCGCCTTCGCGTCGGTGTGGTTGGGCCAGCCGTATACCGTGCTCTTGCCTCAGTTGGCAGAGGAGACGTTGCACGCGCCTGCCTCCGGCCTTGGGTTGTTGTTCGCCATGATCGGGCTTGGGGGCATTGTGGGCAATGTGCTGCTCGCCAGCCTTAACACGGACGTGCGCCTGGGTCGCCTGGTGCTGGCCATGACGGCTGGGGCCGGCATCTGCTTGTTAGGGCTAGCCCTGGCCAAGAGCATGCTGGCCGGCGCCGTGGTCCTTTTCGGCCTCGGGCTGCTAGGAATGCCGGCTTTTACCATTTGCGAGTCCCTGCTCCAACGGCACACGCCGCCGGAGATGCGTGGGCGCATCATGAGCCTGTACATGGTCGGCTGGGGGCTGTATCCCATTGGGATGTTGGTCTCCTCGGCCTTGGCGGACTATTTCGGCCTGTGGCTGCCGTTGACCATTGACGGCATCGGCATGGTCATCGTGTCGGTGGTTATCTTGCGCTTTTTCCCGGTCATACATGTGCTGAACGTGAGACACAACTTGCCGGGACCAACGCGAGACGCCGGGCAACGTTTGTCCTGAGCCTTTCCCCCTTTTCATAGCCCGTTCTGTTTGCTTGGCTGGGGTAGTCTTTTGCCCTGGCACTAAAGTGCCAGGTTTAGCTTGGGTTAACCCCCGACTTCAGTCGGGGGATTAGATAACACGCTAAAGCAAACAGAACCTTATGACCCAATGCCTTGTGCAGTCAGGTACAATGTGCTGCAATAGGGCCTGTGGACTCCGCCGGCAAAGGTGACAAAAGCAGCATGACAAGGCAAGGCACAGCTTTAGAGCGGCTCAAAGAAGCGGGGTACCGGCTAACCCCCCAGCGGGTCATGGTACTGGAGGCCCTGGCTGCACGCCCCAGCCATATCGGCGTGGACGAAATCTTTCAAGAAGTCCACGCGCGCTATCCGTACATTGACGTTGCCACGGTGTACAGGACTCTTCAGCTTCTGAAAGAGTTGCATCTGGTGGCGGAGTTGGACGTGGGCGGCTCGGCACGGTACGAGCTGTTGCGGGCGGGCCTGCACCATCACATGGTGTGCCGCAGTTGCGGGACGGCCTTTGACTTCGGCTCAAGCTACCTGGAGGAGTTCCGCCGCCGCCTGGTTGAGGAGTTTGGGTTTGAGCCGGACCTGGAGCATTTTGCCATTGGCGGCCTGTGCAAGAGCTGCGCAGACCAGGGCAAGCAACTCAAAGGCCGACCGGCCAGCGACACGCCAGCGGTCTAAGCCTCTGTCCCTCACACGACAGTTGGGTCTAGTAAGAAGAGGCCGTCCAAAGACGGCCTCTTCTGTTATGTTGTTTTCAACGAGCAGCAGGGTAGTTTATCTCAGATCATTCGTCTGGGAAGGCAGGAAGGGCAGGACGGGAGCGGGACATGCCCCGGCGGATCTCCGCTCGTTCCCGGAGCAGGAACGCCGCGTAGGCGATGACGAACATTCCCGCCGCCGTCAGCACAATAGTCGCGCCGCTTGCCGCGTCCAAGTAATAGGAGAGGAACACCCCCAAGAGGCCGCTGACGCCGCCGAAGAACGTGGAAAGCCCCAGCATGACGCGAAAGCTGCTGGTAAGGAAGCGGGCCACCACGGCCGGCGTCACCAGGGCGGCGGCGATCAGGGTAACGCCCATGATCTGCGCCGATACGATAATTGTGCCTGCCAGCATAAGAGAAAAGAGCGCGTCTACGATGCCCTGCCGCACGCCGTACACGGGGGCGACTTCCGGGTCAAAGGTCAGAAAAAGCAACTGCCGGTACAGCACGGTGCACAGGACTAAGACCAAGGCCGCCGCCAGCCCTATGATGATGATGTCGGTGTTCGTGACCCCCAGGACGTTGCCGAATAGCGCCGCCTCAAAATTGCGGGCAAAGGAGCGGCCCCGGCTGATGAGCACCACACCGAAGGCAAAGGCTGCCATAGTGACCACGCCGATGGCGGCGTCGGCCCCCACGCGCCGCTTGCGCGCAATGGCGTCTATTGCCAGGGCCGCCAGGAATCCCCACAGTCCGGCCATGATGTAGAAGTTGATCCCAAGCACGTAGCCCAGCACTCCTCCTCCAAGGACGGCGTGGGAGAGGCCGTGGCCCACGTAGCTCATCTTCCTGAGCACCACATAGGCCCCCACAAAACCGCAGAGGCAACCGACGATGAGGGCCGAGACGAGGGCGTGCTGGAAAAACTCGTACTGAAGGGGAGCAAGCAGATAGCTAATGATCTGAAGCCCCCTCTCGGTGCACGTGCTGCATGGCAGCGCGGAACTCATGGGGTGTCTCCACCACAACTACCACGCCTTCCTGATGGACAACAGATACGGGGGCATTGTAGGTGCGCGCCAATATCTCCGGTGTAAAGGTCTCCTCGGGAGAGCCATCGGCGATGACTTTGCCGTTCAGGCAGATGACTCTGGGCAGGTGCGCCGCCACGGCGTTGATCTCGTGGGTAGACAGGATGATAGTGGTGCCCTCGGCGTTAAGCTCCGCCAAGAGATGCAGTACGTCATCCCTGGTTTTAATGTCCACACCCGTGGTCGGCTCATCCAGGACGATGAGCCTGCTGTTGCGGAGCAAGGCGCGGGCCAGGAAGACGCGCTGCTGCTGCCCGCCGGACAAGTTTCGTATGTGGCGCTTGCGCATCTCGGCGATGCCCAAACGTTCCAGCAGGTCTTGCATGCGGCGGCGCTCCCCGGCAGTGGTGAAAGGCCCCAACCTTGTTGCAGCGCCGCTCAGCAAAACCGCCTCCTCCACGTTGATGGGGAACGTCCAATCAACGGTGTTGAGCTGGGGCACGTAGCCAACGGCGGGGCGGTGGCGCGGCCCGACGCGTTTGCCTTCCACAAGCACTTCGCCCTGATACACGCCGACGATGCCCAGCATACCCCGCAGCAAGGTCGTCTTGCCTGCGCCGGAAGGGCCGATCAGCCCCACGAACTCGCCGGCGTGGACCGCAAGGCTTACCTCGCGGACTACGGTGTGGCCTTCGTAGCCCAGGCCGGCGTTGCGGAACTCCACCACCGGCGTTGCGGCGGCTCTCTCCCTGGCTGGCGTTGCGGTCACGGCGTGCGCTCGTTAGTTCCCATAGGTGTCTGTGACGTCAAAACCGTTGAATGCGGACGGATCGCCGCCAAGGGCGCTGGTCATGGTCTTCATGTCCTCCAGCATCATGCCCAGGTAGGTGTGCTCAGGGGCGTTCTCGTCCCCGGGCGGCTCGTCGTCGCGCAGCTTGTCAACGTACTGCGCGCCAGTCTCCCTGGCAATTTGTTCAGCCACCTTGCTGGGGTAGACCTCAGAGCCGAATACCGCAGGAACGTTCTCGGCCTTGATCTGGTCAATCAGAGAGGCCACGTCCTGGGCGCTGGGTTGCGCAAAGTCCGAAGGCTGGATAGCGCCAATGACGTTCATGCCGTATTCACGGGCAAAGTACGCCCAGGAATCGTGATACGTCAAGAGCTTGCGGTTCTTCTCAGGGATAGCAGGGATGGCCCAGCGGATGCGTTGCTCCAGGTCCGCAATGCGGGCGCGGAAAGCCTGATAATTGGCGGCGTAGTAGCCGGCATTGGCGGGATCGGCGGCGCTGAACCAGTCGCGCATGAGCGCCGCGAACTTGTCCGCGTACACGGGGTTCATCCACAAATGGGGGTTAGGGTCTCCCTTCTCTTTGGGGAAGCTGAAGTCGTAGAGAAAACCCGTCTGAGGGTCGTCCGGATTGGTGATGGTAGCGGGGGCTAGTTCGTACAGCTTCGCCCCTTGATGCATGTTAGCCTCGGCCATGTTTTTAGTATTCCCTTCCAGGTGGACGCCGACAGTGATGATCAGGTCGGCCTGGGACATGATGCGGGCGTCGGAAGGCTTGGGTTCAAAGGTGTGGGAGTCCACGCCGTCAGGGATAAGGCCGTACAAGGCGATGCGGTTGCCGCCCACGTTCAATGCGATGTTGGTCAACGGCGATACTGTGGTCATGACCTTCAGCTTGCTCCCCGCCTTAGCAAAATCGGCATGGGTGGTCTGGCTGCGGGTAAGCTGGGTTGTTGACGAGGAGGACGGCGTGGCCGTCGTTTCCTGCTGGGTGCACGCGGACCCCAGAAGCAGCGCCAGCCCTGCGATGCCGGCTAGCGCTGCGCTACCGAAGCCGTTGCTCTTTTGCATTCTCCAAAGCGGACGAGTAAGGGCACGATATATCGTGCCCTTACTTCCGGCCCCAGGTATGCCACGAGCATCCTGCAACAGTTGTGCCATTGTGCTCTTCCATAGTTGCAAACGGTTGCACATAAGATAAGTGGCAGAGGCACTGTTGTCAATTGGGGAGAGCGGGTTCTCTTTGCTTGGGACGCCACCGCACCTGAAGGGTGCGGCTTGATGTCCCCACTAGCCGGGATTCACGGGGCGGTACAACATCCAGAAGCAAGCAATGCCAAAGGGCAAACAAAAAGAGGCCAGACCAATGCGTTGCGGTGAAGCTAGCCCCGGGGACGATGACGGTCGGCGCTGTCCAGCCAGATGGTCACTGGGCCGTCGTTGACCAGGCTCACCAGCATGTGTGTCTGAAAACGGCCTGTTTGCACCTTGAGGCCCGTGGCGGCGAAGAGCGCGACCGCCTGTTGGAACAGGGCGTCCGCCTCTTGAGACGACGCGGCGCCGGTGAAAGAGGGGCGGCGTCCCCGGCGGGTGTCCGCGTACAGCGTGAACTGGCTTACCAGGAGGATCTCGCCGCCCGCGTCCAGCGCAGACCGGTTGAACCTGCCTTCGGCGTCGGGGAAGATACGCAGATTGGACACCTTGTCCACAAGGTAGGCGGCGTCGGCCTCGGTATCGCCCTTGCCCACGCCCAGGAAAACAAGAAGCCCCGGCCCAATGGCGCCGACCTGTTGGCCGTCCACTGTTACCGAGGCTTGCGTGACCCGCTGGACCAGCGACCGCATAGATGGGCGCGCTACGTGCTGGGGATAGGAGGCATGGCCGGCGCGGCGTCGTGGGAATGGCCGTGGTCGTGGCTATGCCCGTGACCGTTGCCATTGGAACCCGACGGTGCTTTGTCGCCATCGGAACCCGGCGACGGCTTGTCGCCATTGGTTTCGCCGGCAGGCACAACGTTCTTGCGTGCGTAGTCGGTGGTGTAAAAGCCGCTGCCTTTGTAGATTACCGCGGGCGAGAGGAGCTTGCGGCGGGCAGGGATATGGCACGTGGGACAGTCGGCTACGGGTTCTGCGTCAAACCCCTGGCGCAACTCAAACTCGTGGGCAGAGGGACAGCGGTAAACGTACACGGGCATGAAGAGCATCCTCCAAGCGTCAATTAGCAGACTATGAGGGAGACTGCTAACCATAATATACCAATCTAGCATCGGGCCATGAGTGTGTCAACCGCCGCAAAGGGAAGTGTCGCAAAGGGAAAGGTAGTGTTCGCTTTGGTTGATGCCACCGCACCCCTTCGGCTTCGCTCAGGGCAGGCTCTAAAGGGTGCGGCTTTATGCCGCCCCGTCCACGGAGCGGTACGATTAACGGGCAAACGAACACAAGGGAGAAGCCGTCCTCTTGCACAACCAAAGGGGTACGCAGGGATCAGATGCTATGAAGTAGACGCCAAGAGTTCTTCAATGGCTCTATTGACTTCATTGGGGCGTTCGGCCATTGGGAAATGGCCCGCGCCCTGCAACGTGACGTAGCGCGAGCCGGGCACCGCGTTGTGTATCTCCAATTCGTATTCCGGCGGATGCCCCGGGTCGTCCAGTCCCCTGACAAGCACAAGCTTTGGCTTGAGGGTGTGAATGCGGTTACGTGCGTCAAAACCGTCAATTGTCACCAGGTCGTGATATTGCGAAATCGGCCCAACTTGCCTATGCCGCTCCATGAGGCGTGTCTTCAGATCAGCGTCTACAAAGGACATCGCCCTCTGCTGGAAGGCCAACCATTCCTGATATGAGGAGGGGTTCTCGGCTGCCTTCAGGCGCATATTCAATTCCGCCTGGGAGCGCTCCTTGGAACGCATGGCCACGGTCATGAGGAGAAGGCCCTTCACTTCATCGGGGTAGTCCAGGCCGTACTGGAGGGCGACACATGCGCCCAGGGTATATCCCACCAGTACCAGGTCGCTGGCGTGGCCCTGCGCCCATAGCCAGCCGCGCACCCATTCAGTGTAACGCTCCACTGTCGTGCAAGGTGTACCGGCGAGGTGGCCGGGCAACGTGGGTGCGATGCTTCCTGGGAAGTGCTGCAACTGATAATAGAAGGCGTCTGAGCAAGCGCCTGCGCCTGGGCCGTGAAGAAAGACTAACTGGGGCATCTCTGGCTCCTCTGCAAGCTAAAGCAGCTTCCGGGATGGCGATGCTTTTGGAGGCCCGTAAGCAGATGGGATACCCCCAATGCTCTTAGGACCGTCTTGGAGGATTGCTTTGGACTTGCCTGCCGCCGCGGGCCGAGCGCCGCCGTCCTGTGCGCGCCATAGGCCAATTGCGGAACAAACTGCTAGGGCAGAATCGCCTTCGTCGCCGTCTGGATCATGTCTACGAGGGGACGCGGGTACACGCCGATGAGCACCGTGCCCAGGGTCAGCAGGCCCAGCAGTCCGCCGGTGACCCAGGATATGCCCACGGGCGTGCCCTCTTTGGCGGGTTCCACGTACATCTGCTTGATGACCATCAAATAGTAGTAGAGGGACACCAGGCTGGCAGCGACGGCCACGCCGGCAAGCCATAGCATGTCGGCTTCCGCAGCGGCGATGAAGAGGTAGAACTTGGTGATGAAGCCGGCAAAGATGGGCAGGCCCGCCAGGGAAAAGAGAGATACCGTCAGGGCCATAGCAATGAAGGGATTGCGGTCCGCCAGGCCCGCAAAGTCGGCGATCTCCTCTTTGCCAGTGGCGTTGTAAAACGCGATGACCGCTACGAAGGCCCCCAGGTTGGTGACGCCATAGCCTACCAGGTGCAGGATCATGGCGTTGGATGCGTTCTGGGACAGGGCGGCAACGCCCACCAGGAGATATCCCACCTGGCCGATGCTGGAGTATGCCAACATGCGTTTGATGTTGCGCTGGGCCAGGGCTGCCAGGTTGCCCAAGACCATGGTAGCCGTCGCCAGCGCGGCGATGATGATGCGCCACTGGTCTATGGCGGGGAAGAAGGCATCGGCAAAGAGTCGCAGCACCAGGGCGAAGGCGGCTGCCTTGGAACCGACAGCCAGGTACGCCGTCACCGGCAGAGGCGCGCCTTCGTACACATCCGGCGTCCACATGTGGAAGGGGACAGCAGCGATCTTAAAGCCCAGGCCCGCAATAATCAGCGCCATCCCTATGATGAACGCCGCAGGCAGGTCAGTGCCTCTCCCAAGGTACGCGGCGATGGCCTCAAACGTGGTGGGAGCAGGAATGCCGTCGCGCACCACCAGGCCATACACCATGCTGATGCCGTACAGCAGCAGCGCCGAAGCAAAGGCCCCTAGCAGGATGTACTTGGTTCCAGCCTCGTTGGACTTCTGGTCGCCCCGTGCGTGGGACACCAGAATGTACAAGCTGAAGCTCAGCAGCTCCACGCCCATGTACGCCGTCAGCAGTTCTCCGGCGGAGGCCATGACGATCATGCCCAGGATGGAGAACAGCACCATGGCGTAGTACTCGCCGGGGTGGGCGAGAAAGCGCTTCACATACTCGGCGGAAGACCAGACCGTGAGAATGCCAAGCCCTATGAAGGCCACTTTGAAGAACAGCGAGAAATCGTCCACCCGCACCAGGCCCTGGTACAGGGCGGCGGCGTCCTTGTTGCGCAGGAACAGCACGGTGAACAGCGCCAGTCCCGCCAGTCCTGCGACTGTAATCAGCGCGAGGATGTTTTTGCGCTCAGGGCGCAGAAAGAAGTCCACCGTTAGGACCACGAAGGCCAAAGCCGTGAGCAGGAACTCCGGCCAGAGCAGATACAGATTTGCCGTAAGGTTTTCCATAAGACCTTCTACTAGCTCTCCTGTACCGCACCCTGAAGGGTGCGGCTTCAAGCCACCGCCTGATGGTCATTAACCAAATACGTATGCTGTTTCTTGGCAGAAGCCTACCCCTCATCCTAACCTTCTCCCGCAAGGGGAGAAGGGACTATCCCCTCTCCCTTGAGGGGAGAGGACTAAGGTGAGGGTGAAGCATTTGCCTCCAACCGGGCAACCTCTTTAGTTAAAGACCATAAGGCGGGGTGCGCATGAACAGCCTGTCAGCGCTATGCCCCTGTAATTCGCTGGACGAGCGGCACGACGGCGCTGTTGACCACGTGCGTGAAATACAACGGCTGAATGCCAACGATAAACAACACACTCGCCAGTGTTCCAGCCGCCACGGCCTCCACGGGCGTGGCGTCCGGCAAATGGGCCCATCGCTCCGAGGGCGGGCCGAAGAACACCTTGGCCACAAGCCGTAGGATGTACACGGCGGTAATGGCCGCACCCAAGACGCCTAGCGCCCCCAGAATGGGGTAAGACTGGAACACGCCGATGAACACCATAAGCTCCGCCACGAAGCCGCTAAGCCCCGGCAGGCCAAGGGAGGCCATGCCGGCGATGACAAACAGCACGGTGACGATGCCCACGCGCTTTGCCAGCCCTTGCAGAACGTCAATGTCCCGGGTATGGGAGCCGTGGTAAATGACGCCGACGACTGCGAAGAAGAGGGCCGTCATGATGCCGTGGGAGAACATCTGCAGCACTGCACCGCCTACGCCGATAGGGTTTAGCGTGGCGATGCCCATGAGCACATACCCCATGTGGCTGACGCTGCTATAGCCGATGACGTATTTCAGGTCTTTCTGGTACATGGCGGATACCGCGCCGTACAGGACGTTCACCGTCCCCAGCCCAATGAGCACCGGCATCCAGTCCTGCGCGCCTTGGGGCATGATCTCCATGGAACGTATCACGCCATAGGCTCCCAGCTTCATCAGCACGCCGGCGTGTACCATGCTCACCGCCGTGGGCGCTGCCACGTGGCCGTCGGGCGACCAGGTGTGCAACGGCCACAGGCCCGCCAGCACGCCGAAGCCTACCATGAAGAAGGGGAAGAAGAAGCGCTGGAAACCAGCGGAGAAATCCGCGTTCCCCAGGTCGCTGAATGCAAAGCCTACGCCGTGGCTTTCCACGTACAGGGCCAGAATGCCTACCCAGACCAGCACGCTACCCGCCACCAGCATCAGCATCAGCTTCAGCGCGCCGTACTCCTTGGGGCGCAAGAAGGTCTTGAAATCCGACGAGCTGCCCCATACCGCAATGAGCAGGTACATGGGCACCACGGCCAACTCGTAGAAGAAGAAGAAGAAGAACAGGTCTTGGGAGACGAACACCCCGTAGACGCCCGCCACCAGCAAGAGGTAATTGACGAAGAAGTCCTTGGGCCGGTGGTCAATGGACCAGGATACCAGCGTGCCGGTAATGAACACGATGCCCGTCAGGAGCACCATGAGGGCGGAGATGCCGTCTATGCCCAGCTTCAAGGTGATGCCCAGGAGCGGCAGCCACGGCCAGGCGTGGGTGAACTGATAACCGCCAGCGGTCTGGTCGTAAGCGAAGAAAGCGAAGACGGAAAGCAGGGCGGTTACGCCAGCGACGACTGCGGAGTAACCCCTGATGAGGGGGAAGTTCTTGGAAGGGAGGAACATCAACGCGATGCCTCCCAGCAAGGGTATCGCTATCAGGAGCAGCAGTAACCAGTCGTTCACTAGTGCCTCGTACTCACTCCCCTTCCAATTAGGGAAGGGGCAGGGGGGTAGGTAGCCCTAAATCATCTTTGGAATGACCAACCACCAGAACAGGCCGACGGCAATGGCCCCAAAAACCATGGCCAGTGCGTAGTTGTACAGTAAGCCGGACTCCAGGTAACGGGAGCGGAACCCTGCCTGCTTCACCACGATGCCCGGGCCGTTCACGCCGACGTCGTTGATCACGCGGCGGTCAAACTCACCCACGAACTTGGACAGTACCACCTTGGTAGCAGGGGTGTTCACCACCACATGATTGATGAGGCGCTGGTACAGCGCGTCCATGTAGTATTTATTGACCAGCAGGGTGTGCAGCGGGCGGAACCGTGCCATGAGCTTTTCGGAAGATATGGCCTTGCGCACGTAGATGGCGTAGCCGAGGCCGAAGCCGCTCAGTGCCAGAAACACGCCAGCGGCCATCAGGCCCAGGTTAACTGCAAAGTGGTGTTCGCCGTTGGTGACGAAGCTGCCGAACCCTTCGTAGCCCCCGATTTTCAAGCCGAGGAAGCCCACCGTCACCGCGCCGACAGCCAGGAGGACCAGGGGCACGGTCATGACCTGGGGAGATTCGTGGGCGTGCTCCGAATCGTGGCTTGTCTCGCCGGCGAAGACGCGGAAATACAGCCGGGCCATGTAAAGAGAGCTAAGGAACACCAGCACCAGGGTGATGATGAGGAAGATGATGCTGCGGCCCTCAAACACGGCCAGCAACAGTTCGTCCTTGCTGAAGAAGCCGCTCAGGGGCGGGATGCCGGCTAGAGACAGCGCCCCAATGAGGAACGTGATTGCCGTGATAGGCATTTTCTTGCGCAGGCCACCCATCTTGCGCATATCCGTCTCGTCGTGCATCCCGTGCATCACGCTGCCCGCCCCCAGAAAGAGCAGAGCTTTGGAAAAGGCGTGGGCCAGCAGGTGGAACATGGCCGCAGCCACACTCCCTGCCCCCAGGGCCAGCATCATGAACCCCAGGTGGCTCACCGTGGAGTAGGCCAGCACCCGTTTGATGTCTGTCATGACCAGGGCCATGGTCGCTGCCATGCCTGCGGTGATGAGGCCGATGACCGCCACGACGAGTTGTGCGTTGGGCGCGGCGTGGAACAGCGGGAAGGCGCGGGCCACCAGGTAGACGCCCGCGGCCACCATGGTCGCCGCATGGATCAGGGCGCTGACCGGCGTAGGGCCTTCCATGGCGTCGGGCAGCCACACGTGCAGGGGGAACTGGGCGCTTTTGCCCATAGCCCCGCCGAAGATGAAGATGGCCGCCCAGGTAGCAGTGCCGGCGGTGAGCAGGGAAGGCTCGCCGGCAACGAGCTTGTGGGCCTCCTCAAGAATAGGCTTCATCTCAAAAGTCCCAGTAGCCTTGAACAGCATCAGGATGCCGATGAGCAGGGCGACGTCGCCGATGCGAGTGGTCACAAACGCCTTCTTCGCAGCCTCCGCGGCAGAGGGGCGCTCGTACCAGAAGCCGATGAGCAGGTAGGAGCCGAGGCCCACCAACTCCCAGGCGATGTACAGCAGGATGAAGTTGTCCGCCAGCACCAGGGTGAGCATTGCGGCAACGAAGAGGGAATGCGCTGCGAAGTACCAGCCGAGCCGGTCCTGGCCGTGCATGTAGCCGATGGAATAGACCTGCACCAGCAGCGCTACGAAAGTGACGACGCCCAGCATCACCACGGACAGGGGGTCAATAATCATGCCCCAGGTGAAGTGGGCGTCCCCAATGTCTGCCCAAGCACGGGAGAAATAGCGGGCCTCGTCGTTCTGGCCCAGGTAGCTGAACAGCACCAGCCAAAAGACGATGAACCCGCCGCCGATGGCGAGGATAGATAGGAAGGAGCCTTTCCCCGGCAGATACCTGCCGGCCAGGCCCACAACGCCAAAGGCCGCAAAACTCAGGGCAGGCGCTAGCCATGCCAGTTCCATGTGTGCCTCTTTTATGACAGGGTTACGCGCCCCGTCTAAGCCGTCCCTTCGCAGGAAGGCGCTTAGTCCTCTCCCCCTTTACGGGGGAGAGCTAGAGAGGGGGTCGTCTCCTCTAGTGCATTCATAATGATCGCTACGACGCCCTCAATGTTGTTTATTATCTCGTTGTTCCAAAACCTTATGACCCTAAATCCTTGAGACTCTAACCAGGCAAGCCGCTCTCTGTCATTCGTTTCTTGGGCCTCCTCACCATGATTGCCCCCATCTACCTCTATGACCAGCCGTTTTTCTAGACGGACAAAATCTACAATGTAAGGCTCAATCGGCTGTTGCCTCCTAAATTTGTGCCCGTTGAGCTGTCTTAGGCGGATGTGCTGCCACAGTTTCCTCTCAGCCGGCGTGAGGTTCTTACGTAGTCCTCTCGCTTGTTGGGTGGTCATTTTGGCTTCGGCCCCCATCCTAACCTTCCCCCGCAAGGGTGGAGGGGACTGGCCTTACCACTTCATCAGGTTCAACTGGTCAACGTTGGTTGTCCCCTTGTTCCGGTACAAACGCAGGATGATGGCCAGGGCCAAGCCTACCTCCGCCGCAGCCACGGTAATGACGAAGATGGCTATGATCTGGCCCAAGTATTTGTTGGGGTCCGTAAACGCAGCAATGCCGATGAGGTTGACGTTGACGGCGTTGAGCATCAGCTCAATGGCCAGCAGAATCAGTACGGCGCTGCGCCGCGCCAGGACTCCGTACAGCCCGATGCTGAACAGGGCGGCGCTGAGGATCTGGACGTGTACCAGCGTAATCATCGGCCTTCACCTGCGCCCGTATGTAAGTTTGCCTGTCTGCTCATCGTTCGCCCTCTCCTGAACGGGCAATGACGATAGCGCCGATGAGTGCGACCAGCAACAATACCGAGGCCACCTCAAAGGGGATGGCCCAGAAGGTGAACAGGTTTTCGCCAAGCTGCTTCATGGTTGGGCCGGTGCGTTCGGTAAAGGCCGCGCCGCGCCCGCGCGCGATTGCCACAGAGACCACCAGGAACAGGCCCGCTGCAGCCAGCGCCGCGATAGGCCACTGCTTGTTCTCCATAGTCCCGCTAAAGTCCTGCAAGCGAGTGAGCATAAGGGCGAAGAGCACCACAATGACGATGGCGCCGCCGTACAGCAGGACCTGCACCAGCGCCAGGAAGTCTGCGAAGAGCAGCAAGTAAACGCCGGCCACGCCCAGGAGGGCGACGAGAAGAAACAGGGCGGCATGTACGATGTTGCGCGTGCCCACGACGCCCACAGCGCCCCCCAGGGCAAAGGCCCCTGCGACATAGAACAGCACTAACTGCGTCATGCGGTGGCCTCTTGTTTTGCGCCTTCCCGCTCCGACTTGGGCTTCCAGCCCACCTCCTGCTGGTAGGCCTTGCCCATCGCCAGCAGGTCTTGCAGGTTCGTGCGGTTGCCGTTGCGGACCACTACGGAAAGCTCGTGCTGGTGGCTCATCTCAATGGCGTCAAAGTTGCACACCTCAACGCAGATGCCGCACAGGATGCAGCGCCCGTAGTTGATCTCAAAAGATTCAATGATCTTGCGGCGTTTGCTCTTGCCTTCCTTGAACAGCGGGTTGTCAATCATCTGGGCGCTCATGCAGCCCGTAGGGCAGTTGCGCACGCACACCATGCAGCCGGTGCAGTACGGTTCTACCACTTGGTAGTCCCACATCAGCACGGGGAAGCCCATGTAGCGCTCTTGCACGGGCAGGTGCTGCTTGGGGTACTGGGCCGTAACCGGCTTCTTGAAGATGTGGGACACCGTGACCAGGAGCCCTTTGATGCTAGCGAACATCCGTCGCCTCCACGCGCTTGTAGGCCCTGGCGCGGGCCAGCCGCTCCTCCGCGGTGACCCGTGCGGACCAGGTCATGCGGCGATAGATGATGTAAATGACCGCCACCGTCACGGCCAGGGACATGAGCGTCAGCGTCCACTTGGGCCACCCGTAGAACAGGTACACGCCGGTGGTCACGAGGTTGACGAAGGAGAGGGGGATCATTACCTTCCAGGCGAAGGACATGAGCTGGTCAATGCGGAGCCGGGGGAACGTGCCCCGGAACCACAGGATGACGAGGAATACCAGGTAGGCCTTGAGCGCTACCCACAGGAAGCTGAGCCAGGCCACGTCCGGCATGAAGGGGAAGCTCCAGCCGCCCAGGAACAGAAGGGCCACCATGACGGCAATGGTAAACGTATTGACGTACTCCGCCAGGAAGAACACGGCCCAGTGCGCGCCGCTGTACTCAATGAAGGGGCCACCCATGACCTCTGATTCCGCAACGTAGATGTCAAAGGGGGTGCGGCCTACCTCGGCGACGCCGGCGATGAGGAAGACCATGAGGCCAAGCGGCTGCAATGCGGCGTAGGGGATTGTCCGTTGGTCCTGGACGATAGTAACCAGGTTCATGGACTGGGGCAGCATGACCACAGCGATGACCACCATGATGATCGGGATCTCATAGCTGATGAGCTGAGCGGCGGAACGCAGGCCGCCCAGGATTGCGTACTTGTTGGCGGAACCCCAGCCGGCCATCACCAGGCCGACGATGGACAATACAGAGAAGGCCGTGATGTAAAAGAGTCCCGTCTCCAGGTTGCGAACGGCAGTGGTGCGGGCAAAGGGGATTGTGACCCACACCAGATAGGACGGCACAAAGACAACTATGGGGGCAAGCCAGAACAGCAGCTTGTCGGATAGGGCGGGGATGAGGTCTTCTTTTACCAGCAGCTTCAACGCATCTGCCACGGGCTGTAGTAGGCCGAAGGGGCCGACAACCGTGGGGCCGAGGCGTTCCTGCAGGCGGGCCAGGAATTTGCGCTCTATCCACACCATGGAGAGAACGACCAGGGTAAGGCTGGTGACCAGCACAACCAGCTTAGTGGCGATGACGCAAAGCTCCGCTACCATTAGCGGTCCACCTCGCCCAAGACGATATCTATGGAGCCAAGGATCATGATGGCGTCGGCCACGTAGGCGTCCCGCATCATGTGCTTGAGGCTCATAAGGTTGCAGAAGGATGGCGGGCGTATCTTTAGGCGATAGGGCCGGTCGCCGCCGTTGCTCACCAGGTAGACGCCGAAGTCGCCGCGCGGGTTCTCCGCGTGGACGTACACCTCGCCCTTGGGAGGGCGGGAGATGCGGCGCGTGGGAGCCATGATCGGCCCTTCCTGCATCTGCTTCAGCGCCTGCTCCACGATTTTGACCGACTCCTCCATCTCTCGGATGCGCACCCAGAAGCGGTCCCAGCAATCGCCCCTGTCGCCCAGGGGGACGTTGAAGTCAAAGCGATCATAGATAGCGTAGGGCGCGGCGCGGCGGACATCAAAGTCCACGCCCGAGGCGCGCATATTAGGGCCGGTGAAGCCCAAGGCCACAGCAGTCTTGCCGTCAATTGTGCCCACGTCCCGGCTGCGGGCCAGAAAGACCTCGTTGAAGGTGACCAGGCGGTCCGCCTCTTCTATGGTGGCCTTTATCGGATCCAAGGCAGCGGTGATGCGCTGGACGAAGTCCGCCGGCACGTCCTCTTTGACGCCGCCGATGCGGAAGTAGTTATGCATCAGGCGGGCGCCGCTGGTGGCTTCAAAAATCTGCTGGATACGCTCCCGCTCGCGGAAGGCATACATGACCGGAGACATGGCCCCAGCGTCCAGGGCGAAGGTGCCGTAGAAGAGCAGGTGACTGGCGATGCGGTTCAGCTCGCACAGAATGGTGCGGATGTACTGGGCGCGGTCCGGCACCTCCGTGCTCATGAGCTTTTCCGCCGCCATGCACACCACCCACTCGTTGTTGAAGTTGGCTATGTAGTCCAGGCGGTCAAACAGCGTGATGATCTGGCTGTATTGCTCGTTCTCGCAGATCTTCTCCGTGCCACGGTGCAGGTAGCCGATGTGCGGCTCCACGTCCACGATGCGTTCTCCGTCAATCCACAAGACCATGCGGAAAACGCCGTGGGTGGCCGGGTGCTGTGGCCCCACGTTCACCATGAGCTCTAGGCTGTCTAGCTGTTGTTCAACCGTCATAGGGATGTGCCTTACCTCTCCTCCTCGTTCCCCCTTCCCGCATCGGGAAGGGTGACTAAGGGGGTTAGGTCTTTTTCTACCACTCTTGATAGTCGTTGATAGGGTAGCTTTTCCTGCCGGGGTAGCCTTCAAACCCTTCATATAGGAGCAACGGGGCCAAATTGGGGTGGCCCTCAAAGTTTACGCCGAAGAGGTCGTGTCCTTCACGCTCGTACCAGTCCGCGCCGGGCCACACGCCCATCACCGACGGCACGATGGGGTCGTCATAGGGCAAGCTGACCTTGAGGGTGAAGCGCGCTGGCTTTGCCAGGGAACGCAGGTGGTACACCACCTCAAATCGGTCCTCGTAGTCCACCACGGAGAGGCACATCAGGTAATCAAAGGCGAGGCGGGGGTCGTCCCGCAGCTTTGTCGCGGCCTTGACCAGGTTGGCGCGGTCAACGGTGAGCACCACTTCGTCCAGGGCGGCGCTCATGGCGGGCTTGAACTCCGCCAGCGCCTCATGGAGCAACGCGGAAAGGGCCTTGCCCTTCTCGGTCAAGGCAGCCTGGGCTTCCGCTGGAGCGGGGTGCGCCCTGGCGGCGGGGGCTGGTCGTTCTTGCGTCACTTTCGCCGTGCGTCCTGCTTGATCTTTTCCTGAAGGCGAAGGATGCCCTCCATAAGCGCCTCGGGCCGGGGCGGGCATCCGGGTACGTACACGTCCACGGGTATGATGTGGTCAACGCCCATGACCACGGAGTAGGAGCGGTAGTAGGGGCCGCCGTTGGTGGCGCAGCTTCCCATGGCGATGACCCACTTGGGGTCCGGCATCTGCTCGTACAGCAGCTTGATAGGCGGCGCCATCTTCTTCACCACCGTGCCCGCTATAATCATCACGTCGGACTGGCGGGGCGAAGGCCACGTGACCACGCCCAAGCGGTCCAGGTCGTGGTGGGCCATGTAGGTGCTGATCATCTCAATGGCGCAGCAGGCCAGGCCGAAGGTGAGGGGCCACAGCGACGACGTGCGGGCCAAGGCGAACAACTGCTCCGCCGGTGCGGTGATGATACCGGGCACGCCGGACTTATTGAAAGGGCTGAGTGCGGGCCGGTTGCCGCCCAAGGGGGCTTGGGGGGTCTCCCAGCCGCCGGGGGTGACCGGCAAGTCCAGTTTGTGCCTGCGCTTCGGATCCCACGTAACCGGGGTCATGTCGCCTGGCTTTACCGCCATTGCAACACCCCTTTGCGCCAGGCATACGCAACGCCAAAACCGAGAATCGCGACGAAGATGCCCATCTCGTAAAAGACGGCGTTGGCGACGGCGTGGGTGAACGCTACGCCCGCCTGGGCCTTGATCTCCATAAACACTATTGCCCAGGGGAAGAGGAAGACCGCCTCCACGTCAAAAATGAGGAACAGAATAGCAAAAACGTAGTACCGGATGTGGATTTGGGACTGTTGGTAGGGGGCAGGGAGAATGCCTGATTCAAAGGGGATGCCCTTTTCCTGGGAGGGGCGGCGCGGCGCGAGTATCACCGACGCCAGGAACATGACCCCCATTGCTACGACGCCGATAAATATGCCGATGGTAGCGGCGGCCCAGTCCAAGGCGTATTCAGACAAGGACGTACCTCGTGGGCGACTGTCGTGGGGCGCGGTACGGCCCGAGGGGGTGCCGTCCAAACAGGTACATTAGCACTGTGTTGGGAAGGGTGTCAATCGTGGGCCGAATCTATTGTGACAGGGTTCACATCCCCAGCAGCGTCTATGATTAGCAGTTTCGCCGCACCACGTCCAGTTGCCAGGGAGGGACCTGGGCAGCAGCCGCACAAACGATTGACAAGGGTGAATGTCCCTGCCTAAACTCCAATGGAGTGAGGGCTTGCCAAGCCTGATAGAGGTGCGCCCATGTCTGGACATTCCAAGTGGAAGACGATCAAACGGAAGAAGGGTGTCGCCGACGCTGCAAGGGGCCAGGTGTTCACCAAACTGGCGAGGGAGATTTCCGTGGCCGCCAGGTCTGGCGGCGCTGACCCGGACATGAACGTCCGGCTGCGGCTGGCGGTCATGAAGGCCAAAGAGAACAACATGCCCGTGGACAACATTGACCGCGCCATCCAGCGTGGCGCCGGCACCGGGGCCAACGGCCTGTCCACACTTGAAGAGGTGATGTACGAGGGGTACGCCCCCGGCGGGGCCGCCATCATCCTGGAGGCGGTCACGGATAACGGGACCCGGACCGTGGCCGAAATACGCAGCATCTTCAACAAGGCTGGCGGCAACCTCGGCGAGCGTGGTTCCGTTGCCTGGAACTTTGACCAGCGAGGCGTTGTGGTGGTTGAGGCCTCCGGCGACAAGGCGGACGAGATGACGCTGCTGGCTATTGACGCCGGCGCAGAGGACATTGACCAGGACGGCGATAGCCTGGAGGTGAGCACGACACCAACAGCCTTTGAGTCGGTGCGCAAGGTCCTGGAAGACGCTGGGGCGAGCATTGTCCGTGCAGAGATCTCCATGGTGCCGAAAACGACGCTGACCCTTGATCACAAGGCCTCCCTCCAGACGCTGCGCCTGCTGGACCGCCTGGAAGACCTGGACGACGTGCAGCACGTGTACTCCAACGCGGACTTCCCCGACGAGGCGTTGGAGGAGTATCAGGCAGCCGGGTAGGCGCCGGAGCGGTCATCTCAGGTCTGGAATAGTAGGGGGAGCAAAGTCTTGCTCCCCCGGTTGTTAGGCGGGAACGCATGGGCATTCGCGTTATTGGACTTGACCCAGGCACTGTGCGCATGGGCTATGCCATCCTGGAGGACGGCAACGGCGACCCCAAGGCCATTGCCTGGGGAGTGTTGACTGCGCCCAGCAAGTTGAGTCTGGGCCAGCGGCTCCATGCCATGTATACCCAGCTTCTGGAGCAAATGGAAGCGCACCGGCCCGCCTACGCTGCCGTGGAGGAACCCTTTGTGTCCAACAACGTTCGCACGGCCATGGCCATCGGCCAGGCCCAAGGCGTGGTGTTGATGGCTGCGGCCCAGGCAGGCGTGCCGGTGGCCGGCTATTCGCCCCGTCAGGTGAAGCTGGCGGTGGCCGGCAGCGGCGCGGCGGAAAAGGAGCAAGTGCGACAGGCCGTTATGCTCCACCTTGGCCTTGCCGGCCTGTCCGGGCCACTGGACGCCTCGGATGCCCTGGCCGTGGCGCTCTGCCATCTACAGGCGGTCCGAGCGGAACGGCTGATGCGCGCGACGTAGCCCCTTTGTTGTTGACTTGCCAACGGGGGAGTAGAATATCCGCAGTGAAGCAAAGTGCAACACTGGACAGTTCCTTCTGGATCAACGCGCATAAGTCCAGGCTATCCTCGTATCTACTGGCGGAGTTTGATATTACCTGTGCTTCTGGGGTATGTGCGGAGATCAGCACAGCATTCTCCAGTGGGCGGGAATTTTGGAGGCTGGTACAAGAAGAGCAGATTAAGACGTCGCTTCTGCGCGAAGTAGTGTTTGAAGGGTTCGGTTTGGGCGAACGGGAGGCGATTAGTTTGGCTTTGGAGCATCCTGGCTGGGTATTTCAACCCTTTGCACACCAGCTTTTGTAGTGCATCTGTGTGCAACCGGCAAATTGGATAGTGACAAGGCTCAAGAAATCATGGCAAGGCTTGCTCATAGTACCAGTGTTAGCCCTGTCTTACTTGACCCCGCGGTTGTTCAATTGAGCCAATTGCGAACGAAGCAATAATCAAGGTAAAGCATGGTTACGAAAAAGCACACGTACTCGGTCCGTCTGGATGACAGCGCCCAGATATTCATAGAAAAGGCAGCCAAGGTTACCCACCAATCCTGTGGCTCACTCCTCAAGTTTGCGGGTGAGGACCACGCACGGAAAGTGCTTCTGGAATGGGCTGTTGCCCAGTACAAAGAGGACAAGTTCTCCTTCTCCCAACTAGCCGAGCAAACAGGACTCGCGGTGGAGGAGGTCATGGATTCGGTAAGCATGCACAGCCACGAGCGAAACCTAGCTTTGTTCCTGGCAAGTGCTCGGACCGCTGCGAGGCTTTCTGACAATCCAGAGTTCTATGAGCAGGCCAAAGCGGCGGTTGTGAAAGTCCTTGAGGAATCAACAGAGCTCACCCAATGATCGCCTCCTTGCGCGGTGTGTTGCAGGCCATCGGGGATGACCACGTCATCGTCAACGTGGGGGGCGTGGGCTTCATGGTGTCCGTGCCCGCCTCGGTAGCGGAGACCATCGGCGGCGTGGGCGATGCCGTAACCCTGCACACAACGTTGCTGGTGCGGGACGAGTCGCCGGTGCTGTACGGATTCCCTACACCCCAGGGCAAGCGTCTCTTTGACGCCTTGCTTGGCGTCAGCGGCGTCGGCCCAAAGCTGGCCCTGGCCCTCCTCTCTACCTTCGCTCCCGACGAAGCCGCCGTGGCTATCGTCTCCGGCAACGCCGACCTGCTGTCCTCGGTGCGCGGCATTGGGAAGCGCACGGCGGGGCGCATCGTCATTGACCTGCAAGCCAAACTGCAAAAGGAATGGCAGGCCGTCGGGCCAGCGACCTCCTCCGCTAGCGGCGACGTTTCCGCGGCGCTGTTGGCTCTGGGCTACTCTGCGCCGGAGGTGCAGCGCGCACTTGGCTCCTTGAAAGACGCGGGAGCGTTGCCCCTGGAAGAGCAGGTGCGCCTGGCGTTGCAGTCCCTGGCGCGGGAGTAGGCCATGTGCTCCATGCAGCGGATCGCCGTCATCGGCTCCGGCGGTGCAGGCAAGTCCGTCCTGGCGCGGACGGTTGGCGAAGTCTTGGGCATCCCCGTGATTCACCTGGACGCCGTCCACTGGCAGCCCGGCTGGGTTGAACCGCCCGACGACGAATGGCGCTCCACCATGGAGCGGCTGGTGCAGGGCAAAACGTGGGTGATAGACGGCAACTATGGGGGTACGATGGACCTCCGTTTCGCTGCCGCAGACACCATCGTCTTCTTGGACTTGCCCCGCCGGCTCTGCCTCTGGCGCGTGGTCAAGCGCCGGTTCCAGTACTGGGGCAAGGAGCGTCCAGACATGGCCCCTGGCTGTCCGGAGAAGCTGGACATGCACTTCCTGAAATGGATATGGGAGTATCCCGCCACCCGCCGTCCAGGTGTCCTGTCGTTGCTGGAGGAGTTTTCCTTGGGGCGGCGCATCTACCGCCTGCGCTCCGCCAGGGAAGTTTCCAGCTTCCTGGCATCCCTAAAGGAGCAGCATGTCGCAGTACGGTGACGCATGGGCAGGCCTGTACGACGCAGTACACGTCCAGCAAGAGGACGTGCCCTTTTGGGTGGAAGAGGCCCAGGCTTTCGGCGGGCCAGTGCTGGAGCTGGCCTGCGGCACGGGCCGCGTCGCTATCCCTATTGCTCAGGCGGGTGTGCCTATCGTCGGCCTGGACAGCTCCGCCAAGCTGCTGACTATCGCCCGGGCCAAGGCGCGCCGCTTGGGACTACCCAAAGAGCGCTTGAGCTTTATCCGAGGTGACATGCGGAGCTTTGCCCTAAGCAGGCAATCTTCGCTTGTCATCATCCCCTTCCGCTCCTTCCAACTGCTGCTGTCCGTTGCAGACCAGCAGCAAGCCTTGGCTCGCATCAAAGAGCACCTGGCCCCCGGCGGGCGTGTAGTGATTGACCTGTTTGTGCCGGACATGGAACGTATGCTGCGCGATCCCGGCCTGCGTGTCTTCGGCAGGGAGGCCGTAGACCCGGCGACAGGCCACCGGCTGCTCATCGGCGACCAGAACAGCTACGACACCTTCAACCAGGTCATCACCGCCCGTAACATCGTTGAGGAGCTGGGCCAGACGGGGGAGTTGGTGCGCACGGTGCACGTGGACTATCAGTTACGCTATCTGTACCGCTTTGAGATGCAGCACTTGCTGGAGTCGGCGGGCTACCAGGTGCTGGACGTGTACGGTGGCTTTGACCGCGAGCCGCTGGACGAGGACAGCACGGAGATGGTCTGGGTGGCGGGTTGTCGCTAGGCAATGAGGAGACCAGCCAGGCAAGCAACCTCTGCCTGGCCGGGTTTGACGGCTGCAAAGGCGGCTGGATTGCGGCAATAGCCGACCAGCGATTGACCTTGTGCTCCGTCCAGGTGTTCAAGCGCTTTTCGGACATTCTTCGCGAGCATTCCTCTCTCCAAGTTGTGGGTGTGGACATCCCCATTGGCCTGCTGGACAAGGAGCCAGGCGAACGCGCCTGCGACAAGGCAGCCAGAGCGGTGCTAGGCGCTCGGCGGTCCAGCGTTTTTCCCGCGCCGAGGCGGTTTTGGATGGCGGAGAAGGACTATCCGTTCGCCAATCTCCTCAGTAAGACATGGGTCAAAAAGGGTATTAGTAGGCAATCGTTGAACATAGCCGACAAGGTTGGAGAAGTTGACACTTTTGTCCAAAAACACGGCCAAGCGCGGGTACGAGAGGTACACCCGGAGGTCTCCTTCTGGGCCATGAATGGCGAGAAGGCGTTGGCCTTTAATAAGAAGAAGCAGAAGGGGAAAGAGGAACGAGCGAGCCTTCTGCGAACGCACCTGGGCGATCAGTTTATTCAAAGCGCCGAGGGCCAAGCCCCCAAAAGAGCCGAGGCGGGGATTGACGACCTGTATGACGCGCTTGCCGCCCTTTGGAGCGCTCAGCGCATCCTTTCAGGCGACAGCCGTCGTCTTCCGTCGGAACCCATAGAAGACGCCTGTGGCTTATTGATGGAAATCAATTACTAGGTCTGGGTTCCTGGTGTGCTAGAATCTGGGCGTGCTTTCATCATCTCCTAGTAGGGTGCTGAAAAACTCCTCCGACCATCACGCTAGCCTCTGAAAGGGATAATACGTGTATCTGGGGGACACCCCCAGACTCCCGCCAAAGGGGCTTTGCCCCTCTGGCCTCCCCTTTTTTCGCAGCCTGCCAGCCCTTTCCGCACAGCACAGGAGCGCTTCTCGCATGACCAAAATAACGAGCATTAATGCCCAGGAGATACTGGACTCCCGGGGCAATCCAACGGTGGAGGTGGTCGTCGCGCTGGACGACGGCTCCCAAGGCCGGGCCGCCGTGCCCTCCGGCGCCAGCACCGGCTCCCACGAGGCGGTGGAGCTGCGCGACGACGACAAGAAGCGCTACGGCGGCAAGGGCGTGCTGAAGGCCGTGGCCAACGTCAACGGGCCTATCGCCAGCGTCCTGAAGGGCATGTCCTCGGATGACCAGGCCGCCGTGGACCGCCGCATGTTGGACCTGGACGGCATGCCCAACAAGGGCAAGCTGGGGGCCAACGCCATGCTCGGCGTGTCCCTTGCCGTGGCCCACGCCAACGCCGCCAGCAAGTCCGTTCCCTTGTACCGCCACCTGGCCGCCGTCGCCAACACCGGCAGGCCGATTACGCTGCCCGTGCCCATGTGCAACATCCTGAACGGAGGACGCCATGCCTCCAACTCCGCAGACCTGCAAGAGTTCATGGTGGCCCCAACCGGGTTTAACTCCTTTGCCGAAGCCCTGCGCTGCGCCGCAGAGGTGTACGCTTCGTTGCGCACGCTGCTGCACCAGCGCGGCCAGCCCACCAACGTCGGCGACGAGGGCGGATTCGCGCCGTCGTTGCCCTCCAACGAGGATGCGCTGAAAGTGGTGCTGGCTGCCATTGAGCAGGCCGGCTACAAGCCCGGGGTGGACTGCTGGCTGGCGCTGGACTGCGCTGCATCGGAGTTCTACGAGGACGGTCGCTACGCCCTCAAGCGCGACGGCAAGCGGCTGACTTCCGGGGAGACGGTGGCCCTTCTGGAGCAATGGTGCTCCGCATACCCTATCATCAGCATTGAGGACGGGCTGGCCGAGGACGACTGGCAGGGGTGGGCGCTGCTCACCCAGCGCCTGGGCAAGAAGGTACAGCTTGTGGGCGACGACCTGTACACCACGAACCCGGAGCGCATCCGCCGGGGCATCAAAGAAAAGTGCAGCAACTCTGTACTCATCAAACTCAACCAGATAGGGACGCTGTCGGAGACGCTGGATGCAATACGCACCACCCAACAGGCCGGCTGGAGCACCGTCATCAGCCACCGCTCCGGCGAGACCGAGGACACCACCATCGCCGACCTGTCGGTGGCGACGGGCGCCGGCCAGATCAAGACCGGCGCGCCTGCCCGCTCTGAGCGCGTTGCCAAGTACAATCGCCTCCTTCGGATAGAGCGGGAGCTAGGCAGCGCGGCCAAATACGCGGGCAGGGGCGCGTTCCCGGTGTAGGAGACCTGCTGTGGGCATGACAGTCATAGACATAGAGGTTGGCAACCCGGCCAACCCAGAGTTCACCGAGCGCGTAGAGTTCCTGGTGGACTCTGGCGCGATCTACTCCGTTGTGCCTGCGCCCATCTTGAATCAGCTTGGCATCCGGCCTCTGACCACGCAGGTGTTTCGCCTTGCCAACGGAGACAAGATCAGCCGGCGCAAGGGAATAGCTCTCTTCAAGTATGGGGAACGGATTGGTGGCGCCGACGTTATCTTCGGCGAGCCAGGGGATAGCAACCTGTTGGGAGCGTTCACGCTGGAAGCTCTAGGCCTTGGTCTTGATCCCTTACGGCGGGAACTCTTGGAACTGCCTATGATTCTTGGCGGCTATGGGTATAATGGGGGAGCATGACGGAGGAAGCCATAGACAGCAAGCGCAGGCTCACCGTGATCTTGGAACGTGACGAGGATGGCTGGTACGTGGCTTCGGTTCCTGAGCTACGCGGTTGCCACACGCAAGGCAGAACGCTGGACGAAGTAATGGAAAACATACGTGATGCAGCGGTGCTGTGTCTTGAGGTTCCACCTGTGGAAGAGGTGAAGATGGAGTTCATAGGCGTCCAACTATTGAACTGTGACCCTTTCTTAGCATCTCATTTACACATCTACAGCACATCCTAAGGAGGACATCATGGTCACTCGCATAGGGATCAACGGCTTTGGGCGCATCGGCCGCCAGGTGACGCGGGCCATAGCGGAGCGCCACCCTGACAAGCTCACCGTCGCCGCCGTCAACGACCTCACGGACGCC
>Ga0209514_10000162_pt1 | contig 152032 bp, 175 predicted proteins | sample Subgrocontami58m_FD_187452 | JGI IMG/M metagenome (GOLD analysis project Ga0209514, IMG submission 187452) | Subsurface groundwater microbial communities from S. Glens Falls, New York, USA - GMW37 contaminated, 5.8 m (SPAdes) (version 3) | ecosystem: Environmental > Aquatic > Deep subsurface... | reverse complement strand
TATTAATAGTTCTTTTAATCACTTATATTCTCCGATTTGTTTATCAATATTTGGTATCTAAATCGGAGAATAATAAGAAAGTGGTGAACAAAGAAAGGTGGCTGCAAAGTACATCTCGCGTAAGCGTTCGAAGAGACCTGACTGCAGGTGTACTCACGGCTACGCACTTCACACCAGAAACGGAAGCCGCGGTTGCACTCTTTGCAGTTGTGCGTTCTACAAGGCGCAAGGAGGAAAGTGGCGATGACTCAAGCGACAAGATGGAAAGGAGTGCGAACCTTGCTCAAGAAGTTTTCCAACTGGTTCAGCAAGAGAGAAGAGGATCTCTTTGCTCTCGTCGCAAGTCTCACCGTTCTGTCCTGGTTCGCGATGGGAGCGTGGTGCATCCGTATCGGAGACGGCAGACCCTTGACGAAATTGTTGGTGAGCGAGGTGGTTCTCTACATCCTCCTCTCGTTCATCGTTCTTTTCGTCATGAGCGTCTGGGAACTCGTCGGGGTGATCATGGCTTTTGCGAAAGGCAAGAGCAAGGAGTACCACTAGCAGTCGTCCGCTCCATGAAGTGAGGCAGGGAATCGTTCCTGGCCTCGAGACCCAAAGGTAAGACCCGCGGGTCTTTTTGATTCATAAAAATATTAGAACTAAATTCGTAGAGGTAAGCTATTTTAAAGGAAGTATTTTTCTCTATTGAACTTAGTGTCTTTAACGAGGTAAACTGGGATTAAGGTGAAAAAGCAATATATTTATTTAATTTTCTTGTTAATCATTGTATTTTTGGGTTTAGAGGCTTATGGATCTCTGTCACAGCATAACAATTTAAATAGCGAACTTTCGAAGATTAATATAGAGTATGAGGCTTTAACTCAAGACAATCAGAAATTAAATTACCAAATAGAGTATTTTTCAGATCCAAGAAATTTGGAGAAAGAATTAAGGTCGAAATTTAATTATCGCTATCCAAACGAGAAGCTTATAATAGTGCCGAAGCAATAGATAATTATTAAAATGATTTGCGGGCGTAGTATAGTGGCAGTACGTGACCTTCCTCCACCCTTCGTAGCAGTTTGAGAGCGGGATTAGTACAGTGGTAGTACGCTTGCTTCCCAAGCAAGATACGCGAGTTCGATTCTCGTATCCCGCTCTCAACCCGCTACTGCGGAGGACAGGCAAGATAAAAGCGTGGTTCGACATATGGTGAGCAGGGTCGAACCATTCTCGTATCTCGCTCCATAGTTAAAAATTTATTTTAATAGTTCAGAAAATGGCAAGATTAATAGTGTAATCTGGACAGAATAGAAAATTAGAAATTAATAGGCGCCTCCCTTTTGGAGGCGCTTGTGCAACTGGGCACGTAAGGTATTTTGCCTTACGTCCCTCACTTTAGAGTGCGTGGAACTTTGTACTGCTGCCCCCTCGCCCAGACCGTCGCATGATGTCCTCGGAGAGAAGATTCTACTGGTTCACAGTAACACCTTCCTGCTGTTGGCACGGACGTCGCTCACGATCCAGAACATGACGATCACGAGCGTGACAACGGCGCCGATCGGCGCCAAAAGCGGGTCCGAACCAGTGATCCACCATCTGAACGGGAAGAACATCCCGCAGATGATGCCGACGATAGAGATTGCGGTGGCGCGATTACTCATGTCAAACTCCTTTTTTCGCGAAGAACGAGAGTGGACAAGCCTTTTGGGATTTGACCTGTCCTGCTTAGTTTCGAGAATATAAATGTATAATAAATTTCTGTTTTGGTCAATTAGATAATTCAGTTAGACAAGAGATGTAAAAATATGAGAAGATGGAAGAGTTAAATATGAATTGGTTAGCAAAAAGAATCGTATCTAAAGAAGATTTCTTTTTGAGATTGGCTATCGGTTTGCCATTAATTTGGGCTGGGGTAAGTTCAATAATGAGTCCAACTAATTGGATAGGTTTTGTTCCAGATTGGATTCAAACCTTTATTCCTAAAGAATCTTTTATGATGCTTCATGGGATTGGCGAGTTGGGCTTAGGAATATTGCTTATCGCTGGAACTTTTCCAGTCCTCCTTTCAGCTTTAGCATTTCTCGATATCACTGCAATATTGGTATTTAATGGAGTTGATGATATAACTTTCAGAGATTTGGGGCTTTCTATTGTAGCCCTTATACTTTTAGCAAGACAAATTAGAAAATAAAGCCGAAGTAGCTCAGTCGGTAGAGCAGCACTTTCGTAAAGTGAAGGTCGCGAGTTCGAATCTCGCCTTCGGCTCATAAAATAAAATATGAACGACAAAGAAAATAATAATTTGAAAGAGCTAACTCGTCGCTTAGGCGAGCGTCTTTGACGTAGAAAAGAAGCGCATAAAAATAAAAGAACTCCAAGCGGAAATTAGTGATCCTGATATTTGGAAAGACAACAGGTTTTTGGCTGAAGAAAAAAGCAGGGAAGCAGGAATTTTAAAAAACCTTATCGAGGAATTTGACTCTATTTCTTCAGAGGAAGATTTGCATAAGGTAGAAATCAAATCGCTTATGAAAGGTAAATATGATATCGCTACGGCGATTATTTCAGTTTATGCAGGTGTTGGAGGGGACGATGCAAGTGACTGGGCAAGAATGCTTTTCGAAATGTATAAGAAATATGGAGAATCGAGAAAGTGGAAAACTAAAATAATTGACGACAACGTATTAGAAATAAGAGGGGAATACGCATACGGATTTTTAAAAAAAGAATCAGGAGTTCATAGGTTAGTTAGAATTTCTCCATACGATGCTAAACAACTCAGACACACATCATTTGCATTAGTGGAGGTTGTTCCCAGTTTACCAGAGATAGAAAAAAATAAACTGCAAATTCCAGAGAAAGATATAAAGCTTGAGATGTCACGTTCTAGTGGTCCTGGAGGGCAAAATGTGAACAAAGTTGAAACCGCAGTAAGAATTGTTCACCTTCCAACAGGTATTTCTGCCTCATCTCAAGTAGAGCGTTCACAACTCCAGAACAGAGAAATAGCAATGTCGCTTCTTATCTATAAACTCTTAAAACTTATGGAAGAAAGGCAAGCTAAAGAATTGTCGGACTTAAGAACTAAAATAGAACCTGAATGGGGGAATCAGATTCGTTCGTATGTTTTGCATCCATATAAAATGGTGAAAGATCACAGGACTAATATAGAAACATCTGATACTACGGGAGTTTTAGAGGGTAATCTTGATAAGTTTATTGATGCTGAGTTACAATTAGAGGGCTAGTTTTTTGCGTGTCAAAATATAAACACTCTATTAGAAATTAATGATTACTTTCCAAAACGTTTCCAAAAACTATAACACTCACGACTCTTTAACTGACATAAGTTTTAAGATAAATCCCAAGGAATTTGTTTCTATTGTAGGAAGGTCTGGAGCAGGTAAGTCAACAATAATTAAGCTTCTGATTGGAGAAGAAAAGCCAACATCAGGCAGGATTATTTTTGGCCAATATGAAGTTAATAAATTAAAGTCTAGCGAATTACCGAAACTAAGACGTCATATGGGTATAGTGTTCCAAGATTTTAAACTTTTGCCTACCAAGAATGCTTATGAGAATGTCGCTTTCGCGCTTGAAGTTGCTGGCAAACCGGAGAAAGAGATTGACGATTTAGTTTATGAAGTCTTTGATCTAGTTGGTCTTGCTGGGAAAGAGAAGAATTTTATCTCCGAGTTGTCAGGTGGAGAAAAACAGAGGGTAGCAATCGCAAGAGCTATGATAAACCGTCCTGATGTTATTGTTGCTGACGAACCAACTGGCAATCTAGACCCATTAAACAGTCTAGAAATTATAAATTTGCTCAGTAAAATTAATGAACTTGGAACAACAGTAATACTTGCAACTCATAACAAAGACATTGTAAACCAGCTTGGACGCCGCGTGATTCAGGTTGATAATGGGCGTATAATTAGAGATGAGGAAAAGGGTAGATATTCATTGGCCTAATATGGCAACAATACTTTATAGAATCATTAAGCACGGGTTACAAAATTTCTGGAGACAGAAACTTTTGTCGTTCGCAACTCTTTTAATTTTCTTACTTACGCTTTTAGTTTTTGAGGGTTTAACTGTTTTTAATTTTGTCGCCGATTCTGCTCTTAAATCAATTCAAGACAAGATTGATATAAGCGTTTATTTTAAAACAAATGCTCCAGAGGATGAGATTTTAAGAATTAAAGGTTCTCTTGAAGGATTATCAGAAGTTAAATCTGTTGAATATATATCTCGCGACAAGGCTTTAGAGATTTTTCAAGCAAGACATGTAAATGACGAAACTGTAACCAAGGCGATAAGTGAACTTGGCGAAAATCCACTTTCAGCTTCCATAAACATTAAAGCTAAAGATCCGCAGGATTATAAAACTATTGCAGGATATCTTAGCAATTCATCTCTTAGCGGACTTATGGAAAATGTAAGTTATGCTCAAAACCAACCCGTTATAGATAGACTTACAAAGATTATTGGCGTAAGTCGAATAGCCGGATCACTTCTTACAATTATTCTAGCCATAATTGCTATATTTGTGGCGTTTAATACCATCCTTATAGCTATTTATTCAAACCGCGAAGAAATATCAATTATGCGTCTCGTTGGAGCTTCCAACATGTTTATTAGAGGCCCTTATATGGTTGAAGGAGTTATGTACGGAGTCGTTGCGGCTGTAATTAGCATTGTTATAATGGCTCCAGTTATATATTTTATGTCTCCTTACGTTAAAGTATTTATACCCGGAACGGACCTTTCTCAATATTTCACTTCTAATGTTTTAGGTATACTAGGTTCCCAACTTATTTTCGGCGCTTTTATCGGAATAGTTTCTAGTTTTATAGCCGTAAGAAGATATTTGAGCGTTTAGAAGGTTAATATAATTCCTAATAGTGATTGAAGTAAAAAATCTAAAAAAAAGTTATTTTGGAGAGAATGTAGTTCACAATATCTCCATTTCAATAAAAAAAGGAGAAGTTTTTGGCTTTTTGGGGCAGAACGGTGCAGGGAAGACAACTACGATAAAAATGATAGTAGGGATTACTTCACCTGACGAAGGAACTATAACAATAGGAGGAAAACCGTCTTCGGATTTGGATATGCGTGAGAATATTGGGTTTATGCCCGAGGCGCCTTATTTCTATGAAAGATTAACAGGATTTGAGTTTTTGAAATTTTGTGGCGATTTATTTAAGAACTCAAAATCAGAAAATGAATACGATCATATACTAAGGCAAGTTGGAATCCATTGGGCAAAGGACAAAAGAATATCCGATTACTCAAAGGGTATGAAGCAAAGATTAGGGTTTGCTCAAACATTAGTAAACGATCCGGATTACATTTTCTTGGACGAGCCGCTTGATGGGTTAGACCCGATAGGAAGAAAAGAAATAAAAGAAATAATCGGAGCCTTAAAAAAAAGAGGCAAAACGATATTTTTAAATTCTCATATCTTGTATGACATTGAAGAGCTTTGTGATGAGGTTGGAATAATACATAAGGGGAAACTTCTTTATAAAGGCAATGTTAAAGAGTTTTGTAATGGGAAGTCACTCGAAGGGCGGTTTGTAGAAATAATTGAGAAAGAAGAGAAAAAATGAAAAATATTTTAGTAATCGCAAAAAATACTTTTAGAGAAACTATAAGGGACAAGATTCTTTATGGCATAGTCGCATTCTCAATAATTTTTATAATCTTAGACTTATTTTTGGCCAGAGTTTCTTTGGGAGATCTTGCGATGATAAAAAGTTTTGGACTTGCTGGAATTTATATTTTTGGGGCAATTACAACAATTTTCTTAGGCGCATCAATAATACACAAGGAAATTGAAAGAAGAACCCTTTATTTCATAATCTCAAAGCCAGTTTCGCGACTCGATGTCATATTAGGCAAATTTTTAGGTCTTTTTAGCGCAGTTGCGTTAACTAATATTATTATGGGTCTGGTTTATACGGGAGTTATTTTTTATGAATCTCAAACTATCGATTATCTGGGCCTTCTTGCGGTTCTTTTCCAGATTTTCGAGATGGGATTATTTACGGCAATGCTTATATTCTTCTCGTCTATCGCTGCGCCACTTACTTCGACCATTTCCGCAACAATCATTCTTTTTATAGGTCATCTTTCAGAAGCAATGTTTAAAAATGTTGAGCAGGCAGGTGGCATAACTTACGGATTTGGTAAATTTATTTATTATATTTTCCCAAATCTTGAAAAATTTAACCTAAGAAATTTGGTAGTGCATAACATTTCAATTTCTTTAAACGAAGCCCTGCTTACACTGGGGTATGCGTTAATTTATTCGATTACACTTTTATATTTAGCAAATGTATTCTTTAAAAGAAAAGAGCTTTAATTATTTGCAGGATTTTTTTAAAGTTGGCATTGTGCCGATTTTATTTCTTATTATAGTAATTCTTCAGGTTTTCTATGATGCAGAGAAACTTGAAGGACCAAAATATAACTTTCCGCTTTCGTTATACCTTGTCCAAGGTTTAGACTTGGGACTTCATTCGGCTGCTGCTGCATTTTTTTGGATAGATACAAGAACCGAGATTCCATTTTTAAAAGATGGTTATGATAAATTCTCTCGTGATTTAAAGCTTATAAATGATCTCGATCCAAAATTTAGTACGCCTTATATTTATACATCAATTGTTTTGCCTAATAGCAAGTATGAAAATGCGATAGCGGAAGCAATTAAGATAGGTGAAAGGGGAGTGAAGGAATCAGAACCGAATTGGCAAGTACCATTCTACTTAGCTGTTAATTATCATCTATATCTAAAAGATACTGAAAATGCGGTTAAAAATTTCGATAAGGCATCCCTTATTCCTGGCATACCGGAGATTGTAAGAAGATTTGCAATTAATTATGGAATATTTCCAAACAGACGCGAACAAACAAAAAAGATTTGGGAGGTTGTTTATCAAACTTCAGAAGACGAGAGTGTTAGAACGAGAGCTAAAGCTTATGTAATTCACTACGATATAGTAGATGTCTTACAAAAAGCGGTTGATGCCTACAAGGGAAAACTTGGGTATTATCCAGAAACGATTGACGATCTGGTTAAAAGTAATTATGTAAAAGCGATTCCAGAAGATCCTTTTGGATTTGAATTTGATCTTTATAAGGACGGGGATTCTATTTTAGTTGGTATAAAACAGCCAGATAGAAAATAAACTTATTTCTTACTTAGGAAGTTAAAAAGTGCCTTAATCATCTTTATAGGTATATGAAAAATGAGAAAAATTATTTGAACAAATTTTGGGTAGTCGCCCGGTTCACGAGATATCATAGTCAATAAATTATATCTTTTTTATACAATAGAATCTATCTTACGCTATTCCATAGTTACAGAGTAGCGACGGATGGCCTTGGCGAAGGATAGCTGAGGCTATGGGACTATGTTGGAACCATCTTAACTAGGTAGCTTAACTCCTAAAAAATCAAACTGAAGCTTGGTTAAAAACTTCTGTGTCTTGTTTATGTTTTGAACTAAACCCACATCTAAAATATTTTCTGGTGTTATAAAGATGAGAGAGTCTTTCTTGGCAATGAAATTCTCTGGGTCGTACCACCGGACATTTTTGACTTCTTCCGGGTCAAACCCTAATCTTTCGTTTTGATATGATCCCAAATGCCCAGTCCATAAATTCCTATTTTTGCCTATTCTTTCTAAATCAGATTTGTACTCAGAATGAAATTTTTTCATAGAGCACAGGTATTCTGAAAACAAGTCATGTCGAAAATTTTTCTTAAATCTTTTGGTAATTCGGAAAAAAGAAATAACATCAACATTCCCGTTATCAAATAAGTTGTAAATACTATTTAGAATATAGTGATGAAGAACTATGCGTATGGTTGCATTATCCCTATCAAGCAAGAAGTTAACTTGACCATCTAGACATCGATCCAAAAAATCAATTGACTTTTCTATCCTATCTAGGGTATTGAATAGAGTTGCTAGTTCTTCAAAAAATAAGTTTTCGATTTTTTTTAGATCTTGCATAAATTTACTGGCTGCCAGGCTTGGATTCGAACCAAGGTAAACGGCTTCAAAGGCCGCTGTCCTACCACTAGACGATCTGGCATTGATTTATTTGCTTACCACTAGATCTGCCTGCGCCATGCCTGCGCATGCAGGAGGCGGGCAATCTGGCAATAACAGCTCAATAATATTGTAAAATTAAGCCTAAATCAAACTGTTTTCTCTGCTTTCTTATCAAGATTTTCGATTATTGCAATCTCTAGTGGAACTATTGCAAAAGGACTGTAACGCATTTCGCTATACGCCCTTATTAAAGATTTAATAAGATTTATTACCTTTTGAGAATCCTCGAACCTAGCCCCATGTTTTTTTAATTCCTCAACTTCTTCCGAAGTTAATTCTCTTCTAAAAACCTCTTCAAGGCCTGGATCAAATTTTAAGGAAAGTACCCTTCTTAAATAATGAATTAAATCTTTACCAAGTTGAATCAAATTAAGACCAGATTCATTTATTTCTCCCAAATATTCAAGAGATGCTTTTAAGTCTCCTTCAAGAATATATTTGGTAAGCGTTGAGGTGCGCACCGAACCAACCTTGCCCAGTACCCTTTCCACACTTTCTAAATTAGTTCCGTCACTAAGAGATATAATCTGCTCAAGCAACGATTCGGCATCTCTCAAACTTCCTTCAGAAGCCGCAGCGATAAGTTCAAGCGCCGCCATATCAATTTGAATGTTTTCTTCAAGAACTATTCTCTGAAGTTTTTTTAATATCAATTGAATTGGATGTCTATAAAAATGAAATCTTTGGGTTCTTGAGGTAATTGTTGCAGGAACTTTATCGTATTCAGTTGTAGCTAATATAAATATTGCGTGCGCTGGCGGTTCCTCGAGAGTTTTCAATAGCGCGTTTGAGGCATCCTTTGTTAATTGTTGAGCTTCATCGATTATGAATACTTTGTATTGATACGAAGTAGGGGAAACCCTCGCGGACTCTTTAAGATTTCTTATCTCATCAATTCCTCTGTTTGATGCGGCATCAATTTCAATAACGTCCAAGGCCTTACCCTCATCGATTTCTATGCAAACCCTACATTTGTTGCACGGCTCGCCTTCAAGTTTAAATTTGGGGTCACTAAGCCTTGTCTCGCAGTTGGCAATTTTTGCGACAATTCTTGCCGTTGTTGTTTTGCCCGTTCCTCTTGGGCCGTAGAAAAGATAGGCATGACTTATTTTATCCTTTATGGCGGCGTTTTTAAGAACCTCTACTATGAGGTCCTGCCCAACTATGTCCTTAAGGGTTTTCGGCCTATAACGGCGGTATATTGCTAAAACCATTTCAGCTTCCATTATACTTCTATCTGAATTAGAATAGAAATAATGCGATATTTACTGATTTTTGCGGTTTTTACTCCAATTCTTCTGGGGTCAATTTTTTTATTTGGGAGTACAAATACAATTAATGTGACTCCAGAAGTTGAAAAAATTGTCTCGGCTATTTCTGGCGCACTTAACGAGAAAAAAATAACTGGAAATCAAGTTAAAGAAAATAAAAATCAAGATATTCCCAATCAAAAACCACTAGACAACACTCCATCAGAAATTAAAGGAATATATTCAACAAGTTGGTCAGCTGGAACGCCAAGTAAAATTAATTATTTAATAGATTTAATTGACACCACGGAAATTAATGCGCTTGTCGTAGATATAAAAGATTATTCAGGTGTTATTTCATATGACATAAGGATTCCGGAAGTCGAAAAATATAATACTAAGGAGATTAGAACGCCAAAGATAAATTCTTTGATTAAAAGACTTCACGATAAAAATATTTATGTTGTTGGTAGAGTTACAGTCTTTCAAGATCCGGCGATAGCCAAAGCAAGACCAGATTTAGCTATAAAAGATAAGTCTACCAGAGCTGTGTGGAAAGATAATAAAGGACTTTCATGGATTGACCCATCGAGTAAAGAATATTGGGATTATATAATCTCTATCGCTAGAGACGCTTCGGCTAGGGGGTTCGATGAGATAAATTTTGATTATGTTAGATTCCCATCAGACGGCAATTTAAATGAATTGGAGTATCCATTCTATGATTCAAAGACCACTACAAAAGCCGATGCTATAAAAAGTTTCTTCTCCTATTTAAGAGAAAAAACAAGTGGTACAAAAATATCTGCAGATCTCTTTGGACTTACTACCGCTACCATTGGAGATTTGGGAATAGGTCAAGTTATCGAGGACGCCTATCTTAATTTTGATTACGTAGATCCAATGGTTTATCCATCACATTATGCGAATGGTTTCTTGGGATATAAAAATCCTGCAGGTTTCCCATATGAGGTTGTTAAATATTCAATGGATGAGGCGCTAAAGAAATTAAATGTTTTGAGTCCTATACCTCAAAGTAAAATTAGACCCTGGCTCCAAGATTTTGATTTGGGAGCTGTATATGATGCAGAAAAAGTCAGAGCGCAGATAAAGGCAGTAACTGATTCTGGATTACATGATGGCTGGATTCTTTGGGATCCCAAAAACATCTATACTAAAGGCGCATTATTAGATAACTGATATGAATGAGAATGGCTATAATCTTAAACTAGATATTTTTGAAGGGCCTTTGGCTAAGCTTCTTCAATTTATTGAGGAGAGAAAGCTTGAGATTACGAAGATAAGTCTGGGGGAAGTAACCAACGATTTTTTGAAATATCTCGAATCTATTGAGGAGGAAGAAAAAAAACATCCAAGATATTTAACAGAGTTTATATGGATTGCGTCTAAATTAATACTTATTAAATCAAAAGAGTTAATTCCTAGCTTAGAATTAAGTCAAGACGAAGAATCTGAAATAAAAGAATTAGAGGACAGGTTAAGGATATATAAAGAATTTAACGATGCCAAGAACCATCTAAAATCTTTATATTCAAACAACAATATTTCTTTCTCAAGAAAATATTTGCCTCCAGCATTTTTCTTCCCGCCAGAAGGTCTGAAATTGGAGGAATTACGTTCTTCGATGGAGAAATTTGCGAAAACTCTGGACTTCATTAAGGAGCCAGAATCAGCTAAAATTAATTTAGTTAATTTTGAAGAGAAATTAAAAGAGCTTGCCAATAGAATTAAACTTGAGCTTGAATCAAGTTTTAGCAAACTTTCACAGGACAAATCAAAAGAGGAAATAGTAATTTTGTTCTTAGCGATTCTTCATTTAATGAAAGACAATTTAATTGCCATAAAACAAGATAATCAATTTTCAGATATTTTGATAACATCGAACGAAGAAAATAATCAAACACAATAAGGAAATGGAAAATGATTTAAGAGCCCAGATTGAAGCGCTGTTATTCGTCTTATCAGAGCCAGTACCATTAAAGAAACTCTCGGAGATTTTAAATATTGATATTGAAAAGATAAGAGAAGAAGTTTCTCTGTTAAGACAAGATTTGGAAAATGAAAATAGGGGACTATGGCTCATAGAAGTTAATAATGAAATTCAAATTACCACAAAACCCGAATTTGCTGGGCTTCTTGAAGGTCTTATTAAAGCTGAACTGAATGAAGAGCTTACCCCATCGTCAATTGATACTTTGTCCATCATCGCCTATTTAGGGCCAGTTTCGCGCGCGACAGTTGATTATATAAGGGGAGTGAATTCAACTTTTATTTTGAGAAGCTTACTTTTAAGAGGGTTGGTGCAAAGACTTGATGAGAAAGTTTCTAATGCGTTTATGTATGATTTGAGTTTCGAGTTTTTAAAACATTTAGGAATAAGTCGTAAAGAAGATCTTCCAGACTATTCAAAATATGAAGGGATTGGCAAAGCAATTAATAACGAATCTCTTTAAGGTATTTTGCGTAATCATCGCAACCTACATTCTTATATCTTTGGTTAATTTTCCAGGGACCAAGAATTCTGAAGACCTGGCATCTGCAATTTCTGACAATTCGCTGTCAGCATTAGTTACCAATTCAGAGATTTATAAAAATGATTCTTTAGATATTGATGCTACATCAGTTCTGGCTTCGGACTTAAAAACCGGAAATCACATCTTTAGATTTAATTCGGAGAAAAAATGGCCACTCGCCTCAACCACAAAACTTATGACAGCGCTTATTGTATCTGACTTAATGAAGCCTAACGATTTAGTCACCGTTACGAAGGAAGCTATTTTAACAGAGGGCGCGAGTGGTAATTATTCAGTTCAAGAAGTCTCTACCGTTTCAGATTTAATAAAAAGTATGCTTCTTGTCTCGAGTAACGATGCGGCTGAGGCGCTTTCCATAAATTATGGGAAAGATAGATTTGTAAAAATTATGAATTCAAAAGCGATAGACTTAGGAATGACAAATACCGAATTCTATGACTCAAGTGGAGTATCAGCTAAAAATTTAGGGACTGCGGAGGATTTAGAAAAACTAGCTAAGTTTATTTGGTATAATAGAAGAGACGTTTTAGATATTACGAGATATATTAAGGGTACCGTGATAAACAAGAATACCGGTGAATCTCGTGAACTTACAAATATAAATCTTTTCGCGGGGCGTCCAGAGTTTTTGGGAGGGAAAACCGGAACGCTTCCTGAAATTGGAGGAAACCTCATCTCTTTCTTTGATATAAACGGACCAAAACTTATTATCATAATGGGCGCTCAAGACAAATTTAAAGAAACAGAAAAAGCTATTCAAAATATATGGTTCAAGAAGCAATAATAGTTTTACTTACTACAATTTTAGCATTCTTCTTGGCGTTATTTTTAACACCGCCAGTTATATCTTTTTTAAAGAAATTTCATTTAAGAAAACATGTTAGGAGTTCTACAGAGACTCCAATTGTCTCAAAGCTCCATTCGGGCAAGGAAGGAACGCCAACAATGGGCGGAATAATCATCTGGGGCACAGTTATAATTCTCATAATTACTTTCTATATTTTAAGTTTGTTGTTTGATGGCTTTTTTAGTCACTTAAATTTCTTAGACAGGAAGGAAACTTACTTGCCAATAGCAGCTCTTATTATTGGGGCCTTTTTAGGCTTGATTGACGATGTCTTAGGAATATTTAAAAAAGGCGGAGGGTTAAAGATTAGACATAAGCTTATTCTCTACACAGTTTTGTCGCTCATAGGTGGATGGTATTTTTATTCACCAGATCACTTAGATTGGCATGTGTTACATATTCCATTCTTAGGGAATTTTGATATTGGCATATGGTACTTGCCTATATTTATGTTTGTTTTTGTAGCGACCACTTTTTCGGCCAACGAAACAGATGGCTTGGACGGTCTCTTGGGCGGAGTGTCGCTCTTCGCATTTTCAGCAATGACGGTTGTTGCTTTCGCCCTGGGACGATATGATCTCGCCGCGATGAGCGGCGCAATAGTTGGAGCGCTTCTGGCATTTCTCTGGTTCAATATTTATCCGGCACAGTTTTTTATGGGAGATACAGGAAGTATGGCGATTGGAATTGTATTGGGCGTGATGACGATGCTTACAAATACGGTTTTACTTTTGCCTTTATTTGCGATAGTTATGGTTTTTGAATCAACAACAGTTGCGATTCAAGTTTTTAGTAAAAAGTTTTTTAAGAGAAAAATATTTTTATCAACTCCCATTCATCATCATTTTGAGGCTTTGGGTTGGCCAGAGTCACAAGTTACTATGAGATTTTGGATTATTTCGGTTGTTTTTGCTGGACTAGGACTTGCAATATTTTTCTTAGATAGAATTTTTTAAAGTAAAAAATCGCCCGAGGGTGGTGGCTAGCCACCCTTCGAGCCTACCCGACTACGGGTGTTTCGCGTTGTGTCCTGAACCCCAGTCTGGCTTACCCCACCAAGAAGCGAGCGAGGAACGAGGACTCCCTAGGGGGCTCTAGAAAGACGGGGGGATCGTGCTCGCGAGCATGCTAAACGCGAGCGCGGCCGCCGTGATGCTGGTGCTGATGAGCTTGGCTACTCTCAAGGAGGGCTCCTTTGCGTGGATTTTGCTACTGACTTATCTCCGCAGCCGTGGCCACGGCGATAACGACAAATCAGAATTCGTTATCCTCGCACGGAGATTCGCTTTGGCAGGAACGCGCGATGTTGTAGAAGAACGCGCTCGGATCTGCGACCTTTAGCCGGCACCTCCAAACGTTTTTCTATCTATATTTTACTTTATATTTTTGAAAAGGTTAAGTAGAGTTTGAATAATCCTAGAATTGAAAAACCAACCTTTCGGTTGGCGTGGTGGCCCGAGCCGGCGAGGGGTGTTACCCCCTCATTTGCCGGCTGGGCGTTCCAGCATCGCCCTAACTTACGCTCTAGGCGTTAGCTACCTCGGCGGTAGCAGTTCTGGTTTAGCTGGAATCTCCGCTTAGACGGAGATATGGACATCTAGAACGCTTCCTAGCTAGGCTAGGTGAAGGGCTTCATGACCCTCCTTCTTAGATGTGCCCGACCATCTTGGTCAGGCCGTGACCGCCGAGAAGCGACCGCCGCCGTCGACGCTCTTGTTCTTGATGTAGAAGGTACTGCTGCGCGGAGGCGGCGAATTCATCCTTGGTTTCCTCCAGCGGGTGATGAGAATCGGCCTATGCACGAAGCACATATCCTCCTCTCTCACTTTTAAAGGTACTATATTAAACTTTTTAAGTCAAGTTAATAATTCTGGTCTAAATATTTGAATATTGGATGTTATAATTAAACCTAATGAGTCTTCTTATAAAAGAAGTTTTTGTTGTTGATGGTGAAGGAAATGCGCCTTATAAGGCTGATGTTTTAGTCCAAAACAATGTTATTTCAGCTATTGGTAATTTAAAGGGCAAACATTCAAGTGAAATAATTGATGGTCTAGGAAATTATCTTACTCCCGGATTTATTGATGTAAATTCAACCTCGGATCATTATTTAACTTTATTTAACGGAGAAGGTGAAAATAATTTTGGTGTTCAAGGTGTAACTACAATAATTGGTGGAATGTGTGGAGCGTCATTAGCACCTATTATTTACGGAAGTCTTGAATCGATAAGTAAATGGACAAATCTGGACAATGTTAATGTAAATTGGCACACAGTCCGGGAATTTCTAAATAGTCTTGATAAAGTTAAATTGAAAATTAACTTCGGAACTCTTGTTGGACACGGAACTATAAGAAGAGCGATAACCGGAAACGAGAAAAGAAATCTAACGATAAAAGAATTATGGGTTTTCAAAAGATTGTTGAACCAAGCATTAAGTGAAGGGGCCTATGGCTTATCAACCGGACTCGGATTTATAAGCGGTAGAGAAACTCCATATGAGGAAATAAGAGAACTCGTTGGAATAATTAAAAAATATGACGGTGTTTATGCAACTCATTTAAGAAATGATAAAGACAAAATCTCCGAATCAGTTGAGGAAACAATAAAAATCGCAAAAACAAGCAATGTCAAAACTATAATAAGTCACTTTGAACCGAATTTAGGATTTGAAAAAGAATATGAGGAGGCTTTGACTAAAATAAGAGATGCTAATTTAGATAATCTTTATTTTGATATACATGGTCACGATTCAAGAGAAATTTCTATTTATAAACTTTTACCTGTTTGGGCGCAAAAAGAAAATTTAGAGACAATGTTCGAAATCTTAAAAAACAAGGATAACTACAAAAAAATAGTTAAAGATCTCAAATTTTTAAATCCAGGAGATGTAACAATTTCGCACGCCCCAACGCAAAAATTCCTTGAAGGTAAAAATCTTTGGCAAATGATGGAAAATTATGGATTGAGCGCTGCGGAATCATTACTAAAAGTAATGGATATGACTAATATGAAAGCCACAGTATTTTATAAGAATATTAACCCAGAATTATTTAAGACACTTATAAAAGAAAAAAATGCACTTATTGGATCGAGTTCGAATTCCACGACTGAAAAATCTAATCCAACATTTTCAAAATTTCTTAGAACAGTTATGCAAAGTGATTTGATGCCGATTGAAACTGCGGTAAAAAAAGTTACATCTGAACCTGCAAAGATTTTTAGCATTAAAGATAGGGGAGTTATTAAATATGGGAAAAAAGCCGATCTTGTTGTTATTGGCAAAAATGATTATGAAGCAAAGGAAGTGATAATCGGCGGGAAGAGGTTATCAAAAGGATCAAATGCAGAAATATTAAGGCATAAATGAGAAAAGGGGGACAGATAGACAACGTAATACTTGGAATAGTTTCCTCTCTAACAATTTTTGGATTGGTTGCGCTTGCCTCTGCCTCTTCTGACTTAGGGAAGCTTAGATTTGATGATGCTTATTATTATTTAAGCCATCAAATTACTTTAGGTCTTGGAATTGGGATTGTCGGGTTTCTTTTTGGATTATTCATTAACTATAAGATATATAAAAAGTTTGCTCCACTTATTTTAATCGTTAGTTTAGGAACATTACTTTTGACTCTTACGCCATTAGGATTCGCCGCGGGTGGCGCAAAACGTTGGCTTGCGCTTGGCCCAATAATTTTTCAACCGGCGGAACTTTTTAAGATAGCATTTGTTTTTTATATGTCAGCATGGCTTGGTGGCATCAAAAATTCAAAAAGACTTATAACAATAAGGGAGGGACTTATGCCATTCCTTATTATAATTGGTTTAGTAGGCTTCTTCTTTATATTCCAACACTCCACAAGCGCAGCAGCTATAACTATATTATCTGCACTTGCGATTTATTTTGTAAGCGGGGTTAAGAAAAGATATTTAGTTTATATATTTGGTCTTGCAGGAATAGCTGTTACGCTTTTCACTCTTTTTACGCCATATAGAGCGCAGAGAGTTCTTACTTTTCTTGATCCATCAAGCGATGCTCAAGGCGCGGGATATCAATTGAATCAAGCATTGACCACAATAGGTTCTGGTGGATTGACTGGAGTCGGTTATGGAAAATCGTTATCTAAAACTTATTTACCGGAAAGAATAGGGGATTCAATTTTTGCAATTATCGCTGAAGAATGGGGGTTTGTGGGTGCGATAGCTTTAATAATTGTTTTCTTTGTTCTTGTTGCAAAGATATTTCTAATTGCCAGAAATATATCTGATGAATTTGCAAAACTCGTTTTAACTGGATTTGGAACAATTTTAGGAGCTCAAGTATTTATCCATATTGGTTCTAATTTAGGTCTTATTCCATTCACCGGAGTGCCACTTCCATATATTAGTTATGGTGGAACCGCACTTGCTGTATATTTAACAATGACAGGAGTTATATTAAACATAGCCAAGAATAGTTAATTTATGAAAAAATTCAGAATACTTGTAACTGGTGGCGGAACCGGAGGGCACATTTACCCAATAATTGCAGTTGTATCAGAGCTTCAAATTGCGAGTTCCAGAATTGGTATTAATACTGAAATACGTTATTTAGGTTCATCTCAAGAATACAAGGCTCTTTTAGAGTCTAATGAAATAAAAGTTACAGATATTTTAAGTAGCAAGATAAGACGATATTTCTCTATTTCTAATCTATTTGATTTATTTAAACTGAAAATAAGTATTATTCAATCTCTCTGGTGTATTTTCTGGTTTATGCCAGATGTAGTTTTCTCAAAAGGCGGACCAGGAGCGCTCGCGGTAGTTCTTGCTTCAAGATTTTATGGAATACCCATTTTAATTCATGAGTCCGACGCGGCTCCAGGAATGACTAATTTAATTTCTGGAAAGTTTGCTAAGACCATCGCCGTTGCTTTCAATAGCGCAATAAAATTTTTCCCAAATAAAGAAGTTGTTTTAGTTGGGAATCCAATAAGAAAATATTTACTTAGCGAAGATATCAATCAATATAGAGCGAAAGGTTTTTTAGAATTTGATCAGAATTTACCACTTCTTCTGGTTTTAGGCGGCTCTCAAGGGTCAACTCGAATAAACAATTTTATATTAGATAACTTGCCAAAGCTTTTAGAGTTTATCCAAGTACTGCATCAGACAGGAAAAGATAATTATAGGAAGGTTATTGGAGAATCAAGCTATATGTTGAAGGTTTTATCTCCTGAAATTCAAAAAAAATATAAGGCAGTCGATTATTTTGAAAAAGATATAAGGATTGCAATGATTGCGAGCGATGTTGTTTTAAGTAGATCGGGGGCAGGATCAATTTTTGAAATTGCCGCTTTTGGCAAGCCTTCAATTTTAGTTCCATTACCTGAATCCGCTCAAAATCATCAAGTTTTAAACGCCTATGACTATTCTGCATCTGGCGCAGGTATTGTTATAGAGGAAACAAACTTACTGCCCAATTTATTTATACAAGAGTTAAAACAACTTTTATCAGTCCCCGATAAGTTAAACTCAATGAGTGTTGCGGCAAAGCAATTTGCAAAGCTTGATGCGGCTTCAAATTTGGCTCAAATAATCATAAGATTAGGGGGTTATGTCCCAACAAGTAAGGGTTAGATTTGCTCCATCTCCAACGGGGTTGATGCATATAGGAACCGCTAGAACAGCGCTTTTTACTTGGCTTTATTCCAAGAGTGTTAATGGTAAGTTTATATTGAGGATTGAAGATACTGATACCGAAAGATCAAAACCTGAATTTGAGGAAAATATTATAAGTGGCCTTAAATGGTTGGGAATAGAATGGGATGAGTTTTATAGACAAAGCGAGAGAATAGAAATCTATAAAGAGTATTTAAAAAAACTTTTAGATGAAAATAAGGCGTATTATTGTTTCTGCTCAGAAGAACAACTTGAAGGCGAAAGGCAATCAATGCTTGCACAAGGAATTGCGCCAAAATATTCTGGGCGTTGCAGGAGCCTAAAAGACACAGAAGTTAAGGAAAAATTGTCTAGTGGAGAATCATCGGTGATTCGTTTCAAAACGCCGGAAGCTAAAGTTTCTTTCAATGATATTATTAGGGGAAAAATTACTTTCGACACCGGCTTAATAGGGGACATAGTTATCGCCAAAAGCTTGTCGGCGCCACTTTATAATTTTGCAGTCGTGATAGATGACGAACTTATGAAAATAACTCACGTGATTAGAGGTGAAGACCATTTATCAAATACTCCCAAGCAAATTGTTTTAGCCGAAGCTTTTGGTTTCAGTATTCCCGAATTTGCTCATTTGCCTATAATTTTGAATCCAGATAGAAGTAAAATGTCCAAAAGATTTTCTGATACCGCCTTAAGCGACTACATAAAAAATGGATATTTGAAGGAAGCTATTACAAATTTTTTAACATTCTTAGGATGGCATCCCAAGGAAAATAAAGAGGTTATGAATGTTCCAGAGGTTATTAAAGAGTTCGATTTAGCTAGAGTCCAAAAAGCTGGCGCAGTATTCAATGTCGAAAAATTAAACTGGCTTAATTCCTATTATTTGGGCAAGAAAGACTCTAATGAGATATTAGAGTTATCTAGAGATTTTTTGCCATCCGAGTGGAGAGTTAATGAATCAATGATAGATTCAGTAAAAGGAAGGGCTAAGACCTTGAGCGAACTAAAAGATTTACTTAAGTTCTATTTCGAGCCTAATGAATATGAGGCGGAGCTTCTAAAATTTAAAGATATGAAAATGGAAGATGTCTCAAAGAATTTAGAAGGAATAGCAGGTAAGTTAAATGAATTGTCTCAAGATAAATTTAATGTAAACGATTTGCAAGTTGCTTTTGAAAAAGAGATGAACTTAAAGAATAGGGGAGAGGTATTATGGCCACTTAGAGTTGCATTATCGTATGATAAGGTTTCCCCAGGTCCTTTTGAGATTATGGCAGCCTTGGGACGAGAAGAATCAATAAAAAGAATAAATTTTGCTATCACAAAATCTAAGAATGTTTAAGATATTTTCTTTACTTGTTTCGTTTTTTATTTCTATAAGTTCTATGAGCACCGCTTTTGCTGCGACAACTTTAGATTTACAAAAAGCAATTGACGATAAAAATAACGAATTAATTAATATTAAAAATCAGATTCAACAAACTCAAGATAAACTTGAAGAGGTCGCTGGGCAGGGGAGAACCTTAAACCAGGAAGTTAAAAAGCTTGACTATAGCGTAAACCAATTAAATCTCGGAATTAAATTAAGTGAAACTAATAGTGAAAAACTCGGACTAGAAATAAATTCTTTGCAAGACAAGAAGGTTGAAACAGAAAGTAGTATAGATGTAACTAAAGAGGCGATATCTAAGGTAATCCGTGAACTTCAAAGAAAAGAAAATGATAATTTAGTACAGATAATACTTAGGAATGCCAGCCTTTCCGATGGAATTTTGGAAATCCAAAGTTTAAAAGATCTACAAGGAAATTTGGCCGTTAGCTCTGCGCAGCTTGGTAAATTTAGTGAAGATTTAGGCAATAATATAAATGAAACATCGCAAAAGAAATCGGATTTAGAGAGAGAGAGTTTAAATTTAAAAACAAAAAAGGTTCTTGTAAGCGAAGAGAAACAAAATAAAACCACACTTTTAAAACAAACAAAATATCAGGAAAGTTTGTATCAAAAACAACTTCAAGATTTACTAACTCAACAAAATTCACTATCAGATCAAATAGATTCGATAGAGGATGAGTTAAAAAAACAACTTGGTTCTGATTTCGTTGCCCCAAAAATATTAGGATTTTTCCTATGGCCTATTACTAAAGAGGGATCGGCAGGAAGAACAACTCAACATTTTGGAGAAAAATCTCGTCTTTATAGAGGTAGACCACACAACGGGCTTGATGTAAGCGCGCCTATTGGAACACCGATTTTAGCTGTTACCGATGGAGTTGTGAAACGAGTTGATAATAATGATCGGAGCGCTTGGGCAAAATATCAGTATGGCAAGTACGTTGTAATCGATCACGGAAATAATATAAGTACTTTATACGCTCACTTATCAAAACAATTGGTTGGTGTGGGTGAGAAAGTTCGTCAGGGAGACGTTATAGGTTATTCTGGCAAAACTGGATATGCGACGGGTCCACATCTTCACTTGGGAGTTTATCTTACTAACACCATGAGTTTTAAACCGGTTAGTCCTGCAGCGGGTCTTGTGCCAATTGGGGTAGTACTTAACCCAGAAGACTATTTTTAGTACAATTAAGGGAGAGATGAATATAGATTTGACTCCAATCCTAAACCAGATAAAAACTCTTTATGATCAAAGTCTGCCTTTGATCCGCTCAATTGGTAATCTTATTGTTTGGATTCTAAATTTTATAGTAAACCTTATAAGCGCTGGACTAGGGAAGCTTTAAGTATAAGTGTCGCATAATGCACCTTATGCGACATATATCTTATAGATGAGGGCTAGAGTTCATTTATTTCAGGCTCTTCAGCTAATAAATATGCCTTGTCTGGATTAGAATAATAAAATAAAGTTTTCTATCTTATTACGATTAGGATATTAGCGACAAGGAATTAATTTCTTAGTTCGTTATTTTTGCCTCAAAATTGACCTATAAGAGGTTCTTCTTATGCCACTCCCCTAGTTATCTAACTCCAAGCTTGTTAAAATAAGGCGATGTATTTTTCTAACCCAGAAAGTTTTAAGGAAGCTAACGGATATGTAATCGATGGAGTTTGGTATCCAAGAGTAACTAGTATTGTCGGAATAAAATCAAAACCAGCACTTTATAAGTTTTATGCTGAAATGAACGATTTCGCCAAAAGTGAAGATGTTAAGGAAAAATCTGCTAGTGAAGGAACTCTTGTTCATGCAGCAGCAGAAGCTGTTCTTGTTGGTGATAATCCGGAGATGGATCCTTCTATTGTTCCGGCCATTGATGGATTAAGAGAATATTTGAGTAAAAATAATATTCAAGTTCATCGTGATTGGGTTGAAAAAAGAATTGTTCATTTTGGTGAACGTTATGCTGGGACTATAGATTCCTTAGCTATGATTGATGGTAAGTTCGGCGTACTTGATATAAAAACTTCTCAAGCGATTTATAGAGATTACGATTTACAAACCTCTGCATACTATGCTTCTCTTATAGACCAGTTTAAAAATCTTCAGACAAGATGGATTTTAAGAATTGATCAGAATCAAGCTTGTTTAAAATGCCGCGCAACTATGAGAAGTAAGGGTGGCAGAGAAAAAATTAGATTTCCTTTTGGAAAGGCAAAAAGCGAAGGTTGTGAACATGAATGGTCTCCTATGAGAGGTGAAATCGAATTAAAAGAAATGCCCTATTGGAAAAATGATTACGAAGCATTCTTAGGCGCTAAGAAACTTTGGGAATGGGAAAACGATTATTTACTTAAGAAGATAGGTTACAAATAGGACTATTTATATTAACTGGAGTTTTTCTCAATAATAATTGGAGCTGGAGTCCAATTTTTAGCAGAAAGATAACCGATTCCAAAACTAAGCATCGATACAAGTATTAATAGTAAAATAATCTTCGGAAAGGGCTGATTTAATCTCTCTTTTATGGTTGACATATCCATAAGTTCTATTATACTGATCCTCAGAAGAAATGGCACATACAAAAGCTACGGGAGCTACAAAACTTGGTAGAGAATCGGCATCGAAGCGCTTAGGCGTTAAGCTTTACGACGGCCAAAAAGTTGGAGCCGGAGAAATTATTATTCGTCAGAGAGGTAGTGAATATTTGGCTGGAAAAAATGTAAGAGTTGCATCTGATGATACCTTATATGCTGCAAAAGCGGGTACTATTAAATTTTCTTCAAAGAAAAAGATTCGTTTTGATGGAACATCAAGAAACGTTAAAGTTGTTGGTGTGTTAGTCGCTTAATTACTCTTTCTCGATAACAATATTTATTTTAGCCACTACTCCCCTTCCAAGGGAGATTTTAGTTTCATGACTCCCTAAAGTTTTAATCGGTTTATCAAGTTCAACTTCAAAATCTTTTATTTTTGAATCAACCTCCTTTATTTTTCTCTCAATGTCGCTCACGGTAACCGATCCGAAAGACGTATCTTCTTTTCCAAACTTTAGTTTGAATCTAATAGGATTTTCTCTTAAAGAATCTTCCAAATCTTTGGCTCTTTTGGACAAGGCTTCGATTTGGTCGTCTTTTATTTTTTCAACAGATTGAAGTTCGCTTACAACATCGCTTGTTGCTGGTTTTGCCAAACCTTTGGCAATTAAAAAATTTCTTGCGTATCCGTCCGCAACTTCTTTAATTTCATTCTTTCTTCCTAATTTTTTAACGTCTGTTATTAAAACTACTCGCATTTATTTAGCAAATTGTGCCTTTAAGACTTCAATGGCTTTATCAAGTTGAGGATCTCTTTTAGCTTCAATATCTTTATCGGTTAGCTCAACTTCGTAATCAGGATTTATTCCATTTTTGTCTATCAAAGTTCCATCAGGCATAAGCCAATTGGCTATAGTTATTTTAAGAAGTGAATCATCTTTGATGTTTTCAAGCTCTTGCACTGTCCCCTTTCCAAAGCTTTTTTCTCCAATAAGTTTTATTCCCCTATCAATCTTTAAAGCCCCTGCCAATATTTCTGATGCCGAAGCCGATCCGCTATTAATTAGAACAACCATTGGCAAAGTACTCAACGCCTGATTGCCGTTTGCTCTAAATGTTTGCTCATCGCCATTGGCTGATCTTTCTTTTACAACGACATCACCCCTTTTAATAAACCAGCCAGCAAGGTCAACTGCTACGTCGAAATATCCTCCAGGATTATTTCTTAAATCTAATATTAAGCCCTTAGTGTCTGGACTTTTTGTGGCTGCGTCTATAATCGCTTTTTCGAACAATGATTCTGAATTGGTATTAAAACTATAAAGTTGGATGTAAAGAATATTATTATCTTTAATTGACCAATCGAGAGTTTGAGTATGAATTAAATCTCTAATTATTTCTATTTTTTTCGAAGTGGTTAAACCATCTCGAAAAATTGTAAGAATTACTTTTGTTCCAACTTCACCTCTTATTTTTGAAACAGCTTCATCAACAGATAAATTGTTCGTGGAGAGATCGTCTATTTTTAATATTTTGTCTTTTGGTTTTAGCCCAGCTTTTTCTGCTGGAGAATTCTTAAGTGGTGAAACTATAATAAGTTGATCGTGATCTTTCCCAATTTCGGCTCCTATACCACCAAAATTTCCTTTTACATCCTCATTGAATTTTTTTGCTTCATCTGGCGTAAAAAATACTGTGTGAGGATCGTCTAATGCATTTGTTAATCCTTTTATTGCTCCGTAAACCAAGTCTTGGTCTTTAACAGTTTTCCCATTTATATGATTGGATTTTAGCGCATCCCATACTTGCCAAAAAGTACTGAAATCGATTTTTTTATTTTCTGGAGTGGCTGCGTTATCCAATCCTTCGATGACAATCTTTTTCGTTTCATTAAAACCCTTTTCGTATCCGAAAGAATAAGCGCCAAACGATGATATCCCGGTTATAATTATGACTCCGAGGGATATACCAATTACTTTTTTTAGGTCACCAAACATAAGCTGAATTTTAATTTAGTTCTGATATAATGGCAATGGATTCGACACGGCTCACCACAAATGGATTTGGCAAATTCAAAGTCTCCTATATGAGCTTGTCGAACCAACAAATATGGATTACCTAGAACTTCTAAAAAAAAGAGCTAAAGAATCCAAGGTTTATTCATCTCACCAGATGACTGGGCTAATGCTCGCGGAGATCTTGAACGACGAGAAACACAAGTCATTGTATATCAAATTAGCTAAGGAAAAAGATCCCCAGAAGCTGATGGAGCTTGCAAAATCAGTCGCAGGTCGCAAGAATGTAGCAAATAAGGGCGCGTATTTTATGAAGCTCTTACATATGCCAGAAACAAAATGAGATCAGAAGTAGTAACAGTAGAAACTAAGAAAAGCGAAGCTTTTTTAAGAAAAAAGATGGCAGATTTTGATTTTAAAAAATTTACCAAGAAAGAAATACAAGAATTAGTTAAAAAAATGACTAGAATTATGCTTGATGAAGATGGTATCGGACTTGCGGCAAATCAGATAGGACTTAATATGCGAGTTTTTGTCGCGAAGGTTGATAGAAAACTATATGCAATTTTTAATCCGGAAATAACTAAGTTTTCTAAAACTGAAATTCGAGCCGAGGAAGGATGTCTAAGTGTGCGTGGAATTGCCGATGATGTTTTTAGGTCAGACAAGATAACCTTGGACGGTTATGATAAAAACGGCAGGAAAATAAATATAAAAGCTTTTGGAATATTGGCTCGTGTTTTTCAGCACGAAGTTGATCATTTAAACGGAATATTATTTATCGATAGAGTTAAAAAGAAAAAATAACAAATCAATTTGTTATTCTAATCTTCTCAAGAACATTAGAATGAGTAAGTTATTATGAATTACATTTTTTTCGGAACTCCGAGGTTCGCCGCAATTATCCTCGAGAAACTTATCAAAGTTGGGCTTACCCCCAAAGCCGTAGTTTGCTCGCCCGATAAACCTTTTGGAAGAAAGCAAATTATTACTCCCCCACCAGTTAAAGTTTTATTAAATGAACTTGGTAAAAATATAGAAATTTTACAACCTGCAAAAATTGATGAGGAATTCTTAAATAAACTTAAAAATATAAGTGCCGATTTTTATATTGTTGCAGCATACGCAAAAATATTGCCAGAGAGTCTTATTAAAATTCCTAAGCTTGGTGCAATCGGTGTTCATCCATCACTTCTTCCAAAATTTCGTGGAGCATCCCCTATCCAATCAGCTATCTTATCCGGCGATGAAGAAACTGGAGTTAGTTTATTTATAATTGATAAAAAAATTGATAACGGACCGATACTTTCTTTGTGGAAAGTAAAGATTGGTGAAGATAACTATGAAGAGTTAGAGGCAAAGTTGGCAGAGGTTTCTGGTGATTTACTTGTCGCTACATTATCCGAGTTTTCTAAGGGGGAAATGAAGGCAACTCACCAGGACGACTCAAAAGCTACATTTACCAAGAAGTTTACAATTGAGGACGGTTTTATCGCTCCAGAACGCCTAGAAATAGCTCAAAATGGCCTCCCAGAGGCTTCTTTGGAGGTAGAAAGAATAATTAGAGCTTTAAACCCAGAACCTGGTGTTTGGACCGAAAAAGAGGGTAAAAGAACCAAGCTTTTAGAGGCCAAAATAGTTGATAATAAGCTCAAACTTGTTAGAATCCAGGAAGCTGGGGAAAAGCCAGTTATACTTAATTAATTGCCGGATCGTCTAGTGGTAGGACACGTGCCTCTGGAGCATGTAACTCTGGTTCGAATCCAGGTCCGGCAGCCACCTCGTGATAGGTTATCCCGCTCGAGGAGCGTCGATAACTGAAGAGCGAGAGCACTCCGTCCCACCCACGTCATACCGGCTGAGCGCCGTATTCAAGAAAGAAAAACCACTGATCAGTTTCAGTGGTTTTTCTTTTGTCTTTCTAAATTTAAATGATATTGATAAAATTCATCGCTATCACGTTCGTTGTCAATTTTCATAACACTAAAAGCTCTTCCTCTGCGGTACGGACCAAAGAGTCTAGCGAACTCACCTTGAAACCTGTGAAAGGTATACCAATCATCTTCAACTCCCGACTTATCAAACCCCTTAAATCCTTTTTGCCATGGACGACGACCGTACTCGTCGAATGCAGATGCTGTTCCATCCCAGTGGCCTATGATGATCTGCCCGCCATACTCCACACCTCTTGGATCCGGCATTAATAAATATCCGTGTCCATAACGATACCAACCTGATTTTGAAACATATTTTTCCGGATACAGCCATTCTTCTTTTGCGGCTGCAATATATTTATAGGCACGACTTTTGATTATAAAGTTTATTTGGCGCACCTCTTCTTCCGACAAAAAGCGTAAAGTTTGGATATCGGTAATTTTCATTATTGCGCCCCTAAAAAAGTTAGGATTTGGACGTACTCCCAACTCGTTTTGATAAGGATTCCTAACCCACGACAGGTTTGTAAGTATAAGCATCTTATCTAGAGACAATGGGAAAAGCGTATGGCTGGCGTGAAACCTTATATCTGGATCGTTATGCCTTCGGCACCACCCCGATCTAGGATCACATCGGCGATTGTATATCGTCACTGGGTGATCAGAGATGATGAATTTTGTGTTCGACTTACTTGCATCGACTATCAACCATACACATTCCATCCATATGGAACCATATAATTGCCGCAACGAAGTCATCAGGGCAAGAACGCTATTTTTATCTGAGACACCAAGCTTACTAGCCTGGGCACGAAGCCAGGCAAGCCCTTTTGGAGTGCGAAGTTTTTGAGTGCTCATGTAGAGAAGCAAATCGTTGATACGATCTGAACCATCCCATGGGTGCGAAAACCTATTACACCACTCAACTGCGGCTTGTCCTCTTTTATCAATTTGCCCAAAAAATAGTTGCTCGAGCTTTTTTGATTCAACGCCATTGAAGTTTGTTGTATACAAATCTTCCTCGGCGAAACAATACTTGAACCCTAATCTTCTTACCGGGTTGCCGGTATGAACCTTACCTTTGCTATCTATAAATTGAGGCGGCTTTAAGCTTAGGTAATAAAGCTCGTGTTCGGATGCAGGATTTAGAACAAATCTTTTTTGATACCAGATCGGAACATAATGGTGCCTTCGATATTGATTTTCCTCCGTTTTCGATTTTTGACCCCCGAACAGACGCTTTACCCGTCGCCATAACTCATTCCACAAATTTTTGTTTTTCAACATTCGGAATCTCCTTTATTTCTTTTCAAGCTCCTCAAGCGGAGGATAAGTTTTTTGTGGATCCGCAGTTAGCCTCGGTGTCTCCTTTCCCTCCCCAAGCGCCAACAATCCCCTGAGTCGTGAATCAATAACTCCGATGTCCATGTACATATCCTTATAGGATGCATAACGTTTTTTCCACACCTGGTGATGCGCATGAATTTCGGATTTCAAATCTCCGGCAAGCGTTAATAGTTGATGAGCTACGCCGTTAACTTTGTCGCTATACTCGTTTCCCGCCAGATATTTGTAGACTTCGTTTACAGCCCTCATTTTCTCGGCATTGGATAACTTCAGTAATGCGATTCGCACCAAGCTTTGTCGCAAAACATATGTGACGGGCTCAACATTTACGGGACTAATAACAAATACCGTGTTGGAAACGAAATATGACTGCCTCTTAGCCGGAAAAGCATTGGTAACGAGAACCGCGAAGTTAGCCTGCCTGAATTCGCGCGCGTCAGCGGCCTGCTGGACATGGCTCTGGCTGAACGACTTAACCTTTTTGCATTCGTAAACGATCTTACCGACAGGCTTATCCTGCTCCATAACGGTTTGAATAATATCCCCGCCCTTCCCCGGATGGTCGAAGTGGTCGTGCGGAAATAATTCCTTAAGTTTTGCTAGAAGCTTGTCTTCTTCGAGCAATCCTTCAATCTGCGGCGTAATTCCTTTTTCCATTTGCTCTCTCAGTCGTTTTATTTCTTGATCGCCCTTCTCTTTTTTCTCCAATGCAATTTTCAAGCTTCGCTCCAATTGCCCCATTTTGTTCTTAGTTTGGGCAACGCCTTTCGCGGTTTGCATTTCCAGCTTTTTCTTAAACGTTTCCTTATCTAGTTTCCGTTGTTCACGGAAGTTGGCGGCAAGTTTGCGTTTTTCTTCTGCTACGGCACGCTTTGCGGCACGCTGCAATTCCATTTTCTCTTTCTTCCATAGTTCAGCTTGGCGCTTTAAATTTTTCCGTTCCTCCTCGAGGTGTTTAATCTCTTCGTGTTTTGCCTTCCAAATACCAAGAGCTTTGTCGTATTCTTCCTGCGTCAGCGACTTATTGCATACAGGACACTTTTGCGTTTTATTTTCCATCGTTTTTATTCGGTTACTTTTTTAAGCTCGGAAATGATCTCCTTAAGCAAGGAATTAATTTGACCCGAATCCAAAGAAGATAGGGCAGAATATCCTCCTCTTAAATTGAGTTTACGCATTATCAGTCTCGCTTTGACCTCTTTGTTTTTTGAGAACAAATCGGGATTCTCCACGACAAACTCAAGTACGGCAAAGCGTATTGTTTCGTTTCGTCCTTGGGTACCGGGGAGTAGGTGTGTCGTGTAATCCAACATCGAAAAAACTTCTCTGGTAAGAACATACGGGTCCTTTGTATTTTGCGTCTTCGTGAGAAAAACCACCCACCAAAGCCTCGATATGTCGTTGTTCATTAACGAAGCGGGACTCATCGGATCGACGAACCAGTGATCCAGAATATACTTTCCACGCTTTTCCTCACTTTGGGCATTAACATTCGTTCTTTTCTTCATATAATCGAAGAAGTCGGCGTGGGTAAGATATGCCCAGAATCGCTCATCCGATGCATCTTCGGGCGTGAGGAAGCTATAAGCTTCGAAAAGCTTTACGGCGTTTTCCCAGGAATCTCTTTTGCCGCCACCTGGAGGATCGGAAAGAAGAACTTTTGTTGTTGGAACTTTGGATGACGATTCCACCGTATCTCCGGAAGGAATCACAAACCCTTCGTTCAAATATTTTTTGACGTTTCTGCGGCCACGAAGATCCTCTTTCATCTTAATGAGGGCCGAACTCGTAAATATGGGTCTTGTTGGTTTTTGTGACATATTGGGAGTAATTATTCCATGAACTTTTTCTCGATAACCTTATCCAGATCTTTCAGTGAACGTGTCAGTGGATAGTCGAATATTTTCTGTACCAATTCCGGAATATTTTCTACGGTTATGCCGATGCGTTGATATTGTTCTTCCTTGATTATGTCGGTCAGCTTCTTGTGCCACCTTCTGTGGTTATAGCTTGAACTCCTATCCGACAAGAATTCGCTCACTACCCAAAGCATTGCCGGATAAACATACAGAGAAATAAACACCCCCTTAAGATCTTCGCTCTTTTTGATCCTTTTCATGTTTTCATAATCGGCTTCGGGCAATTTTATCAAAATTGGGTCGCTTCCCAATTCATATTTCACATCCTTGCCGGAATGTTTCCAGAACATGAAAAACGATCCTTTGGATCCTGGTGTTTCCCAATTCTTGTCCACCTCAAAAGAGTCGTTGCCGCTATATCCAAGTATTTCGCCCTTGCGAATTTCAAAGGTGCGACCGTCAAAAAAATCGGTAATGTAGATGTTTTGGTATCGCGGAATGTCCTGTGTGGCGACAATAAGACACGTAACCACAACCGTATCCCTCAAGTCGCTAGAGTTGATTTTTATCCGACCGGAACCGTCGCCCGAAAGTTCGAACCCCTTCCTGTACATTGTCGTCGAACAGGAAACGTCTGCGAAAAACGACGCCTTGCCGGATTCGATAAGTTTCCGAATCGCTTCGTTGTGAAGGATTTGGGACATCGTCAAAACGGTCTCGTCTTTGCCGATTGTGATGCCGATATGGGTCTCAAATCGGCCGACGATCTCTCCGCCGTCTTTACGCAATATTGGATGTGGTAACGATACTATGTCGAGTTTCATGGTTATTTTTTGGTTATCTCAAAGGCGTTCAGTCTGAGAGAGTACTTTCCCGCATCCTTGAACCTAACCTTCAGTTTTCTTTCACCCGTTTTATTCAACACAAGATTACGAACCTCGTTTTCGGCAAAAGTCGGTTCGTTACCGACGGTCTTATCCGCGAATATCGTTTTCAGCAGAAGCTTTTCGGAGACATCATCACCCCCAGCAGCTATTTGAACTATGTCTATCTTTTTCCCCGGTTCTCCCTTGATTTGAATATGGTGGGTCGGGTTACTATCGGAATCGGACTCGGCGAACGAGAGAAACGAAATGCCGGCCAATGGACGAGGGGCATTTGAACCAACCTTCTTCTTTTTTTTGCTCCCCTTTTTCTCAAGGGGCGGAATATAGGTGTCCGGCTCAACCTGTTCGGGGCGTTCTTTAATACTCAAAACTTTCTTTTTTATTTTCAAGTCGAGATTCCTCATGGATTCTACCGTGGCTTCGTCGCCATACTCCTTGGTATTTTTTTCCTTTTCGTCGCCCTGAATACCGGAACCCTCGTCGGTGTCCATTGAAATAAAATCCTCAAGGCCTTCGATCGAAAGGTACCGTTCTTCCTTGGAGGTGCTGAGTTTTTGTAATTCCTCCTTGATAAAGGACTCCATCTCCAGATATGCCTTTTTCGCCTTATCCCTATTTTCCTCCGTTTTGGCGTTTTCCCATTTCCATTCGTTATGCTCCTGATTTTCCATTTCCCTGAGTAGAGAATTGCCTTCTTTGTTGTCGCAAATAAACACGGCCGCATACCGGTTCATCGAATTTTTCTTTATACAATCAACTACCATGCCGGGCTTTCTGATCAGGGCAACACGGTTGGGATAGCCGTCGGTCGGCAAAAGATAAAGCCGAACCTTACCCAAATATTTCAATTCGGGCTCGATCGGAGTTGCCCTACAGTAGGCGTAATAAAGAGGGAGGGGATTTGGGGCATCCGTGTTATCCCACTGGAACGGTGCCTTACTGAAATACTTGTGGAGGAGATGTTCAATAGTGGTTGAACTTATGGCTTCTCCGTCCTGTACCTTAACGATCAGCTTGCCCATGATTATGGGCAACCAGAAATAGCGTAATATGGATTTAACCAATTCCAACTCCCAGTTCTCGTCGCCGATGAAGTCGGGGATGAGAAAATCTGTTCCCGTTCTGCTCCGACCGAAAACATCCGGGAAGTGTTTACCAAAATCGGCCGGGATTGCGGCGCGATCGCGAATCGGATGTTGCTCGCCGATTCCGTAGGTGCCGTTATTCTGTTTTTTTACTCCCTTATGTTCGAATGTGGTGACAATAGATTTTCCCGCAAAGACATAAGAATTTTTGGAAGCGATGCTGGAAATAAATAACGAAAGAAAGCCAGACGAGACATAATAAGCGCCTTTCCCAAGACCAAATGATCCGCCGCTACCGGATTGCTTGTTGCTGAATCCTACCGATTCGGCAAACCTGAACCAGTTCTCGTCGGTCATCCCAACCGTATTGTAATCGCTGATTCTTAATACTTTTATCGAAGCGTTCTGGGAAATCTTCTTTGCGCCCTTTTCAAACTCTACGGCGGTGTCGATCGCACCCTTTCCCCTTAAATACAAAGCGCACGATGAAAGCACCTCTCCGAGATGCTCCGCTCCAGGCAAGTTCTTGGCTGGCATGGAAATGACGCTAAATTCGGCCTCGGCAGGCTTGGTAGAGCTCTCGTCGTGTGCATCCATTATGTTTTGCAAAGCCTCTCGCGCAATGTAGTAGGACGGATTGCCCCGAAATTCCACGGTTGGTCCAGCATTCGGCCCACTGGCCATGCTGCCACGGAGGTCATCGAAAATCCACTCTGGTTTGTTTGGGTTATCCATAAAAATGTTGAAATAATACGATCATCGACGATGTGCTTATAATTCAAACTCTTTAGCTTTCGGTAGGTGAAATTTTGCCTTCGCCTCTTTTAGGGCTTGATCGATTTCCGAGAAGATTTTGCGGTAATCGCCCTCCGTATACGAATAGTTGCCCCTGTTTCCACAGTTTCCCAATACTCGGAGGTCTCGCAAAATAGCCCTAACCCTCCTTTCGGCGACTCTTTTAAATCTAGCTTCTTTTGATTCGTTTTCCATATTTTGTATATATTATAAGGTTTTTCGACGTTTTTACTACTTGTTTTACGATTTCTAACGTTTATATCCTTCCATTATACTCGTCATAAAAATTATGTCAAGGGTATGACATATTAGCGTAAGATATTAAAATCTAGCAGAAAACTGTCCTATCCGAGGCTTCGTCTTATCGCACTATGAACAAATTGTGAATTCCGCTTGATTTTTGATCCGTAAAACCTAAGCACACGGTAGCCTGCCTTTCTCAGCTCCTTGGTCTGAAGTCGATCTCTCAGAATGTTAGCGGCAATTTTTTTGCGCCAAAAAACCGGGATTCCGGATTTCCATTTTTTGAAATCGTTTCCGTGCCAGAAATCTCCGTCGGCGAAAATTGCGATCTTGGATTTGGTAAAGACGACGTCGGGTTTCCCCAGTAAACCTTTGACGTTCTTCCGATAACGTTCCGTTTTCCAAAACGGTTTTATAATTTCGCCGAGCAGTTTTTCGATATCCGTGTCCTTCACTCGAACCTTCGCCATCAAAACACTTCTTTGTTGTTTCGAAAGTCTATCCATTTTATTTGCACCGACAGTTCTACAAAAATCTTACTATTTCCTTCGCAATCTCCCGTATTACGTTTATCGCCACGCTGTTACCCAACTGCTTAAGTGAAAGTACATACGATACCGTTTCCGGGAAATAGAAACTGTTCGGAAACCCCATCATACTTTTTGCCTCGTCCACCGTTAAAATATGTTTTGAATTTCCGACAATATATGTGTCCCAGCTCCTTCTGTCTATAAACCATTCTCCGTTCGGTTTTTTGTAAACTGGCGATCCACGACCACCGACACGAATTGTTCTCCCTATTTTGTCAGGCCATTTGTGATTTTTGAAAAATTGTCTGAGAGTCGTGCCTCCGGGAGTGGTGGGCTTTGGGAATTTGAACTGCCCCGCCCCGGAAGTGCCCTTCTTGAACGCTACGAGATAAAATCTTTGTCTGGCGGTAGGTAGCCCGAAGTCGCTTGCATTCAATATATTCCATGAGTCGTCTCGCTCTCTGTTTACGTGATATCCAGCTTTATCCAATTTGTCCAAAATAAACTGGAATGTCCGACCTTCGTCATGGGTTACGATATTACGAACGTTTTCCAAAAAAACCACCTTGGGCTTGCGGGCCAGAATTATCCGTTCAATATCGTTAAACAAAGTGCCTCTGTCGTCGTCGAATCCGTTTTTCTTGCCGATTCGACTGAATGGTTGGCACGGAAAGCCCGCACACAAAACGTCAAAGCGGGGTATTGATTCTCTGATACTTTTTTTCCAGACGGACTTGGGCTGATTGGCAACTCCCGTTAACGTCAGTTCCTTAATGCTTTTCCAAAAATTCGGGGCAAGAGCTTCGTCCTCAAACAGCTCGGGGTTTATCTTCGAAAAATTATGTTCGTAGGTTTTCTTAGCGTGACGGTCAAACTCGTTTACAAAAACGCACTCTCCGCCGAGATCATGCAACGCCAAATGGAAACCGCCAATACCGGCAAAAAGGTCTATAAATGTGAATTTTGTGCGCTTTTTTCTTTTTGTCATATCTATTTTCTGCGATTTAGTATTTTTTCTATGTCCCTATACCTATAACGTCTATCGCCACGCTTACCGAAGCGGATCGCTTTCAGATATCCGTTGTTATCCCAATTTCTTAACGTATTAGGATGGCAATTCAGCGCCTCGCACGCCTGTTTGAGGGTAAGGATATCCGGCAGGCCGTTCAGTTTCATTTTTGCTGTCCGTGACATGACTTACCATAAGTTTATAACGATTATTTGTTTACAGCAATCATCTGTTGATTCTCGAGTGATATTTTCTTTCCTTTTAGAATAATTTTATTCTTCACGCACCCCAGTAACTCTCGTTTTTCTAAATCACTTCCCTCTCTCAAGATATACTTAGCATAGTTTCGAATGTCGACGTCAGCAATGGTTATTTTCTCTTTACTGCCCAAAACAACCTGCTGAAATTTCTTAAACCTCTCGACCTCAGCTTTTATTTTTTCCTTTATACCGATCTCATCGATGTCTATTTTTTCGATAAGCTCTTCAAATTGTTTAATTAAATCAATTTCGTTGATATATCCGCACTTACATTCCTTATCCCGTACCTTTGTGCATCCATAATAAACATGGCGGTGAACATTACCGTTTTTCTGCTTTTTGAATTTCTCGTCTGCTGTTATGCCCGATCCGCACAACCCGCAAGTCATCAGCTTGGTAAATGCAAACTCTTTACCTTCCGACCTTACGAACTGACTCTTAACTTGAGTCTGAACCATATCAAAGAGTTCTTTGCTTATGATCGGTTCATGCTTTCCCGTGTACCAATTGCCACTTTTCTTTGGATACTCAAAAACACCGTAATAAAAATGGTTTTGGAGAATTAGATAAATGTTGCCAACGGTAAGATTTTTGTTTCCCGTTATTGTTTTAAAATTCAATTCGAATTTAAGCCAGTGATACACCTTGCGCCCACTCCATTTTTCGTAGGCGACTTTTTCGAACATCTTTTTGATGATGGGTGCGCGATCAGGATCAATCAGCGTTTCGCACTTTCGATCCATTCTCTTTTCTTTTAAATATCCAGTTGGAGCAGGGGCGGGCCATAATCCCATTTCAACTCTTGTTTTTAGTCCTCGTTTTACATTGATACTTTTATTGTCATTCTCCAATTTCGCCTGACTGCACAGAATCATTAAAAGAAATTTCTCATTGGGCGAATTTCTAAACTGTTGGCCGTAAGTACGAATCTCAATTAATAATTTCTGATCCATAAGATCAACCATACTTCCCAAATCACCGGCATTTCTGCTTAGTCGATCCGGTGCCCAAGTGAGAATGCCGTTATATCTTCCTCTTCGTATATCCTCGAGTAGTTCTTTAAATACTGGTCGTTGCCCCGAATCCTTGGCTGAGTGAGCTTCTCTTCGTATGTCGATGATCTCAAGTCCATCACGTTCTGCAATAGCAAGCATTTCTTTAATCTGTGAATCTATCGAAAGGGCTTGTTTTTCATCTTGTTCGGTAGATTTCCGAGCGTATAGACAATACTTTACCTTTTCTAATATGACCACCGGCGAGCTCCCTATTTGAGCGGTTAGTTGTTTTTCCATACCTCAAGTGATGTCAGAGTGGTAGGGAAAGTAAACGACGCTTGTTGGCAACGTGTTAGCAACTCGGGCTTAGCAAAAGACTAGATCTGCGATAGGGTGTAGCGGTAGCAGATTTCTTGCTATAATCGGTATTAACAACTTAATAGCCTTATAAAGGCAGACCTAAACCGTTCGAGCAATCGGCGGCATGGTTCCAAAACGTTTCCACGTAGAGAGCTCCTAGTCAGAGCACGTGGAAACGTCATATCTCGAAAGGGGTATGGGTCCCGCAAGGATCGCTGGCTGGGAGCTTTGTGTTATCGGCCAGCACGTTAAAAATAAAAACCTGGGCCAGTCCACAGCTCAAAAAGAAAGGTCGAGTGGAAGAATAAATAAAGAAAAATGGAAAACCAAGAGCAAAAACCAAAAAAGAAGTTCTACAAACTCTGGTGGTTCTGGGCGGTCGCAGTAGTTGTGGGCTTCATAATTATCGGCGCGAGTAGTAGCTCTACGCCCCAAAAAGTTGGTGAATCAGGGGGCGCTCAACAAGCGGAGCAGACGTTCAAAACAGGAGATGAGGTTTTAGTTGGTAAGACGGTATGGAAGATAATTACGGCAAAGGATTTAGGATCGGTGTTGGCGTCAAACAACCCGTTCATTGACTCGAAAAGAACGAGTGGTAGATACATCAAAGTTACCTTCGAGGTAAAGAACGTGGGAGATACGCTACAGTCAGTTGGGAATACTCAGCTAGTTGATAGTCAAGGAAGAAAATACACAGCGGCATCAGGTGTTTCTTTCTTCATTCCTAACGAGGAGCAACTCTTTATTCTCGACAACATCAATCCGGGCATTACAAAAAGATACACGGAGGTATACGATATTCCAAAAGATGCTACTGGATTAAGGTTCAGACCGGGCGGAGCGGTGGTGCTAAAAGACGTGTATATCGACCTCGGTTTGTAGAAGTAGAGAAGTGTGACCAAGCTAAAACCACCGATTCCAATCGGCGGTTTTAGTTTTTCGAGGTTTAAGGGAACACCTCGGTCCCTCGATAAAAAATGTTGACGGCGGTGAGTCCAGGTCCCCTCAGTTGATAACCCAGGGCTTTAAAACCCCACCTATATCCACATGCTCCCGCCATTGCTTTTCACCCACTGCATCCATGCCTCCCAGCTTCGATCGTTTTGAATGTCGTCCATCACGTCAAGTACGGCGGTGCTGAAGCCATCCGCGAGGTCATCGTGATTCTCAATACCGAAGCCGGTAAGTTGGGCTACCAACTCCTCGGCTCCCTGGCGTGGAAAGACGATGCTGCCGTCCTGAATAAGCTTGCTTACGAGCGCAAGCCGAGAGCGCTTGTCTCCGGTATGCTTCACTCCCTCTACATCGCAGCCTGCGTCGCTTACTGCCTGCACATAGATTTCTTGGAAGCCGTTTGACTCTACGATGAACTTTGTGTGTTCGTCTTTTGCTTTGAACGTTCGGTCGAGATTCTGAATTGTAGCTACAACCTCGGGAAACGGCACTCGTTTATTGAATGGGTTCGGGATTACGTAGAGACGCATATTATTTCCATAGCCATAACGGCGTAGCCCAACCATAGCGGTGAAGTCCGCTCCTTCCCGTTGAGAAATAGCTAAGTCGACGCCCACATGGATACTTCGGAGATCCATGTTCGGCAACTCGTCGTAGTAACGGATCCACTCTGGGAAGATGACACGTGAGCTATCAGAAACGATATTCAGAAGAAATTCCTGTTGCCAAGCGATTTCGCTAGGGATGCTTTGCCGCAGATCGTCGATTTTTTCCTCAGTGTCGAACTTGCCAGGCCAAAGACAGGTGCCGTTCTCATCAAGAAGTGGAAATCGACGGAAAACACCTTTGAAATCACCTAAGTCGATTTTCTTTTTGAGACGCATCATCAGCGCGTCTTCGTGGAGAAGGTTGCCGACAGCAATGATTCGCGTCCCAAGGTCGCCGAGGGGCACCACCTCCCGCGTAAACCAGTCGAAGGTCTTGTTGCGACTTTCAAGAGTCTTCGTGGAATTTAAATCTTCAATGTCGTCAAGAATAATGAGATCGGGGCGGTGCTGGTAATGGCGGATGCCTCGGATGCTTTGGTCGATCGAAGCGATTGTGATCCTCGCGCCAGTATTCTGAAAAACAATTGATGACATAGCCCATTCGCCAATCGATTCTTCGCGGAACGGTCCGAGGTCGTTTTTAAGCAAGGTATTCGTCTCAAGCTCCTTACGCAAATTAGCCATGTGCTGACGAGCTTGGGCCTGCGTCTCGCAGATGATGAGGACGAATTTCCTCTTTGGTGTGCCAAGGATCGCCCACATGGGGTAGGCGGTAGTGAGAATCGTGGATTTGCTCGATCCCCTGAAGGCAGCGATAAAGAGGCTTTTGATATGCTCTTGCTCCGCGAGGTAGAAAATCTCGCGGTGGAATGGGGCAGTCTGGAATTTCACATAGTGTGCTAAATAGAAGTGGAAGAAGATGAAGAAGCTCTGCTTGGAGGTTGCAATGCGGATTTTGCGGTCCTTAATCATCCGCTCCACGAGTTCCGGCGGGAGGTGATTGCAGCTGTACTCGGTGAATAGTTGTTCGTAGTTAAGGTTGTTCATGGTTTTGATTGTTGTTTGGTTTATCGATCCTTTTTGGTTCCTGTTTGGGCGGAAGCAGTGATGCGAGACGGAGGGCTTCACGAACAACTTCTTCTTGCTCGGGCGTCAACTCCTCCTGAACAGGTTGAACGTTCGCTGTTACCTCGAGCCGCTCACGAAATTTCGGGTTACGGTGTCGTAACCAAAAGCTAATTGCCGGCCAGTTCTTGTCACGGATAAGACTCAGGAGTTGACTTTCACCCATATCGTTAACAAGTGCTTCTCCTTCGGTGAGTGCGATTTCCATCTCCTTCCGAAAATTCTCGTCTTCGTTTCGCCATCGATACACGCTATTTCGAGAGACACCAATTTTCTCGCATGCAACCTGTACGATCGGAACTTTCCTTAGATACTCTAAGAAGGTATTTTTTACTTTATTTTTTTTCATGATTCGTTGAAGTTACTTTTACTTTTTTGCCCGTAAGTTTCTCGTACCGCCTTATCGCCAAGTCACAAAACGCTGGTTCTAGTTCGACCGCATAGGCCCTTCGTTTTAATTGTTCAGCGGCAATCATGGTGCTCGCTGATCCTGAGAAGCTATCTAGAATAATGTCCCCTGGGCGGGTGCATCTGCGGATCGCTTTTTCGTGGAGCTTTGGTGGTTTAGAAGTGGCGTGCTCGTAATCCTTTCCCGATAATCGTTTCACCATCCAAACATCCAAATGGTCGAGGGTTTCTTCAAGTAAGTTGTTACCTGTGGTGATTTCCTTATTCATCACCTCATTGAGGTTACGAATATTCTTTGCTATGTACGGCTTACCGCGAACTCCATATGTGCAAGGCTCATAGCATTTGTTGAACGCAACGCTAGGGACTGGGTTTTGCGAATTCTTTAGCCAAAGACATACTCGCTTATTGGTGATATCCAACTCGCGGTACAACTGTTGGATAAGCCAGATATATGTCTGGTCGGACCAGTAGAAAATATGTGCATCACTCTTCGTAACCGACAATGCGTTTTGAAGACTCTTCCTGATAAATTCTTTGTACTCGTTATCGCTTCTGTTGTCTTTTACATTCCCGCCATAGTGCTGTTTTCCACCGATTCCAGAGTTGTAATCGAGTTTGATGTTATATGGCGGATCGGAATAAATCATTGAAGCCTTCTCCTCACTAAAAAGTCTTTTGAGAACAGCTGGATCAATCGCACTCCCACAAATTAATTTATGCGAGCCAAGTTCTACAAGATCACCAAGTTTCGTTTTTGGCACTTTAATTTTGGCGAGCTCCTTCTTTTCGTCGAAATCATCATCTTCTACTTCAAGGTGCTCATTCCAAATATCGGCCAGTTCATTTTTATCGAAGCCGACATCCATAAGCATCCCTAAGTCGAATGATTTCAACTTCTCAAAATCCCAATCCCCACCAACGGCATTACTGGTGATGAGATATTGATCGTATTCCTTCTGGGTAAGTTTGCGGTTGGGCACTCGGATTTCAATGAATTCTTGGCCACGCCCCAAAATCTGAAGCGCACGTATTCTTTGATGCCCGGCACAGATCTTGCCGTCCACATCAATTGCAGGCAGCTCTACTAAATTAAACTTCCGAATACTCTTTTTCAGATCGTTCATCTGCTTATCTGAAACAGAACGTGGGTTTTTAGAGTAAGGCAAAAGGCTGTTAATCTTGCGTTTCTCCGTGTGCCAAATAAGTTTTGTCATTTGTTTTTTTAATTTTTGTTTAATCGACTATTTGAGTGAGGCAAACAAAAAGCCCACCTCGCTCCGACAACTTAAAAATCAAATGCTTAATTCCTAAGTTCTCAATACGAAGTGGGCGCGACAAAATGTGGGGCACCACCTAGCGTTATTTAGTTGTAATTACCACTAACCGTCTTTACGCCAGAACCGAGTCCAATTCTTTAGCCTTCTTTTTTCCTTATCCGCAATTTTCTTTTGCGTTTCTTCGTCCACAATCCATGGCGTATTCGGTTTCATCACGAGTTCACCACTCTGAATCTTCTTAGTGATCTCGTCGGAAAACTTAATCCGGAAATACACGAGTTTGGTTATCGGGTCTATCACAAACCCTGGGACTCCATACACGCGAACTACCCTGGAACCTTTTGTGCGAGCCTTTGTTTGTGCGCGCTCAAAACTTTGAGTGGGCCTAAAATCCCTACTGTGAAAGGTTATATCCGTTGACTCAAAGCCGACCTTTTGTGATTCCATGCTTCTAGCATACTCTTCTGGCTGAAGGTGTCAACCGTGTACAATTCCTTTACGGAGTGGTTTGCAAATGGACGGAAACTATGATATACTGGAAGCATGCACAAAATACAAACGGCACTGCTCAACCTCTCAAAACACCAGGATTTGGGGTCTTTGAGCCTGCGTCAGATCGCCAAGCTTGTTGGGGTCGAAAATAAGCCCCAAATCGTGAAGCACCACCTGCTTCAGCTAGAAAAGGCTGGATTAATACAGATTAACCACGATAAAGGCGTTATTAAGCTTATTAACAGGGGTTTTAACCTCAAGTCGAAAAGCCTGTTCTATTCCCTCCCCATCGTGGGGGTGGCTAATTGCGGCCCGGCGACCATATTTGCCGACGAGCGGATTGAGGGATATTTGAAGGTGTCAGCTAAAATGCTTCCCCGGAAGAAGCAGGATCTTTACGTTCTTGTCGCCGAGGGACCGTCGATGGATCAGGCCGAGATACGATCTGGCGTCACTATTGAGGACGGCGACTTTGTGGTAGTCGACAGTTCGTACAAAAATCCCAAGAACAGGGATATCGTGGTCGCGGTTATAGACGGAATGGGCACAATCAAGCGTTACAAAGAGGATAAGCAAAATGACCGCATCGTGCTTGAATCGGAATCAACCGAAACCTTTATGCCGATTTTTATTCACAAGGGAGATGATTTCCTGATTAGCGGAAAGGTCGTTGATGTTATTAAAAAACTAAAATAGAAAACTATGGCAAATTACCACGTTACAAATCCAAAAGGCTCTGATGGTTGGAAAGTTTTAAGAGAGGGAGCGGATCGCGCTGCGGCAATCGTCAATTCTCAGAAAGAAGCGGAAAAGATTGCAAAAGAGCTATCAGCAAACTCCGGAGGCGGAGAGGTGAGGATCCACAAACCAAACGGTGGACCCATTCGTGACAGTGACACTGTTGCACCTGGAAATGACCCGAATCCACATAGGGATAGAAAACATTAATATGGCTTGGGAAGATACTTTCAAATCGTGGACTCAACCTCTCAGCGAAACTGAAGATAGTAAGTGTGAAAATGCTGAGAAGATGATAAGGGGTGCTATAGATGAGGATCCTAAATTGTCGTCCATGGATATTGCGGTTTTCACCCAAGGATCCTACAGAGCAAATACCAATGTCCGCCAAGAGAGTGATGTCGATATTTGTGTTTGCCTAAAAAGCACGTTTTTTTACGATTTCGACACGCACTCAATTCAGGAAAGCCCCATTGATTATGGCATCTATCCATCCTCAACGGAATTTTCAGATTTTAAGAATTGGGTTGAGAATGCGTTAGTAAGAAAATTTGGAAGATCAGAGGTTAGTAGGGGCAATAAAGCATTCGATGTCCACGCCAACACCTATCGTGTGGATGCGGATATTGTTCCTGCGTTTGAACATCGCAGATATACAGGGAGATATAATGATGTCCCACATTTCCATGAAGGCATTGAATTTAAAACCGACACAGGCATAAGAATTATAAACTGGCCAGACCAGACACACGAAAATGGCGTTAACAAAAATAACCTTACATCCAAACGATACAAGTCTATAGTCAGAATATTAAAACGGCTGAAATGTGAAATGGAGGTGGAGAAAATCCCTCAAGCAACAAACATTGGATCGTTTCTGATTTCTTCCTTAGTATGGAATGTCCCCAACGAGCAATTTGGTTATGCGACGCTGGAAAGTGACGTTCGAAATATACTGGCGCACACTTTCAATAACACGCTCAACGATGAGGACTGTAAAGAATGGGGAGAAGTAAATGAGCTTAAATACCTTTTTAACCCTCAACAAGGATGGACACGGCAACAGGCACATAATTTTTTGTCGGCGGCATGGGACTATTTGGGATTTGAATAAAACCAACCATGGAAAAAGTAAACAACACAATTAAAATACACGCGCAGATAATTATCTTTTTAATAATTTGGGCGATAGTACTTTTGATATCTAAAACTTATAGCACCATTGATCTTTGGTCTGCAATAAAGCAAATCCCCCAAGCCATTTCAGGTTATGTCATAGTTGGCATTCTCTTTACAAAGTGGATATGGAGATGGGATTTATTACAAGGTTGGCTGATAAAAGTGCCCGACCTTCAAGGAACTTGGCGAGGTGAGCTAAAAAGCGATTGGATCGATCCGTTTACCAGCAAGGATCTAGCTCCAATTCCTATTGTATTGGTGATAAGGCAGACTTTTTCAACTATTAAATGCACGCTAATGACGCAGGAATCTACGAGTTACAGTACGACAGCCGACATTAACTATGTTTCAAGTGGAGAAGATTTATATTTGACTTACAACTATACGAATAGGTCCAAGGCAACAATTCGAGATAAAAGTCCAATTCATGACGGGGCTGCAATCTTAAAAATCATAAAAGTACCACAACGCTCTCTTGAAGGTGAATATTGGACTAGTCGCAAGACGAGAGGAGAAATGACCTTGAACTTTGAATCGGAAACTCTTGCGGAAAAGTTCTAAATGAACAAAAATTATGTCTCTTTATGAGGAAGTGGCTGATGCCGCACGCAGGTTAATAGGTTTTGTAGAAATCTGTGATGAACATTGAAGCTTCTAGAGATTTTATAAATAAGCACAGAGATCAGGTTATTGATCTGTTTTTGACGTACCAGATGATCGAAATGATGTTTTTCCTTAAGTTGCATTTGCCGGATATTCCTGAGGTCGAAGGTAGGGACGATATACTAGAAGAGGTAAACAAAGAAATAAATGCAAAAACTCTAGGCAAATTGAAGAATAAATATTTGGAGAAATACCCGAGTGATGACTATGATTTAAAGTTTGACTTGGAGCTTGTCGGCACGCAACGTAACGGCTTTATGCATTCCCTTTGGATGGTTATAGCTTTGGGTCAAGATAGAGAAAAAATAGCGGGGATAGGAGAGATTCTACTAAACGATTTTACAAAACAGGCTCATAAGCTCCTCGATAAGATATATAAACTCCCAGCCTAAGATGACACATGGATGTATTGATCCTGTGTCACTTTTGTCACTTTTACCAAAACAGGAGGTGCTCGAGACGCGTCGAGATGATAAGATAAAACTACTTGAAATCGCCTTACAGGGCTTGATCCGTTCAGGTTCTAGCTCGAGGAGGCCAGCATTCATATATATATTATTAAAATAATGCCAAACATGTACAAAATCGTCGTTACAGTCCCCACAACTCACGCAGACAAGGTTCGTGAAGCGATAGGAAAAGCTCACGGAGGTGAGTTAGGTAAATACACATTCTGTAGTTTTACTGTTAAAGGAATTGGTCGTTTTAAACCAGAAGAAGGTGCCAAGCCGTTTATAGGTGAGGTTGGAAAACTTGAAGAGGTTGAAGAAGAAAGAATTGAGATTACCTGCGAACACCAATTTGTAGGTAACGTTCTTGCTGCAATTAAAAAAGAACATCCTTATGAGGAAATAGCATATGATGTCTATCCTCTTGAGTCCTGGTAAAAATAATATGCCATTATCAGAAGATTTAAAAAACTTATTAAGTAGAGAAAAATATATTGAGCTATACAAGTCTGGTAAAAAGCGTGCAGACCCGTTTTTTTATACTATCGAAAAATATGGACAGAATCTTTTTTACTTTGGTGGTAACCATAACCATGATCCAAGTAATTTTTACTATCCAGAACTAAAGAAATTTTGGGAGCAGTTTCTATCAATTACCAATAAAGATAATTCTATTGTAATGAACGAAGGTGGACTTTGGAAGATTCGAGAAAATGATGAAGAAGCAATAAAAGCTGGAGGAGAATGCAGTCTTATTACTCTTTGGGCTCATCTTGCAGGGTATCCAATAATTTCTCCAGAATTTCCCTCTTCCGAATTAGTTAACGAACTATTGAAATTTTTCTCTAAAGATCTAATTTTCTATCACCGGGTAGCAAGGGAGACGATGTCATATCATAAATCATTTCCTAGACCCACAAACTATGAAGAATATTATGGACGTTTCAATTTACATAGGTTTAGTTTAGGTTGGCCAGATTATGATTATTCTTTAGAACACGCCAAAACTATTCATAAAGATTTGTTTCATACCGACTTTGATCCTAACGATGAGGAATTCTTTTATAAAAATGTCCCCTCACCCTATGAGAACAGTGTCCTTAATGAAATATCACGACAAGAAACTTTAATAAGAGATATTTATATAGTTGAACAAATACTAAAATCTTGGAAAGAAGGTAAAAATATCTTTATTGTCTTTGGTGGGGGGCACGCAGTTATAATGGAAGAAGCGTTGCGTAAAATACTAGTTTAATAACATTATGGATAAATCTTTATTATTACCAAGAGAAAAATACGCTGAAGTTGCTCAAAAATATGGTGAAGCATCAATAATGTTTGAAATCGAAAATGATAAGCAATCATTATTTTATTTCGGTGCTAACCACTCATTAAATCCAGACAATCCTCAATACCAAGCGTTAAGAGAATATTGGGACAGGTTTTTAGATACTACTAAAGGAAAAGATAGGATTGTCCTAATAGAAAGTGGATTACGAAAGGTTAGAGAAAATGAGGAAACTGCTATCATGGCTGGTTCAGAGGGAAGCTTAATAACTTTATTTGCTTATAGGGAGAATATTTCTGTTGCTTCCCCTGACATAGGAGATTCTGATCTTATGGATTTATTACCAAACTTAAATAAGGAAGAATTTCTTTTATATTTGTTTCTAGTTCAACTTAATCACTCTCAACGCATAAGTCCAAGACCACCGTTTGAAAAAGATTTTCAATTCTGGTGTGAAAATACAAAGCAAAGAAAATTGTGGCAAGATACAGATATTTCCTTACCGATATTAAAAGAATTATACAAAAAGATTTTAGGTAAAGAATTTGATGAAGACGATGATACAAACCATTTAATTAATCCAAATAGAAACGAAACACCAATAAATAAATTTGCGCGAGCTCGCAGCGATTTAAGAGATTTGAATATTGCTTCAGAAATAGAACGTTATTGGAAAGAGGGCAAAAGCATCTTTGCTGTTTTTGGTATGGGTCATCTTATTATTGAGGAACCAGCATTAAGAAAAACGTTAATTTGATATCTTATGGTGGAATATAAAAAGAGTTCGGCGGCATTAGTTTTTAATGATAATGGTGAGTTGGCTTTGCAATTACGTGCCGTTGGAGATTCCTCATTCCCCTCTCACTGGGATTTCTCTGCAGGAGGCGGAATTGATTCTGGAGAAGATAGTAAGCTTTCTGCAGAAAGAGAGTTACGAGAAGAACTTGGTATTGAAGTTAATGTAGAATTTATCTCCGAAGAGCATTATACATATCCAGCATGGACTCCCTCTGTTTCGCGAGAAGTAGACCTCTTTATATACAAGGCACATCACAACGGACCTTTTAATCCAGATCCAGCAGAAGTTGAGAAGGTCCAATTTTTCAAACTCGAACAAATTAAAGAAATGATTGAATCTGGTGTTAAATTTCATCCCGAATTTGCTCTATCATGGAGTAACGGGATTGTTACCAGCGCCGCCAGTCATTAACACACGCCCTAGAAGGGCAAGTCATTCACTCCGCTATCTCAAAACATTCTTTGTATAAGATAGAAGGAAACTATATTATTTAATAATGTCACCAGAGCAAATTCTTCCAGAAGGTTCTTCGGAAAAAGAAGGCTCCGAAAAATTACGTGAATTATTTGCTGGAGCAGAGACAGTATTCACGGCTGAAGGAAGAGAAAGCGCAAAACTACTCTTACCGAAAATTTATTCTGACTTCATGGCTTTAAACAAAAGATGGGTAAGAGATGATTATGATTGGCAAACTGTGTGGAGCTGGAATCCAGATGGAGATTTAACTGAGGAAGAATTTAACGCTTTGAATCTTCGTAGAAAACTATTATCCAATGCTATTGGTATTATTAAAGCGTCGGGCGAGATCAGACATGATTTGAATCCGATTTAATCTAAATAAAAATTGATGCCAAAAAATATATTAATAATTATTGGAGTGCTTGTTACTGTTGCCTTAGGTGCGTTTATTTTTATTTTGCAAAATAAGGTAACTATTAATAGTTATGAAGAATGTGTAGCTGCCGGTTATCCGATTATGGAAAGTTATCCTGAACAATGCAAAACTCCAGATAGTAGAACATTTGTCCGTGTGATTGCTCAAAAGGAGTTGACTTTTGGCACCCAGACTACTTTAGCCGTTAACGAAAGCGTTAAATTTAGCGACGGTTTATCAGTTACTTTATTAGAAATAAATGATTCGCGATGCAAGTCGGGCGTAGTTTGTATCTGGGCCGGCGAACTTTCACCTAAATTTAATATAATTGGCGGAAATGTTGGCGACTCAAAACAAGAACTTAGATTGGGAACTGCCACCAAAAATACCATCACTATAAGTGGATATAGTTTTATATTAAACAGCGCGACCGAAGGTACCGTAACCATTACAGTAGCGAAGCAAAACGAACAAGTTGGCTGTACGATGGAAGCTAAAATTTGCCCTGACGGTTCGGCTGTTGGTAGAACTGGACCTAATTGCGAATTTGCTTCATGTCCAGCAAATTCTCAAGGTTCGTGCTATATCGGCGGATGCAGTAGCCAGATTTGTTCGGATAAAGAAGGTGTATCGTCAACGTGTGTATATAGAGAAGAATATGTGTGCTATAAAACTGCAAAATGCGAAAGACAAATAAATGGGCAATGCGCATGGACCGAAACATCAGAACTTAAAGAATGTTTAAGTTCTAAATAAATTTATTGATTTTGAATGAAACGCCATCTCAATTCCATTGTATTAGTTTTTGGACTCTTAGTTATTTTTATCCTTGCCACCAATATAGTTATTTACGTACAGACAAAATCATATATATACAATGACATTACGAAGGTTCCGAATGCTGAGGTGGCGCTAATTCCCGGGGCAGCTATTTTCCAAAATGGCGCACTCTCTTCCATTTTTATAGACAGAGCAGATATGGCTATCAAATTGTATGAAGCGAAAAAAGTTTCAAAAATTCTCGTCTCTGGCGATAATAGTATCGATAGCCATAATGAAGTAAATCCAGTTCGTCTCTATCTTATAAGTAAAGATATTCCAGACCAAGACATTTTTCTCGACCATGCAGGTTTTGATACTTATAGCACAATGTATCGCGCCCGCGATATCTTTAAAGTTTCTTCTGTTCTAATAACTACACAGTCATTCCATTTGCCTCGCTCTGTTTTTATCGCGCGCCGACTTGGAATGAAGGTCTACGGAGTAAACTCTGATGTTGGTAATATTCTTTTTCGCAACAATGTCCGTGAAGTGTTTGCTGATGCGAAGGCCGTGTTTGACCTTGTGTTTAATAGAAAGCCGAAATATTTAGGCGAAGAAATCCCTATTACAGGAGATAGTAGAGATTCTATTTAACAATCCCCTATTTTAACCCCTAAAGAAGTCTTACTGTGTCCTTCCGTAGCCCTTGCGGCCTACTCCGCCGAAGCAGCTTCGGCTACGAAGGCTGGAAAGGAGGATAATACTTCTCATACACTTTGGTATTAAACCGAGGTACACAACAGCAGTCAGCGCAGTATCGTGGGAGACCAGAGAACCTATTTGCTATACTTCTAAATATGAATATGAGTGAATATCAAAAAGAGGTAGACGAATGGTTTAAAAAACAAAGGTGGCCGTATTGGGAACCACTAGCAATGACCACCCGCCTTTTTGAAGAAGGAGGCGAATTTGCACGCCTCGTCAATCATATTTATGGTCCAAAGAAAAAGAAACTAGATGAGCATGAGCAGGATATAGAAGAGGAGATTGGAGACATAATTTACACACTTATCTGTTTTGCAAACTCACAGAAGATAAGTCTTGATACCGCAATACGCAAAAGTTTGGATAAAGTTGTAAGAAGAGATAAAGAACGATGGCTAACAGAGACGAGCCATGAATAAGTACCAAAACTGGACAGAAGAAAATATCCAAAAAATAGAGCTTTTGGAAACCTATGCAGACATGAAAGAAATAGCTCTCCAAATGCTTAAGAATTTACCACAACCCGTGGTGCAATTATGCGGTCCACTTACAACGGGAGGGCGAGGATCGTTCGAGGCGAATATTGAAATGTTCAATGAAGGAATACAATTCCTTGCGAAACAAGACAAAACCATTTTTGATCAACGCCCCTTTGAAATTCCTATGCAAAAATTGAAAGCTGTCCGAAAAGATTCTGGATATGCGTACGAACTTTTGAACGAATTCTATTTGCCTATTTTCGAATCTGGTTATGTAAAGGAACTATATTTCCTACCAGGCTGGGAAAATTCAGTAGGTGCATGTTGGGAACACGAACAAGCACAACGACTAGAAATTACCATTTCTTATTTACCAAAAGATTTGTTAGGCCATAAAAAATGATCTAGACCGAGACGGGTCATTCACACTCCTGCATGCGCAGGCATGCCCTTATTTTGACCCCAAAAGAAGTCTTATAATACTCCATTTAATACGAAGCTAATTTTGTTATAATTAACCCATGACCAATATAAGTAATCGTGATAAAACAATGGACAAGAAAAAACTGTTACGTGAGTTGGGTCATCTTACTCGCCCACCACGGTTTGAAGGATCTCTGAAAAATAAAATGGTTAATCTAGTAAGAAAGAAAAGGAAAACAAAATAGAAAATTTGTTTTGATGAAAACTAGCGATTTACCTAGATTGGTGACAGCGATTTTTGTATCAGAATTCGCTGGTATTGTTGGTTCTGTATTTACAATACCTGCTATACCAAATTGGTACGCTGCATTAGATAAACCATTCCTAAATCCACCAAGCTGGATTTTTGGTCCTGTGTGGACAATATTATATTTCTTAATGGGTATTTCAGTCTTTCTTATCTGGCGTAAAGGATTGAAAAGAAAAGAAGTAAAAGTAGCGATTTGTATATTTATTTTACAGTTAATACTTAATATTGTTTGGTCAGTTTTCTTTTTTGGTTTTCATGACCTAGGCATGGCATTTATTGAGATTGTTGTTCTTTGGTTAGCGATTTTTGGGACAATGTCCGTCTTTTACAAAATTTCTATGTTGGCGACATATTTACTTATTCCTTATATTCTATGGGTAACTTTTGCAGGTTATCTTAACTACGCCATTTGGGCGTTAAATTAAATCAGATTGGGAGTATAATCTAATAAACAACTATCATGAAAGGCTATATAGCGGATATAGAAAAACTCTCTTTAGAAAATGAAAATTTTAGAAAAGTTTTATATACTGCTAAAAATAGTCAGCTCGTTGTAATGAATCTAAAGCCGAACGAAGATATTGGAGAAGAAGTCCACAAACTTGATCAATTTATTAGATGTGAAGCAGGACAAGGCAAGGCAATTCTGGACGATGTCGAGCATGAAATTAGCAATGGAATTGTTGTAGTGGTTCCAGCTGGTACAAAACATAACATTATTAATACCTCTCCCGATAAACCACTTAAGCTCTATACACTCTATTCTCCACCTAATCATAAAGATGGTGTAGTGCATCAGACAAAAGCACAAGCTGAAACCGATACAGAACATTTTGATGGAGTAACAACGGAATAATTCAATTCAATGTGAACCAAATTTCTTTACAACAACTTATTAATTTAAGTGGCAAAACAGCCATAGTGACAGGAGGTGCTATGGGAATTGGTTTTGGTATTGTTCGACGTCTTGCGGAAGCTGGGGCAAATGTTGTGATTGCTGATTTCAATGAAAACGCTGGCATCGTTGCGGTTAAGGAGTTGAAAGAAAATGGTTGGAAAGCTGAATTTATAAAAACTGATGTTTCCGATGAACAGAATATTACAGCGGCAACAGATTTTGCTATCAAAACTTATGGCGGTATTGATATTTTGGTTAATAACGCAGGAATCTATCCGCAAATTCCGGTTATGCAAATGAAAACGGCGGATTTCGAAAAAGTTATCAACGTTAACTTAAAGAGTGTTTTCATTTTTACAAAGGCAGTTGCGGATGTAATGATTAAGCAAAACAAGGGAGGTAAAATAATTAATATCACTTCAATTGATGCGCTTCATCCATCATCTGTAGGGCTTGCGGTTTATGATGCGTCAAAACATGGGCTTTGGGGGTTCACTAAGAACACCGCACTTGAACTTGCTCAATACAATATTCAGGTTAATGCGATAGCTCCTGGAGGCATTACTACGCCAGGTACTGGAGCGGGCGGATCAGTTCCTCCTGATATGGAGGCTCTCATTAAGAAATTTCTAGAAAAAATTCCTATGAAGCGTATGGGCAATCCAGATGAGATTGGTAAAGTAGCCATTTTCCTTGCTTCAGATCTTTCAAGTTATATGACTGGATCACAGATTGTAGTAGATGGTGGCGTGTTGTTGTCTTAAAATATCTTTTCGTAATAATTTAATAGTCGCACGATGCTAAAATTAGAAAACACATGAAAAATGACATTGTTGAGTTAAAAAATAGACTAATAGAACTTTCTCACATAAGTTCTGCTTTGGCTTTATTAGAGTGGGATATCGAAGTTCATATGCCTAAGAAAGGCTCAGCTCTTAGGTCTGAAACGGTATCCAGTTTAAGTGGACTGCTTCATGATAAACTGCTCAAAATAGATTCGGATAAAATATTAACAAACTTAAAGAAAAAATTAGATGCTAAAAAACTTTCTCCTAGAGAAGCAGTTATTGTAGCCGAGACATGGCGTACCTATGACAGAGAAAGAAAAATTCCAGTTTCGTTGGTTAAAGAATTATCAAAAGTTACATCTGAAGCTCACCATGCTTGGAAGGAGGCTAGGGAGAAAAATGATTTTAATAAGTTCAAGCCGTATCTAGAAAAAATAGTTGAACTAAAAAGGAAAGAAGCTAAATTTGTTGGTTATAAAAATTCACCATATGATGCCCTCATAGATACTTATGAACCAGGGATGACTTCAGACGAAGCGTCAATGATTCTAAATGACCTTAAGGATTTTTTGATACCCTTCGTTAAAAAAATAAGACAAGCTAAATATAAAAGTGAATACCAAAAAATAAAGGGTCAGTTCCCTATAGATAAACAGAAAGTATTTAATCAAATTGTTGCCGGAAAGATAGGATTCGATTTTGAAGCCGGACTTATGGCAGAGAGCGCTCACCCTTTCACAACCGGTTTTCATCCACAAGACGTTAGATTTACAACTCGATATAAAAAGGATGATGTCTGGTATTCAGTCTCTTCGATTATTCACGAAGTAGGTCACGCTCTATATGAGCAAGGTATTTTAGCTGAACATTTTGGAACTCCTCTTGGTGAGTCAATATCTTTAGGGATACATGAGTCTCAAGCTAGAATGTGGGAAAACATTATCGGCAAAGGATACAATTTTTGGAAATATTTTTATCCAAAACTACAAAAAGATTTCCCAAAACCTTTTAAGAAAGTTCCTATTACACAGTTTTACAGAATTATTAATGAGGTATCCCCTTCTTTAATAAGGACGGAGGCTGATGAGGTGACTTATAGTTTACATATCATTATTAGATTCGAAATTGAAAAAGAGTTAATCGCGGGATCCATCAACGTTAAAGATTTACCAGCTGTTTGGAATGATAAGGTTAAATCATATCTTGGTATAAGTGTTCCCAATGATAGTTTGGGAGTTCTCCAGGATGTTCACTGGTCAGGTGGAGCATTTGGGTATTTCCCTTGTTATGTCTTTGGTAATTTATATGGAGCTCAATTTTTTAAAACTGCCAAGAAACAAATTCGCAATCTTGATTTAAAAATTAGTAAGGGTGATTTTAAAGATTTTGGAAATTGGCTAAAAAAGAACATCTTTATCCATGGTAAGTTCTATTCAGCCGGTGGACTTATAAGAGAAGTTACTGGGGAAGAACTAACGAGTAAATACTTTATAGATTATTTGAAAGAAAAATATAGCAAATTATACAACTTATAATGGAATATCCAATTCGTATTAATAAATATTTGAGGGACACTGGCTACCCGTCACGACGTGAAGCCGATAGACTAGTTGAAACTGGTCTAGTTTTTATTAATGGGAAGCGTGCCGAAAACGGGATGATGGTAAATGAAAAGGATCAAGTCACAGTAAAAGACGAGAAGAAGCAATATCAATATTTGTCCTATTACAAGCCATATGGATTAGCAACACAAAGTATTGATGAGGTAAAAAGAAACGGGCTTTCTGTAGTCCCAGAATTAGACAAAGAATCAGAAGGACTTTTAATCCTAACAAATGACAGAAAATTTATAATGGAAATTTTGTCAGGAAATCCAAAGTATGAGAAGGAATACGTAGTTTCCGTAAGGGAACATTTACGAACAGGTATCTTGCCTATTTTAAAATCAGGAATGCAAACAAAAGACTTTGGCAAGCTACCTCCAATAAAAGCGGATATTATAAACAGAACGACTCTTAGGCTGACTCTAAACGAAGAAAAAAGTAATCAAATTAGGATTATGTTGGGTGAGCTACATTGTACGGTTGTTTCTATAAAGCGAGTTCGTATTGGCGATATTCGACTAGGCAATCTTAAGCCTGGCGAAAGTCGCCTATTTATACCTAATAAATAAAGTCAATCTTCCTGTCTTATACTTTAAATAAGCTTTATAATCATTAGTATAAATGCCCAAATTTCTAAGAACAATCATTCTTGTAACAATTCTCGGTGTGGTTATTTATTCTTTTAGAAATGAGCTTCAAAATGGTTTTGTAAGATTAAACAGTTCTTTATTTCCATGTAGCGAACCTATTTATTACTCCATAGGTACTTTCGATAAGAAATTTGGTATATCAGAAAATGCTTTCCAAGACGCAATTCTCAAAGCAGAGCAAATTTGGGAGAAACCAATAGATAAAGATTTATTTGTTTATAAACCCGATGGAGCGCTTAAAATAAATCTTATTTATGATTATCGCCAAGATGCAACAGTAAAATTAAAAAGTTTAGGTTTAACTTTGGGTAATGATGAGGCAAGCTATAACACGATTAAGGCAAAGTATATTTCATTGCAGAAAGATTATATTGAGTCACGCGCTTCCTTTGAAGCTAAATTGATTTCGTTTGAAAGTAAACAAAAGGCTTATAACGAAGAAGTTTCTTATTGGAATAATCGTGGTGGAGCGCCAAAAAGTATTTACGCTCGTCTAACAGATGAGAAAAATTCTCTTAAAATAGAATCTGAAGAGTTGAATCGATTGCAAACCGAAATCAATAACAAGGCAGACGATATAAATAGTTTGATAATTGTTCTAAATAGACTTATTGAGTCACTTAATCTAAAAGTCTCTTTATTTAATGAGATTGGTAAAGAACGTGGTGAAGAATTTAGTGAAGGTATTTATAAAAGCAGTTCAAGTGGTCAAGAAATTGATATATATCAATTTGATGACTCTGGAAAATTAGTAAGAGTTCTAGCTCATGAATTTGGTCACGCTCTTGGCCTAAGTCATCTAGACGATCCAAAAGCGATTATGTACCGTCTTAATCAGGGATCAAATGAAAAGCTTGCTGCGACCGACTTAACTGCTCTAAAAAGTTTATGTAAGATTAAGTAAATTAATTATTTTATAAAATTAAATCTAGAAACCCACCTTATACAGATGGGCGCGAGGACACAGGGACCAAGGAGTGATGATCTCCAAGGTCCCTGTGTTTTTGATAGGTTACGTACGAGGACGTAGGAACTGGAAATCATGACTCCAGTAAGCTGTGCCCATGAAGTAAAGGAAAAACCCCCAGGCTTTACCTGAGCGAGACAGACATGGCACGCGATGGTCTCCGGAGGGATCTTGCCAGATATTTCCAGGGAAGACCAGAAAGCTTTTTGCTCCTTTCGGAATTTCCTTCTGGTGCTCTAATAGGTACTTGGCCTGGTTATGACCAAGGTTTGCTCCCCTTTCTTTTGCCATTCTGACTGCTACATCTGGAGGCAAAGGTTTGCCACGCTGGATGATATTCACGATCTCTAGATCCGCTTGAGTTTGGATGAGTAGTGGTATGCTCGGAACCACCGTCCAGCCAGCTTCAATCATTACTTCAGAGAGACCTTTGCGACAAGCGTTGTCGATGACTGCTGGAGTCAGCATCTTCCTTCCTTTCCTACAGCTCTTTCTAAATTATTTCTTACGCGGAGATTTATTATTCAAGAAGCCTGAATCTCAAATCTCCGCGTAAATTTAAGGTACTAATAGTAATAAATGCCTTATTGTGGACATTTTGTCAATATAATCAAAGTTAGTTCGACATTATTCATTATCATGGGCTATAATCGGAGGAATAATAGATCATGTTAATTGATGAAGTAAAAATTAGAGTAAGCGCTGGCAATGGCGGTAAGGGCGCAGTTGCTTTTAATACCAATTTAAAGAGCTTGGGACCAACGGGCGCCTCTGGTGGCAAGGGTGGCAGTGTTTATTTTATAGGTGTTTCTGATTTAAACTCTCTAAGTCAATTTAGATATAAAAAGAATATAAATGCTAAAAACGGCGCGGATGGTGGAAAGCAGTTTCGTGATGGCCCGGACGGAGAAGATTTGATTATAAAAATTCCTGTTGGGACTGTAATTACCAAAATAGAGACAAACGAAGCAGAAGAAATATTAAAAATTGGAGATAAGATACTTATTACAAAAGGCGGTATAGGTGGAAAAGGAAATTTTCATTTTCGCTCTCCCACTAATACCACTCCGAAGCAATTTCAGAAAGGTTTACCGGGTGAACAGTTTACTCTGAAGCTAGATCTTAAACTTATTGCTGATGTTGGCTTTATTGGTTTACCAAACGCTGGTAAATCTAGTCTTTTGAACGAACTTACAAAAGCGCATAGCAAAGTTGCTAATTATCCATTCACAACATTAGAGCCAAACTTAGGCGCATATTACGAATTAATACTTGCCGATATTCCAGGGCTTATTGAAGGCGCTTCTTCTGGGAAAGGATTGGGAATAAAATTCTTGCGTCACGTTGAACGCACAAAAGTCCTTTTCCATTTAATTTCTGCAGAGTCAGAAGACGTGCTTAAAGATTATAAGATAATAAAAAAAGAACTTGAAACATATAACAAGGAACTTATAAAGAAAACTGAATATGTATTTTTAAGTAAGAGTGATATGGTAGACTCTAAAGACTTAAAAAAGAAAATTACTGCGATAAGGAAATTGAATAATAAGGTTATTCCAATTTCTATTCACGATTGGGAAAGTTTAGAAAAAGTAAGAGGAATCTTGAACGAGATTCAATCAAAGAAATAATTATCTATTGGGTCTTCTAGAACTTCCAAATCGATTATTTGGTCTTGAATATTTTGATATAGGTTTGCTGAAACGGGAACCAGAACTAGGAGTAGCATGACTGGAATTGAAACGAGGCCTATTAGAACCGTAACTAGTGGGCTTCTTTCTATCATTATATCGTGATGATCTGTTTGAAGGATATGAAGAATTTTCTCTTGAGGCTGGTATATCGTGAACTGGCGGAAGTGTAGGAAGCTTAGAAAGAGGCAAAGTAGCCCTAATTAATCTCTCAATATCATAGACATCTCTTTTTTGGTCAGGCGTCGCAAAGGAAATTGCGTGGCCAACACCACCTGCTCTACCAGTCCTTCCTATACGATGGACGTAATCATCTGGAGCTTCTGGAAGATCATAATTTAAAACGAGTTCTATCCCCTTCACATCAATTCCACGAGACGCAATATCAGTTGCAAAAAGTATTCTGTATTTACCATTTCTAAAACCTTCGAGGGCTTGCTTTCTTTGAGCAAGTGAACGATTAGAATGTATTTCTGCGCAGGTATATCCTAAGGCGCGGATTTCCGATACAATTCTTTTTACTCCAAATTTTGTACGCAAAAAAACAAGAACCGAACCACGATATTCCCCCAATATTTTTTCTAATAATCTTGGCTTGTCACGTCTATCAACAAAAAAGAGTTCATGAGTGACATTGCTAGCTGTAGTTCCGGACGGAGCAATTTCTACTCGCATTGGGAGTTTCATGTGCGCCTGGGCAATCTTTACAATATCTTGTGGCATTGTCGCCGAAAAGAGCATTGTTTGTCTATTTCGCGGTAAAACTTTTAATATTCGATTTAATTGTGGCGCAAAACCCATATCAAGCATTCGATCCGCTTCATCAAGAACGAGAATAGAAATATCGCTTAAGGAAAGCGTCCTCTGTTCCATATGATCAATAATTCTTCCTGGTGTACCTATTATTATATGCGGATCTTTTTTAAGCATGGAGATTTGACGATATATTGGTTCTCCACCAATAAGAGTTGCTGTTCGTAAACGAAGCGACCCTCCGATTTTTTCTAATACATCAGCTACCTGTAATGCTAATTCTCTAGTTGGAAGAACTATAAATCCACGTCCGTTATGAATAACGGCTTGTATCATTGGAATACCAAAAGCGAGGGTTTTTCCTGTACCTGTTTGAGCAATTCCAATAAGATCCTTACCTTCAATGGCTGGAGGGATAGATTTTTCTTGAATTGGTGTAGGTGTTTTAAACCCCAATTTATCAAGGATTCCCAGTATATTAGGCGCGATGCCAAGGTTATAGAAGTCAGAAGTCTTATTCATATCGGGTACCATAGCACATAAAAGGCTTTTTGGGGAAACTTATCAACGTTTTTTATTTACTTTTAAACAATTTAAAAACTAAAACCCAGCTAATACTATTGCTGGGTTTTAGTTAAGATTGGTAAACGAGAAACTATTGGTTTGTAGGAGTTGTCGTTGTTGTAGAACCTCCAGTTGTAGTTGTACCAGTCCCAGAAGCTGCAGGTTTCTTAATATCCTTAATCTCTGTCTTAATTTCTGTTTTTTTCGTTTTCAATTCGTCTCTTTTTGCTTTTACTGCGTCCTGCTTCTCCTTCAATTCAGCCTTTTTCCTATCTTGAATTGCTTTAACATTAGCCTTTGCAGTATTGCGGATGGCTTTTATCTGAGCTTGATAGTCATCTTTTATCGCCTTAATTTTTACCTCCATATCCTTTTGGAGAATTTTAATCTTACTTTCAGCTTCTTTATTTACTGAACTTTCCGTAGTAGTCAAGGTAGGCGTGATAGATGGCGTCGTTGTTGTGGTTGTGCCAGTTGATGTTGTGGTTTGAGCCATCACAACGCCACCAAAGATAAAGGCAGGAACCACTAAAGAAATTAATAATTTTTTAAACATTTTCATATTTCGAATTTTTATTCGACCTTTATTTGTTTCTTCACTTTTTTTCTATCATTTTCTGTAAGAAGAGCCTTTCTGATTCTAATGTTTTTTGGTGTTATTTCAACTAATTCATCATCGCCTATATAATTCAAACTGTCCTCTAATGTCATTGTTATTGGAACTTCAAGCTGATCCTGTAATCCTTCATTTTTAGCTCTAAAGTTTGTAAGTTGTTTTGTCCTACAAACATTTATAAGTTCATCTCTTGCTTTTGCATTTTGTCCAATAACCATTCCTTCATATACAGTAACTCCAGCTGACAAGAACAACTTTCCTCTTCCTTGAGCAGAAACTAATCCATAATTATTAGTTACTCCGGTTTCTGTGGAAACTATTGAGCCGTGAGGGGTTTCGCTCAAGTCGCCCTTATATTCTTCATACCCCATAAAGATACTGTTCATTATTCCAGTCCCTTTTGTACTTGTTAGAAATTCGTTTCTTATACCTATCATAGCGCGTGTTGGAATTAAGAAATCCATATGGTTGTTTCCCTTATCAGTCCTCATATCCTTCATTATTCCAAGTCTCTTGCCTAACATTTCAATTACGATTCCTGAATAAGCTTCTGGTACTTCAATTGATACAAGTTCCATAGGCTCCATCTTTTTACCGTTAACTTCTTTGAAAATTACCTGAGGTTTTGAGACTTCGAGTTCATATCCTTCTCTTCTCATCTTTTCGATTAGAATCGCAAGGTGTAATTCTCCTCTTCCGGCTACAACCCATTTATCAGTTGACCCAGTGCTAGTTACTGACAAGGCAACGTCGGTTTCCAGCTCTTTCTCTAATCTTTCTTTGATATTTCTAGAGGTTGTATATTCTCCATCCTGTCCACCAAAAGGAGATGTATTTACTCCAAAAGTCATTTTAATAGTCGGCTCATCAATCTGAATAGTTGGAAGCGCAATTGGATTATTAATATCAGCTATTGTTTCTCCTATCGAAATATCAGAAATACCGGCGACCGCAACGACATCTCCAGCGTATGCCTCGTCAACATCAATTCTGCTTAAACCATCAAATACCATCAAAGAAGTAATTTGAGTTTTTTTAATCTCTCCACCTCTTGTTATATGGGCCACATTCATAGCTTTCTTTAAAGTTCCTGAATAAAGTCTGCCAATCGCAATTTTACCCTTGTAATTATCATATGCGAGATTAACTGTAAGCATCTGAAGTGGCTTTGATTCATCGATAACTGGCGCTGGAATATATTCAACTATCTTTTCGAAAAGGATTTGGACATCTCCCATAGAACTTAGATCAGAATTTAATCCAGCCTTACCCTGAACGGCAGATGCATAAATTATTGGGAATTCAATTTGTTCTTCACTTGCTCCTAGCTCCAAAAAAAGATCGTAAGTCTCGTTTAATACCCAGTCTGGTCTTGCGTCTGGCTTGTCTATTTTATTTATGACAACTATAACTTTGTGTCCTGCTTGTATCGCTTTTCTTAAAACAAATTTTGTTTGTGGCATTGGACCCTCTTTTGCATCAATAACAAGAAGTACTCCATCAACCATCCTCATAATCCTCTCTACCTCTCCACCAAAATCAGCGTGCCCTGGAGTATCAATGATATTTATTTTGAAATCTTTATATGTAATCGATGCATTTTTAGAAAAAATAGTAATCCCCCTCTCTCGTTCAAGTTCATTGGAATCCATTATAAGTTCCTTCGCATCATTAGTTTTTATTTTAAAACTTTCTGATTGCTTAAGAAGCGCATCAACCAAAGTTGTCTTTCCGTGATCGACGTGGGCGATAATTGCGATATTTCTTAATTGCATTTTAGAAAAATAAATGCCCTTCTTTGGGCATATACTTCGGACTCATGTTACACCATATTTATCACCATTTCAATGGTATATAATAGTATTTATGGATTCAATAAATACACCACAAGTGGCTATAAGCAATAACGAACTTGGATTTATTTTCATAATTCTTATATGGGATCTTATTTGGAAAGGAATCGCTTTATGGAAAGCTGGTAAAAATAAACAAAGAAATTGGTTTATTGCACTTCTTGTAATTAATACTATAGGGCTTTTACCGATTATCTATTTAAGATTTTTCTCAAGTACTAAAAAGAACCTCGATTGAGGTTCACTTTAGCGGTTGGCAATTAATAAGCCGGATTCTGTTCCAGCCCCAGTTTTTTGAAACTGGGGCTGGATAATAGTAATTTATCTTAGCCCATCGATTACTCTCAGGGTCTTGCGGTACTTCCTATATTGCTATAGGACACGACCTTGCACTCAGTAAGGATTTAGCCGTTTCACATCCGTTTTCTTATCCCTATAACGGATTTAAGCCTTCTAGCTTGGGATCGGGCTCTCTATCTTCTTTCGAAAATAGACGTCACTGCTCGCACCTCTATCCTTTCGGACGACGGCTGTTAGCCGCTATCTTTGTCCAGTTCCAGTTTTCGAAAAAACTTGGGCGTGGACGAGTGTCCGGACTTTCCTCTTTCAATGACTTTTAAGTAAAAAGAACAGTCATAAAATCTAATAGAAAAAGCATTGAAAGCTACTATCTAAATTACCAACCGATGGAATTTATACACTAAAGACTTCGCGAAATCAAGGTTTAATTATAAAAGCGTATCTAACGCCTTATTTACCAATCTATCCGCTTCTCTATTCTTTTCTCTTGGTACGTGCGTAAAAACAACTTTTTTAAAATCTTGCTTAAGATTCCATATTTTTATAAATAATGGCTGAAGGCCTTCATTCTCTATCTTATAGAGCCCATTTAATTGTTTAACTAAAAGTTCGCTATCAACCCTTAAATCTACTTCAGTAAGTTTTGCTTTAGTTTTACCTAAAAGCTGTTTTGCCTTTTTAAGCGCGAAAACAACTGCACTATATTCAGCGATGTTGTTAGTGGTTCGACTAATTTGTTCGCCATAACCTTTATCTCCAACTACAACTCCTATTGCCGATGGCCCTGGGTTACCACGTGAACCGCCATCTGTATATATAATAAGTTTAGTCATTTTTTTGTTTTATTATTTTCCAAGGAACTTTCTTGTCATCGAAAACGACAAAGCCAGCAGCGTTTTTGTGCCCCCCTCCATTATATTTTGCGGCAAGTTTAGAAACGTCGTGATTACCAACGGATCTTAATGATACGGATATCTTGCCGTTTCTCTTACTCCAAACGATTCCTATCGATTTCTTTTTGGTGAGTTCGTTTCCAATTTCAGACATTAGAATTGGAGAGTTAACGGAAAAGATATTTCTACCCTCAAATTTTACTAATTCTGCATTGCTGACAAGTTTTTTTATCAATATATCCTCGTAAGACAAAATTGTCCTACCTTTTTCTATAAAGTTTCTGCGGAAAGATTGCTTTTCAAAATTATTCGCTAACTTATTAAAAGACACCAACTCTTTATTAGAATTATTTAATGCGGAGATTACTTCTCTTGTATTTGAAATTTTAAATTTCCAAAGATCCATATCTTCTATATGAGTCAAAATTTTAGGCATTTTCTTTTTTGGATGAAAATAATTCCAAGCAATAGTTGCACCAGAACTTTTTAAATCATATACAAATTTGTTTGCCAATTTACCTGACTCCTTACCAGTTACGTGGTGATCCAAGACGACTGTTCGTTTTGCTTGTTTAACCACAATTTTCATTAACGGAGCTTTATATGTGTAATCAATAAAATAAACTTGCTTACCCTTTATTCCTTTATAGATTATAGATTTTTCACCTTCGTATTTTAGACCAACGTAATCGGCTCTTCCCCCAAATTTCTTCCAGGCAGCCCAAGCTCCTCCAAATCCATCCCAGCATCCGCCATGATAAAAAACTATTATTTTTTTCATTTCTTGATGTACTTTAAAATTTTTGGTTTCTTACCTCCTAAATATTCGAGCATTGCTCCACCGCCAGAGGAGACAAACCCAAATTTATTTTCTAATCCAATTCTTGTTATAGCATCTACCGTATCTCCCCCACCAACAACTGAAAATGCTTTTGTTTTTGAAATAAACTTAGCAATTTTATTTGTTCCTACAGCGAATTTTTCGTTTTCAAAAAGCCCTAGCGGTCCTCCCCAAACTATTGTTTTCGCCTCGCTCAAAAACGTTTCATAAAAATTTGTAGTTTCAGAGCCAATATCTAATATTTTGTTGTCGCTAAAAATCCAATCGATTGGCATAATAATTTTCTTATTTTTAATTAGTTTCTTTGCTACATTAACCATCTCTGAATCATAAATCGATTTCTTAATATCTAGTCCAAAAACTTTTAGAAGCGTATTTGCTGGACCACCTCCCAAGAGAACATACTTTGCCTTTGGAAGTAGATTATTCATCGCGCCAAGCTTATCTGATATTTTTGCTCCACCTATAATTACCACAAGTGGTCTTTTTGGGTTTCTCACAACTTTATTTAAATTAAGTATCTCTTTTTTGAAATTTGGTCCTAATGTAGTCTTTAAGAATTTTGCAATTCCAATGGTTGAAGCATTTTCTCTATGACTTGTTGAAAAATCATCGTTTATAAAGACAGTACCAAGTTCAGATAGTTTCTTAGACAGAGATGCATTGTTTTTTATTTCCCCTTTCAAAAATCGCAAATTCTCTAAAAGAAATATAGACCCATCATGGGACTCAAAAATTCTTTTCTTTGAGATATCTAAATTGACGTCATCTAAGAAAACTACCTTTTTAGATACTGCATTTGATATGATTTTGGTAAATGGCTTGAGGGTTAGATTTTTATCACGATTTTTTGGTCTGCCTCTATGGCTTAAAATTACAACTTTATTATTCTTTTTAGACAATGCCTTAATAGTTGATATCGCTTCCTTAACTCTTTTCGAGTTTTTCAAATCACTTTCCACGACATCCAAGTTAACTCTTAACAGATAAATCAACATACAAAACTAATTATATAAGAAATTGTTCTAAACACACAGGATTTCTATATATTTTGCTCTTTAAAAACCCAAAGCCCCTCTTTCAAGGGGCAAGGGCCAACAAATTTGAAGCGCATTCCTTAGTCGATATCATCGTTAAGGGCTGCTCAACACTCACTATTAAGTAGTATACATAAAATTCTTAAAAAGTCAATCGCCTAAAAAACGCCGGCTTCACCCAGAAAGGAATGAGCTTTACCTCTCGCTCACTCCTTCTGGGCTACCGGCACGTTCAGTTGTCCTCTGGTAAATCCCCCTGGTTGTTATACCAAGGGAGTCTTCTGCCTGGTTCGATGTGCAGCTCTGGCTCCTCCATGGGGTTTGCGAGACCGGATCTCGCGTTGACGTCGTCAGCTCGCTCAATCGCGTTTCTCTTCGTCATAGCAGGAAGACTCCAGCCACGACGAATCCAACTAGAAGGTGCGTAGCGATGGCGAGCATCTCCCATGTGTGATGGGCAAAATCCCATCGGAAGGTATCCGCTTCTTGTCTTTACGACAATGAAGCTTTTGCCAGGCGTAAACGCCCTATTGCAGGAAACACAAGTCTCGTCCTTGGTGGATGAGACCCTTGCTTTGATTACCATTGGATGAGACCTCTCTTCCTATCCGTTTTTATTCTGCTAAGCGGGAAAAAGACTTATAAATTAATCCCCTTTCCTGCTTAGCAGACTCTAACAACTGATTATTTATGGAAAGGAACAAGCACTAAAACTTTATATAATAAATATAAGTTAAGGTCAATTAAGTTCTTTTAAAAACAATAAGTTTATATCCTAAGAAATTCCAAACTAAAGATATAAGCGTTGCAATAACTCCACCGAAGTTTGCCCATAAAACCTTAGAGACTCCCCACTGCGGACCGACTACATTTACAACAAAAGAGGCAGTCAAAATATTAATAGTTAATCCAGCGAAACTAATTATAAAGAATTTTAAAAGTTCTTTACCTTCATTGTTTGTTTTTGATCCGAATGTCCAATTCTTATTCCAAAAATAACTATTTATAACAGCTAAGCTAAATGAAATTCCCTTAAAAGTGGAATAACCTAATCCTGAAAATACGGATGTTAGGTTAATAAGAATATTCAAAACTGCAAAATCAATAAAAGTATTTAACCCTCCGATAACAGCAAACTTAGCTATCTGAAAGATAATTGGTAATTTCCCCCCAATGATATAGGCGACAAGAAGTCCAATCAAGGTAGCTATTGGAAAAGATAGATATCCAAAACTGAAAAGCAACCCAAGTTGACTTGGTAACTCAAGATTTTTTGAGATAGGAATAGAGAGAAGTCCTATAAAAATTCCTGCCAGCAAACTTAAAACAAAATCCCTTTTGCTCATTTATATCGCAATCAAAGAATAAACAAGACTGAATATAACCATTATTATGACAGTTAATGCAAAAGCTTTTGGCAGTATTTTATTCAATTTCATAAGTAACGTTTACTTGTATTTTAATTTCTTGTGAACCGGTTTCTATGGTTGGTGCAATAGACGTTTTTACAGATTCTCTTCCACCTCCACCCATTCCATAATAAGGAGCTGGATTATATGAAGGATATTCCGAGAAACTAATAAGCCTTTTAATTTCTACTTTGTTCTGGGTTGCCATATCTTCTGCTTTCGCAAAAGCTTTTTCAAAAGCCTCGTGTCTTGCTATCGCAATATACTGCTCATCGTTATCAACACTAAAAGATACGGAGCCTATTTGGTTTATACCTAATTTAGATAAACCTCCTAAGTAAGTTGCTACTTTGGTTAAGTCCCTCGCTTTAACCTGAACACTTTCTGTAAATGAATATCCATCAATATATGATTTGCCGTTATCCTTATCATAATTATATTTTGGTGAAAGGTAATAATTAGTTGTTTTTATATCCTTACTATCTACTCCGTTTGATTTTAGGTAATTAATAGCTGACGTTATTTTGTCGTTAGCATCTGACTCAATCTTAGATGGGTTATTACCTTCCGAAACTACTGAAAAAGAGAAGTCAGCTACATCAGGAGTAGCAGTAGCTTTTCCTTCTGCACTCACGGTAAACGTTTTATTCGCATAAAAAGAGCCAGTCCAATTTCTTAGAAGCGGGATCGATGTTAATCCCAATACTATTAGGACTACCAGTAGAACTTCCTTTAATTTTTGATATAAATTATCCATATCTGAACATTATACACTTTGGACTATTTTTTTGAAGTCTTTGGGGATTAAGCTTGCGCCACCAACTAAGGCACCGTCTATTTCTTTTTGTCTTAAGAAACTCTTTGCGTTTTTATAAGTTACTGAGCCACCGTATAAAACTTTAACTGGTAACTTATGACTTATGACCAATGACTGCTTAATGAATTTTGCCATTTCAACTGCGTCCTCTGGGCGGTCTGACTTGCCTGATTTATTTGTACTGATTGCCCAAACCGGTTCATAGGCAATAATTAAATTCTTATAATTTTTTACACCATCTAAATCCTTTCTTATTTGACTTTTTACAAAGATTTTAGCCTTAGCCAATGAATGTCTTTGCCACTCCCCAATACATAAGATTACTTTGAAACCCGCCTTAAGAGATGCTTTAATTTTTTTGTTTATAAGTTTGTCTGTTTCTTTTAAAAACTTTCTCCTTTCGCTATGTCCGATTATTACATATTTAACTTTTAAGCTTTTAAGCTGTTTTATTGAAACTTCACCAGTATAGGCTCCAGAGTCAGCCCAAAACACATCCTGTGCCCCTAAAGAAGCTTTCTTAAGTATATTTCCAACATCTTCTAAAAAAGTGTCTGGTGGGGCTATAACTAGCTTTATACGATTACTTGATAAATCAGTCACTTTTGCTAAAGCTTTGGCAAGTTTTACATTTCTCGGATTACTTTTCCAATTAGCAATAATTATCTTCATAAAGATGCTTATTTCTTTCTCAATTTAATTTTATGAAAATGCTGTCTTAAATGCCAAATTACGTAAATAACAACGATTATTAAAGCCAGATAACCAACATGCTCAATATAAGGATTCAACGCATCCCAATTTTCTCCAAAACTATATCCAATAAACCCAAGAAAAAGTGCCCATAAAAAAGATCCTGCAAAAGTGAGTGAAGAGAATAGAATAAAGTTCATCCTAAATATTCCGGCTGGAAAAGATATTAAATTTCTAACAGCCGGTAAAAGTCTTATAAAGAAAACTGAAGATATACCAAATTTTTGGAACCATTTCTCTGCCGTTTCAAAATGGTGTTTGTTTATAAAAAATATTTTAGAGAAGAATTTAAATATTCTTTCTCTATAAAAATATGAAAGTGCATATATAATAAGACATCCAAAAAGATTACCTAATGAAGCAACCAAAGCAACTAATAACAAATCAAAACTTCCACGTGAAGCTAAATACCCAGAGAAAGGAATGACAACCTCAGAAGGTATTATAAAATTCATTCCCTCCAAGGTCATTAGAATAAATATTCCTAAATAGCCCCAAGATTCTATAAGATGTATTGCTAAATTAGATAGTGTGTTTATGATTTCCATTTCTTATAAATTTTGCCGCCTTATCCGGATCAATAATATTAATTTCTAAACCAGTTCCTAGTTCAAAACCAGCTGAAATAGAAAGTTTAGGTTTAATTTCGATATGCCAGTGGTAATGATTATTAACTGATTTGTTTTTAAGAGGAGATGTATGAATAAAAAAATTATAATCTAATGTCTTGAAAGTTTTTTCTAGTTTTTTAAGAGCTTCTTGAAGCGCTTCTACAATCAATTTCATACTTTCGGGATTAGTGTCTTCGAAGAAAGATAAATGTTTCTTGGGGAAAATTCGTATTTCAAATGGAGAACGTGAAACAAATGGTGTAAATGCGATAACTTCTTTATTTTCAAATATTATTCTTGATTTTTCCTGTCTTTCCCATTTTACGCCTACACAATGGATACATTTGTTATTATCTTTAAAATATTTTTTTGATACGGATAATGAGTTTTGTATGTGTCGCGGGACAATCGGTAATGATAGTATCTGATAGTGAGGATGATAAACTGAAGCTCCTGCTTTTTCTCCCCAATTATGGAAAATAGAAACATATTCAACATCTTTATCCTCTTGAATCATTAAATATCTTTCCTGAAATGCTCGAAAAACCGAATAACTATCTGTCTTTGAGAGTTTAGAGAAATTTTTATCATGATCTTTCGTTATTAAAAGATCGTGATACCCATATCCATTTATAACATCGTAATGACTTTTTCTGCTAAACCTTTTAGCATTTATTGATAATGCAGGATATTTATTGGGAACAATCTGCAATTTCCAATTCTTGCCACCATAAACAATACTGGGAAATCCACCACTAACCTTTTCTATATTTTCAAAAGAACACTTAGATTTAGGAGTTTTTTTAGTTCCATTATTTCTAACAAATTCTTCAGGACGTTTTGCTCTGTCTGGAGAAAAAATAACCCATTCTCCAGAAAAAAAATCTTTTCTTAATTCACTCTTCATCTATTTTTTAGAAAATCTATTGTCATAATACCATCTCATAATATCTTTAGCTATCGGAACTACGTTCAAACTTCCTTCTTTAGCATTTTCTACCAATATAAGTATTGCAATTTCTGGATTATCTTCTTCTGAAAAACCAACAAAAAGTGCGTTTGTTTTTGTGTTATTGGCAATTTGAGCGCTACCTGTTTTTCCAGCTATTTTCATTGGTATATCAGCTAATAAGTGAGAAGTTCCATAATCTTTAGTTACTCCGTCTCTCATTCCCTGCCTTACTTCTTTAAATTCAGGTTCCAAATCTGATAAATCCATTAACAATTTAGGATTTGTATTCTGGAGTATGTGTGGCTCATAAACTTTGCCACGATTAGCAATCGCAACAACGGTATTCAGAAGTTCTATAGGCGTAATAGTTAAATCTCCCTGCCCGATTGATACGTTATATGTATCACCTATTCTCCAAATACTTCCCATTTTCTCTTCTTTCCAATTTGGGCTTGGCAAAAAACCGGATGCCTCAGCTGGTAAATCAATTCCAGTTTTCTTATCCAATCCAAATTTCTGCCAATATTCTATTAATCTATTAATTCCCAAACCTTTTAAACCTTCAAATCCACCGCCAACTTCATAAAAATAGACGTTGCTTGATCTTGCAAGAGCAGAATAGACATCAACCCATCCTTGCGGTCTCCAATCGACAAAGCGACTTGGGTTCAAGGGGTCAAATGGATTTGGAATTTCGATATAACCAATCGAAAGTATTTGATGGGTTGGATCAACCACTTTTTCTTTTAACGCAGCTGTTGCGTGCACAGGCTTAATTGTTGATCCAGGACTATAAAGTCCTGATATTGCTCGGTTAAAAAGTGGCTGATTAGGATTATTTAATGATGCAGTAATATTTTTAGGGTCAAAAGACGGAAGACTTATTAATGACAATACCTCACCATTTTTTGGATTTATCGCTATCCCTACTCCAGAGGTTCTCCCTAGAGAACGAAGTCCGGCGGAAAATCTCTGATAAAAATAGTCTTGAAGTTCACCATCAATCGTAGTTTTTATTTCATTACCTATTTTGGGAGGAATAGCATCTTCAACATTTTCTATATTTCCAAGTTTATCCCTATATATAAGTCTCTTACCATTTTTGCCTCGTAAGGCATCGTCATAATAAGCCTCTAATCCTGATCTTCCCAAGGTGTCGCTAGAAGTTAAATCCTCATTCTTTTTTAAATCTTCACTATTAGTTTTGCCTATATAACCGATAACATGTGCGGTCGAGGCTCTGATATAATCTCTTTTATAATCTTCCTGAACTCTCAATGAATATAAATTGGTACCTTTTATAGCAATGTTTTGTTCTCGAGTGATATCCTCTGCTATAAGTAAATTTTGACTTCTTTCTAAATCATAATTATCTAGTTCACTCTGCACTAAATTTTTATCTATCCCTAAATCATTTTGTATTGCGCTAAGAACTTTTTCTTTCTCATCTCTCTTTAACATTTCATCAATATCCAAGAAAACACTAAAAATAGGTTTGTTTTGAACAAGTGGAGTTCCATAACGATCAACGATAATTCCTCGCGGAGCAATTATTGGCGTTTCATTTCGTATATTCAATAATGCTTTAGCATAATAGTAATCATGGTTAAAAATTCCAAGAGAGATTACCTGATAGAAAGCCATAGAAGCAATTAAGAGCGTGACTATCCAAAAAACGCTAAAAATAGTTGGCGTTAGTGGTCGTTCTTTTAGTCTTTCTTCTGTCGAAAGACTATCGGCGATTGCTTCATCAAAATGTAGATCTATCTTTTTCATAAAATGAATATATTACTAAATATATAATTCCAAAAATTATAAGATTATAGAAAGTCTCAAAAATAAAAATCTTCAAAACAAAATTTTCAAGATTAACGACAAGGGCGCTAAAGATTATTACAATTATGAAGTTGAATATTTTCCCCCACGGTAAATAATCTATAAGAGCGATTCCTCCTAAAGATATAATGATAAATGTAATATTTTGGACGCTTATCCCAGTTTCAGGTCTTAAAATTAATGCCGAGAGAAGAATTATTGTTACTCTAATAGGCCAAGAACGATGAATCATAGCTAAGATAAAAATAAGCACAATAGCAAGATTTGGTTTAACTCCATTTATATAAGAAATATTGTCAAGCTGAATGATAGAAGCTAAAGAAATTAACCCTAAACTAATTATGTAATGAATGTACTTTAACATTTCTCAAATTACCAAGATTGAAATCGATTTCTACTGTTGCTTGTTTAAAAGTGTTTACCTCGTCGACTTTTTTAATTCTTCCAACCTCAAAACCATAAGATAAATCTTTGCTTGCAGTTATTATAATTTGTCCTGGAAATATATCCGCATCTTTAGGAATTAGGGTTAGTATTGGATCGTTGCCTCCGGTAAATAGGGCATCTATTTCCTTTTCCCCAATTCTCACAGGCATTTTCCAGTTTGAATCCAATATAGTTTTCACTATACTCAAATTATTTCCAGTACTTACAATTTTTCCAACAAGAATTTTGTCACCAGACGTTACGATATCGCCCACCTCAAAATTTTTATCTTTTCCAGCTGAAATTGTTATTTCGCTTTTATCGTTAAATGGATATGTTGAGTAAACTTTTATATATTTATCTAATCCAATTGAGTCGTTGAAGTTTAAAACTTTTAAATCTTCATTTTCTCTTTCAAGCTCAGCAATTCTTTCCTTCAAATCATTATTTCCACCTATAGTCAAAAAAATGTCAGTAACCGAAAATCCTATATTATTAGGTCTAAAAATATTTAATAGAGTAAAAACAACTATAACGATTAATAAAAGAAATAACCCCCTACTTTCTTTAGACATTAATCTTTCTTGGTTTTTGTTGATTTGAGAGAATTGACTCAAATCTCTTCTTGTCTTCTACAATCATCCCAAGACCTCTTATAACGCAGGTTAACGGGTCATCAACAACTATAGTTGTTACAGTTGTTTCGTTCTCAATATATTTATCAAGGCCTTTTAGAAGACTACCACCACCAGAAATATATATTCCTCTCCTTAATATATCTCCAACAAGTTCTGGAGGTGATTCCTCAATAAGACTTCTAATTTCTTCAGAGATAAGTTTAAGAGATTTTTGAATAGCTGCTCTTATGTGGGCACTTTTTACAATAATTTCTTTTGGAAGTCCTGTTGATACATCCCTTCCCCTTACCGACATCTCTAGCTTTTCTTCTAATGGAATTGCGGAACCTATGTTTATTTTTAATTCTTCGGCAGTTGGCTCACCTATTAAAAGCTTAAACTCATCTTTAATGAACTTAATTATGTCGTCATTAAATTTTTGTCCTGCAACCTTAAGGCTTTTAGAAATTACTAATCCACCGACTGAAATAATTGATATATCAGTGGTTCCACCACCAATATCAATTATCATATTTGCTCCTGGTTCTTCTATTGGAAGTCTTGCCCCAATTGCAGAGGCTATGGTTTCTTCAACAAGCATAACTTTATCAACGCCGGCTGATATAACAGCATCCTCGACAGATTTTCTTTCTACCTCTGTTAGATTACTTGGAACACTTACAACACCAAAACCATATCGTGAAAAAATACTGTTTTGACCTATCTTCTTCAAGAAATATTTCAATATTTCTTCAGTCATTTCAAAATCGGAAACAATCCCATTAATAAGAGGCTTTATAAGATCAATATGGGAAGGTGTTCTATCCAACATTTTTTTTGCTTCACTACCTATAAAAAGAATTTGACCAGTTCTGTTGTTTAAAGCAATCAATGTCGGCTCGCCAACAACCAACCCTTGATTTTTAAGATAAATCAACGTATTTGTAGTACCTAAATCAATACCAATATTCTTATGAAAGTTTTGCCAGAAACTCATTTTTTACCAACTTTACTTTTTTACTAATTCTCTCCTTAAGCTCGACATCATTTCCAGTTTTATCTCCAACTACAGCCCTGTAAGGAATACCGATTAAATCAGCATCCCTAAACTTTTCTCCAGGAGTTAAATCTCTGTCATCGTAAAGGACTTCAACCTCCTTTGCAACTAGATATTTATATAATTCTAACGCCTTTCCTTTCTTTAACTCTAATAGGTGAATCTTGAAAGGAGCAACCGAGGCAGGCCAAATAATCCCATTTTCATCGTGATTTATTTCGACTATTGTACCCATAAGTCTTCCTAGCCCAATTCCGTAAGCTCCCATCATAACGGGTTTGTCGGTGCCGTCTTCATCTCGAAATATTAGACCAAGTGGACTAGAATATCTATCTCCGTATTTGAAAATATTTCCAACTTCAATCGATTTTTGTTTTACCAGTTTATTTTTTTCTATCCTCAAACTTTCTAGTATATCGTCTTGCATAACCTCATTATTTACTGCCATATTTTTCCTCTTATCAATATAGATATAATCTTCACCTGCCTCACAAATAGTTTGAAATTCGTGACTGAATTTACTAAACATACCACCAGAGGCAAAAGTTAAATATGTCTTCTCTCCTATGCCAGCTCTCTTATATATATTTCTGTAAGCCTGAATCACTTTTTCATAAAAAGCATCAAGCTCTTCCTGATTTCTAGTAAATGAGTACATATCTTTCATCAAAAACTCACGACCTCTTATTATGCCTGACTTTGCGCGTAGTTCGTTTCTAAATTTTGTCTGAAACTGATAAATATAGCGAGGCAAATCTCTATAAGAGCTAACATGCTCTCTTAAAACTCTTGCCATTGGCTCTTCGTGACTCCAACCAAGACCGATCTCTGTATCATTTTTAAGTTTTGTTTTAAACCAAACATCCACTTTTTTATCATCCCATCTATCAGTGGCTTTCCATATTTCTGGATCTTGCAAAGCAGAAAGTAAAACTTCTTGTCCATCAATTGCGTTCATTTCATCCCTTATAATACTTTTTAGATTTTCTATAACTCGTAGTCCGAGGGGTAAATAGTCGTAAACTCCTGCCATTTCCTTACTAATAAAACCGCCACGAATTAAAAATTTTGCGTTTACAGCTTCCTCGTCTCGAGGTGACTCCCTTAAAGTTTTAGTAAATAGAGATGATTGCTTCATAATATAGACTTGGCTTGACCTATGTAATATGAGTTTGTCGAACAACTACTAAAGTATTTTAATTATATCGTGTGCAGTTATTATTGTCATTAAGGCTATAAGTATTAGAAAGCCTACTATATGGAAAACACTTTCGACTTTGAGGTCGATTTTTTTACGAGTTATTTTCTCTATTACAATAAATAGAAGTCTACCACCATCCAAGGCTGGAATTGGCAAGAAGTTCAAGACTGCAAGATTAAGCGATATAAGTCCAAATAATTGTAAAAGGTATACTAGACCCAAACTATTCGCCTCCCCTAGCGCACCTACAACGCCCACCGGCCCGCTTACCTTATTTAAGATATCCAAATTGGCTGAAAATATTCCAGTAAACAAATTAATAAATGTTTCAATTATTTTTAAGATTATGTTAAACGATGCTTGCGCTCCCATAACTAAAGATTCAGGTATTGAACTTTTGGCAATACCATCCTCTGTAAGAATTACTCCAAGTCTACCCTCACCTTCTTTAGGGTTTGTTCTGGGATTAGCTTTTAAATTTATCTCTTGCCCACTTCTTATAACACTAATCAAAATTTCCTTACCCTCATTATTTTTCAAGAAATTAACAAAATCTGAATTAGTTTTGAAATCCAGTATCTTATCTTGAGGAAGAAACCCAGCTATTTTTGCAGGACTGTTTTCCATCACATCTGTTACAAAAAGGGATTGTGTAATTCCAATAAAGAAGACGAGAGATATGGCGAGATATCCCATAACAAGGTTCACAAACACACCAGAGGCAATAATCACAACTTTCTTAATCCAAAATAAATTTTGAAAATTTGTCCTATCGCTTACATCCATAATATCTGTTAAATTTTCTCCATGGATTCTTACAAATCCACCGAATGGTATTAAGTTCAGGCTATATTTTGTACCTTTTATTATTCTTGATAAAAGTTTAGGAGGGAAACCAAAACCAAATTCATGAACTTTTAGTCCAAAAAATTTAGCAGTTAAGAAATGTCCTGCTTCATGACCAATTATAAGCACTGTGAAAAAAACCAGTGTAATAGTTATTGTGGATATCATTAATCACTAATCTCCTTTATTTTCTTCTCAACTACCTCATCAATACTCTGATTGAATGAATCAACTATTTTTTGCATTTCTTCCTTACTTCTAAATTTAATATCCTTGTCTGTTTCGGCGTTCACCGATTTATTCGCATCATCTCTTAGGGTCCTCATTTTTATCCTACATTTCTCGGCAGAAGATTTAACAATTTTAATAAGTTCGTCTCTTCTTTCATTTGTTAACTCTGGAAGTTTTACTCTTACAGAATTGCCTTCCATGGAAGCGCTTACTCCGATATTCGCAGCTTCAATAGCTTTACTTATCATAGGAACGGCATTTTTGTCCCATACATTAACAATTAAATCTCTTGGCAATTCTATCCCAATTGCACCAAGTTGTTTTACAATTAAAGGCTGACCCATATAATCAACTTTTATATTTTCTATAAGTTTCGGAGTTGGCCTATTTGTCCTAAGACCTAAAAACTCTTCTTTTAAAGATTCTACAACACTATTAAACTTTTCTTCTAATTCTTTTAAGTAACCCATTTCTATAATTCGCTTATCGCCGCCTGAATCTGCAATTTTTTATTTGTATTAAATTCCGACATTTTAGTAAACCTATCTGAAATCGATTTCAATATAACCCAGTTTTTAGAGAAGTCACGAGATAGTTCAGCAATAAGTTCGTTCATGAACATATTAATTTGTCTTCCATCTTCGAGAGATTTTATGTATGTGCTTCTTCCAGCTTTATTTTTTATGAAAGCTTTAACATTTTTGTTTAGATTTATAATCTCTTCGTTCTTAAATAAGTCGAGTGCTCTACCAGGACGACCAAAAGATATTTTCGCAATTGATTTAGCTAATTCTTCTGTTACTTCAAAATCGTCCATAAGAAATTTCTCTATTTTTCTTTCTTCAACTCTCTTAAAATAAATTTTTGCAAACCTTGACTGAAGTGTCGCTATTAATGAATCCGGATTAGAAACTATAAGGATTATGAGAGCGCTTGTTGGAGGTTCTTCTGCGATTTTCAAAATTGCATTTTGAGCTTGAGAGGTTGTCGTATCAGCATCGTTTATTATAACTACTCGTTTGTCCGACCTAATAGGTCGCTGAAAAAGAAATTGTTTTAAATCTCGAATTCTATCAATTCCAATATTACCATTCTCATCAGGAGTTATCTCCATAACTTCGTTTAGAAAAGAGTTGGGAGTCTCAAACTTATTGTTTTCAAGAAAATTAGCTAGTTCCTTTGCGAAAGTAAATTTTCCAATTTGAGGATCTCCGAAAAAAATATAGCTGTGATATAAACTTTTATCGGCTGATATTCTCTTAAAACTCTTAACCAAATCTTCGTTACCTATCATTTCTTATTTAAAAGTGTTCGCTTATATACATCTAAGTGCTCCAAAATAATTCCGCTTCCTTTGGCAACGCAAAGTATCGCATCTTCTGCGATATAAGTTTGAACACCCAAAAATCTTTTAAAGAATTCATCGATATTTCTAAGACCAGAACTTCCGCCAGATACGATAATTCCCTTCTCCATTACGTCAGCAGCAAGTTCTGGAGGAGTCTCGTTAAAGACTGCTTGAATTGAGGAGGCTATATCCATAAGATGTGGGGTTAAGGCCTCTGCTATTTCATTTGAATTTATAACAGCATCTTTAGGAAGACCGCTTATTAAGTCTCTTCCCCTGAATTCAAACTCTATCTTGCTTTTAAGGGGAAGTGCAGAACCTGCTCCAATTTTGATAGCTTCGGCAGTTTGATCCCCAATAGACAAGGAATATTTCTTTCTAATGTAATTGATGATTGATTCATCGAATTTGTTTCCAGCAACTCTTAAGGACGACCAACAAACGATACCTCCTAAAGAAATAACTGCAACTTCCGACGTTCCTCCACCGATATTTACAATCATATTTCCAGAGGAAGAATTTATTGCCATTCCAGCACCAAGAGCTGCAAGAAGTGGCTCGCGAACAACGTATGCTTTTTTGGCTCCAGCTTCTTGCGCTGCATTTACAACAGCTCTCCTTTCAGTTGGAAGAATCCCGGCCGGTACAGATATAACAACTTCAGGTTTTACTAAATTCCATCTTCCTACCGCTTTATTTATAAAATATTTAAGCATAGCTCTTGTAATGTAATAATCAGCAACAACTCCGTCTTTAAGAGGTCTGTATGCAGCTATATTGCCTGGAGTTCGCCCTATCATTTCTTTTGCCTCCTTACCGACTGCTAAGACTGTATTTTCAGGAAGGCTTAGAGATACAATTGTAGGCTCGTTTATAACAAACCCTTTAGTAGGAATAAAAACAACCGTATTAGTAGTCCCTAAGTCAATTCCTATTCTTTTAGTAAACATTAATTATTCAACCCTTCTGATATTTGCTCCTAATGCATTAAGTCTTACTTCTAACTTTTCATATCCCCTGTCTATCTGTTCAATCTGATTTAAGATACTCGTACCCTCTGCGATAAGAGTGGCTATAACGAGCGTTGCTCCAGCTCTCAAATCAAGGCTTTGGACATCTCTACATTTAAGCTTAGTTGGTCCTGATATAAGGGCTCGATGAGAATCTAAAACTTTCGCTTTAGCGCCCATTTTCTCGAGTTCGTGGATGTATTTTAGCCTGCCTTCGTAGAGGGTGTCAAAGATAAGAGTGTCTCCATTGGCTTGAGTTCCTAAGACTCCAAATGGTGCTTGCAAATCAGTTGGGAATCCTGGATATGGTTGAGTTTGTATTTTAGCGCCCATTAAATTCGATTTATTTCCATAGACTATAAAATCTCCTTTCTTTTCTTCAAAGAGAACTCCAAATTCCTTTAATTTCTGAATCGGTAAAAGAAGTGTATCAAGTGGAGCTCCAATTATTTTGAGCCTGCTCTTGCTTGCCGCAGCTAAAACCATAAATGTTCCAGCTTCAATTGGATCGTTCATTATCGAATATGTAATTGCTTTCCTATTTATATTTTTTGTTCCAATTACACTTACAAAATGACTTCCTAACCCAGTAACCTTTACTCCTAGGAGTTTTAAGAATTTCCCTAAATCTTCAACATGAGGTTCTGCGGCTGCAAGATTTATTTCTAGCCTATCAAGACACGATCCTAACATCATAAGATTTTCTGTGCCTGTTACACTAAGTTCTTTTAGCACAACTCTGTTTTCCCATTTCTTTGGCGCCTTAATTTCATAAATTCCTGTTGTTTCATCATATTTAACCTCTGCGCCTAAATCACTTAGTGCATCCATGTGCGCATCAACAGGTCTTACGCCAATATGACATCCTCCTGGAGTCGAAATTTTCGCGTACCCAAAACGAGCCATAATAGGGCCTAATATTAAAATTGATGCCCTTATTTTATCTATTCCATTGTTATCTATTTTATTAGGATCGATATCTTTATTTATAATCCTAACAACCCTCTCTTCAAGCCAGACAATTTCACTTCCCATACTTTTTAATATATTAAGCATAGTTAAAACATCCTCTATGAGAGGTATATTCTTAAGGATACAAGGCCTTGTAGTTAAGAGCGTTGCTGCTAAAATTGGTAACGCCGCGTTTTTTGATCCCAAAACCTTAATTTCGCCATCCAATCTCCTTCCACCGCTTACAATAAATTTCATGTGGCTATATTATAAATAAGAATGACTACTAAAACCAGACGAACAATTTTCTATCTATTGGTTGTTTTGTTCTTTATTATAGGATTTTTTATTATTGGATATTCTCAAGGGGCAAGATTAGATTTTAAAACAATGAAATTCGTCCAAACTGGAGGAATCTATATACAATCATTCCCTACTGATAGTGATATAAAATTAGATGATAAGAATATTGATAATAAGACTGGACTTCTCCAAGCTGGGACTTTTATAAAAAATTTGCTACCAGAGAATTATTACATTGAAGTATTTAAAACTGGGTTTAGTAACTGGGAGAAGCAGACTGAGGTGGCTGCTTCTTCTGTGTCTGTTTTCGATAAAATCGTTCTTATTCCACTTGATAAGTCTGAAAAATTAGGAGCTGGGGAGAATCTTTATGTAGCCCAAGAAAAACTTATTATTAAGAATAAAACGGGACTTTCGTACAGAGGAGAGAAAATCCTAGGAGATGAAATTGTTGCAACCATGAACAATGGCACTTTCATATCAAGAAATTCTATAAATAATACTTACTACTTAAACGACTTTTCTAATCTTAAATCTCCAATTAATTTGAGTTCTTTATTTAATACAACAAGGGAGTCTAAACTTAATCTTGATGCTCCAGCAGATATAGTTAGGGTCGTTGCCTTACCGCAAGACGATAAAAAACTAGTCATTAAAACATCACGTAGCTTATATAGCTTGAATCTAGATAATTCTGATATCCAAAGACTTAGCTCTGATGTGTTAGATTTCTCTACAGAAAACGGTCTTTCTTGGTTAGAGCCTGAAAAAATAATTAACTACAATACTCTTCTTCAAAGTAAGGAGGAATTTCCGTTAGATTATAAAATAGATGAATCTCTCAAATTTGAATCATCTCCTTCGTCTAATTCATTTGCAATTCTTGAAAAGAATGGAAAATTAAAATTGTTTATCAAGAACAGTAATGAAATTATTGATTTATCGGAGAGCGCAGAAGATTTTACGATTTCCCCTGATTCATCTTGGATAGCTTTTTCTGAAACAAACGGTGACGTTTATTTCTATAATCCAGAAAAAGAGAAATACATTCTTCTAGACAAAGATCCAGACGAACGAGTAAAAAATATTTCCTGGTACAGGGATAGTTATCATATCTTTTTAGAAAAATCAGGGAATTTAATATTTCAGGAGGTTGATGACATACTCCCTCAAAACCCAGTAATTTTAGGAAAATCTAATAAATACTTCTATGATAAAAACAATCAGATTTACTTTATATTCGAAAGCGAATTGTTTAAATTGCAGATTGGACAATAAGAGAATTTAGAAACTTACTAAACTAAATAGTTAAAATTTCCGCTCCTTTCCTATTTATCAAAACTGTATGCTCAAAATGAGCTGACATACTTTTGTCTATAGTTACAAAACTATCATCTTTTAATTGAGTTATCTCTTTTGTACTGACGGCGGTTATTGGTTCAATAGCCAATACCATTCCTTCCTTCAAAACGACTCCTTTACCAGGAGTTCCATAGTTATAGACTATAGGATCTTCGTGAAGATCATTTCCAACCCCATGACCAGTTAAACCTTCAACAACCTTAAAACCGCCGGCCTCAACTGTCCTTTTTATAGCAAAACCGATGTGCCCCACCGTGTGACCTGGCTTTGCGTTCCTTATCCCTTCTTTTAAGGCGTTTTCTGTAACCTTAATAAGGTTTAATAGTTCTCTCGCAACTTGTCCTACAGGAACAGTCGTTGCTGTATCGCTTATACCGCCTTCGAAATTAACACCTAAATCAATTTTAAAAAGATCTCCACTCTTTAAAACGTAAGAAGAAGGTAATCCGTGAACAACGTTATCGTTAACAGATGCGCATATTGTAAATGGATATGGACGCCTTGCGCCATCAGGACGATATCCCAAGAAAGCCGGCTTACCGCCAAGTTCATGTATTAAATCTTTAGCAAATTTATCTATCTCTAAAGTTGAAATCCCAGGGGCAACAATAGATTTAAGTTTTTTTAAAACTTTAGCGGCTATTTTACAAGATTGACGTATTTTTTCTATTTCTTTTTCTGTTTTTATAAGGCGAGCCATATTAAATAAATTTCATTATTGATTTGAATATTTTATTTGGCATTGGAGCACCATTTATTGCATGAATCTTAAATCCGCTTTTCTTTAGTTCCGCAAAAATTGGCTTTGTTCTTTCGCTATATTCCTTATATCTTTCTTTAATAATATTTTTCTTATCAAGAGTTCTTCTTATAAGGTTGCCACCGCAAAATGGACATTTTTTTAAGTTACTATGAAATCTTAATATCTGGATATTACAGAGGGAGCAAATTAATCTTTTACTATTTCTTAATATTGATTCTTCCTCTTTTATTCTAATTTCAAAAATTATAATATTTCCTTTCTTATACTCTTTAATTAAAGTATTAATGATACCTTTGTGTTTATTGTTTCCGGCTGTTTCAAATAAAGTTCTTGGAGAACCTGATAATATTATTCCCAATTTATTATTGCTAATTTTCTCTATAGAGTTTCTGATTAATTCAAGTGCCCAGCTTGGCGTACATAGCTTTCCCGCTTCAAAATTTTTTCTTTCCCTCCTGATTACTTTGGATTTATAAAATTTAGGATTATAAATTGTTTTTTCAATAAGACTTCCTGTATCAAAATTAATAAACCCAGTTTTCTGGGATATTAGTCGTGCTTGAGTACCCTTGCCAGCTCCTGGAGGACCAAAAAGTAATATCGCTTTATTAATTGAGGTTTTCATACTCACGAACTGTGAGCTGTGAATCTATTTGTTTAGCAGTGTCGAGCGCAACTGCCACTACGATAAGTATAGCAGTTCCACCAACTGTTAATGCGTCCGTCTTTGTTAAAAATCTTGTTGCAATAGGCAAGACGGCAATAAGTCCCAAAAATGTTGCGCCAAAAACATTAATCCTGGTTATGACATTCTTAAGAAATTGAGCCGTTGATTCTCCCGGTCTAATACCCGGAACAAATCCACCACCTCTTTGCAAATTTTTAGAAATCTCAGATGGATCGAAAGTCACTGCTGTGTAAAAGAAAGTGAAAATAAATACGAGAATGAAATATAAGGCCCCATAAATCACCTGATTATTAATTATGCCATTAAACCAATTTGTAACTGCTAAACCTACAGTAGGCCAAATCGCAGCAAGAATTTGTCCAAAAAATTGAGGGAATAATAAAACTGAAATTGCAAAAATAATAGGTATAACACCCGCTTGGTTAACCTTGAGAGGCAAATAACTCGAAACTCCTCCGTACATTTTATTTCCCCTAATTCTTTTTGCATAAGAAACAGGTACCCTCCTTTCTGATTCGTTAACAAAAACAATTCCTGTAATGACAACCATAGCTACTGCCACAAAACCTACCAATGTATCAATTCCTAGTTCACCACCTTGAAATCTATCAAAAGCTCCAAAAAGCAATGATGGAAAACCGGCTACAATACCAGCGAAGATTAATAACGAAACTCCGTTACCAATCTTCTGCTCTGTGATTATCTCGCCCAACCACAATAAGATCATTGAACCAGCAGTTGCAATTAAAACGTCGACAAGCATCTGCTCTCCAGAGAGTGGAGGCAAGACGTTTTGAGAAATAAGAAGTTTTAAAAGACCGTAAGCCTGAAGAGCCGCCAATGGAACTGTAATATACCTTGAATATCTATTAAACTTAGCTCTTCCTTCTGGTCCTTGCTCATAATAAATAGCCTTAAGTCCTGGAAAAATAACTGTGAAAAGTTGCATTATAATGGTTGCAGTTATATAAGGACCAATTCCTAACATCGCAATTGAAAGATTAGATAATGCTCCACCTGAAAATATATTAAGCAATCCTAATGCTTGGTTATTATCCAAAAAACTTTGAAGTAAACTTATATTTATTCCAGGGATTGGAATATTAGCAAGAAGCCTAGAGACGAATAATATAAACGCAACTATTAAAATCTTTTTTCGAAGATCTGGTGAACTAAAAACAGATAAAACTTTACTTAGCATCTGATTTATTTTCTACTTTCTTTTTCTTTTTTGCGAGTATTCCTCTATTTCCTATACCACGAAGCTTAGGCAATCTTTGAATATAATCTCTGTTAGCTGGCCTTATTTTATGCCCTGATCTTGCCCCTTGTCCTTTTTGACCACGTCCTGAATAAGTACCTCGTTTACCGGACCTGCCAATTCTTTTTTTATCACTAAACTTATGTAATGGTTGTAATTCGTGTATTTGCATATCGTTATTTGGTTCTTAATTTTTTCAAAGCTTCAATTGTTGCTTGAGCATTCGTAAGCTTATTATTCGTTCTACCCAAGCACTTAGCAGTGACGTCTTGTATACCAACAAGCTTTAAAACAACGCGGGCAGCACCTCCTGCCATAAGACCGTGACCACTTTTTGCAGGCCTTATCAAAACTCTTGCGGCACTATATTTCGCTTCAACCTCGTGAGCAATCGTTCTATCTTTCATTTTTATTTCTACCATATTCTTAATTCCGTAGTTCTTTGCTCTTTCGATAGTTGATTGAACATCTAATCCCTTAGCAATTCCAATACCAACTTTACCCTTCTTGTCTCCTACAACAACAATAGCCTGAAAACGAAAACGCTTACCTCCGGCTACAACTCTTGTAACTCTATTTAGTTCAAGAACCTCGTCCTTAAAATCATCTTTCCTTTGTAATTTAAAATCTCTCATATTAAATCTTTAAACCCCCTTCCCTTGCTGATTCAGCAGCGCTTTTAACACGACCGTGATATTTGTATGAACGTCTATCAAAAACTGCTTTTTCAATTCCAACCTCCTTTGCCTTCTTAGCAAGCAACTTACCAACTTCTTTAGACTTTTCAACTTTAGTATTCTTATCTTTTAGCTCTTTGGTTGAGGCTGACGCTAAAGTTTTTCCAACTTCATCATTAATAAGCTGAAGATATAAATGCTTATTACTTCTAAAAACAGAAAGTCTTGGAGTTGTCTCCGTGCCAGAAATCTTGGCACGATTTTTCCTAACTCGTCTTTCTTTTCTTAATTTAAGTTTTTCTGAAATACTTTTTCTCATTTTAGAATTTATTATTTAGTTGTAGCTGTTGCCGTTGCTTTCTTTCCGGCCTTTCTTCTTACAACTTCATCTGAATATCTAAAACCCTTGCCTTTGTATGGCTCTGGTTTTTTCATAGCTCTCAAGGTTGCCGCGACTTGTCCGACAGTAGCCTTGTCTCTGCCAGAAATCTTTAAATTGTTTTTATCAACTTCTATTTTAATTCCCTCTGGAATTGGAAATTTAACTTGGTGAGAAAAACCTAAATTCAAAACCAACGTTGATCCATCTAGGACAACCTTAAATCCAACTCCTTCCAAAATTAGATTTTTAGTAAAGTCGCTAACACTTCCAATAATTGCATTATTAACAAGCGCCCTAATAGTTCCCCAATTACTTAAATTTTGCTTAGTCTCACTAACTAGAGAAAATGTTAACTCACCATCTTTAATTTCAACTTTGATTCCAGCTAAAATTTTGATGGAAATATCTCCATTTTTCCCCTTAACATCTAAAACACCGTCTTTAATGTCGACGGTTACTCCATCTGGGATTTTTATTGGTAACTTGCCTATTTTGCTCATTTTTATTGGATACAGCTGTAGAATACTACTTTAAGAATCAGATTTTTTCAAATTATCACCAAATCTCAAAAAGGATCTGTCCTCCAACCTTCTCTTTCCTTGCCTCTACGTCAGACAGGATTCCTTTTGGAGTTGATAAAAAGAAATTTCCAAAACCTTGTCTTGATCTCTTAATATCTCTATATCCCAAATAAATTCTTCTGGAAGGCTTAGATAAAAATTTAAATCCTTCTATTTTTGGTTTAGCTCCTTCATATTTCAACTTAATATCAATAATTCTTTTAGGATTTCTGCCCTTTTTTGTAACGGACTCTAAATAACCCCTTGCAGTCAAAGATTCCAAGACGTCCATATTTAACTTAGAATAAGGGATTTTAAGACTTTCTTTCTTTCTTGTTATCGCGTTTTTAATTCTAATAAGAGTATCTATATACATATAATTTTTACCAAGAAGCTTTCTTTACTCCGGGAATGCGACCTAAACTTGCAAGCTCTCTAAAACAGATTCTGCAGATTCCAAAGTCTCTCATAAACCCGCGTTTTCTACCACACCTAAAGCAACGTCTTACAATACGGCTACTAAACTTTGGTTTCTTTTTAGATCTTGCGATAACTGATGTTTTAGCCATATTTTAAATTTATTGTTTCATTAAAGGTAGACCTAACTCGCGGAAAAATCCAATTCCTTCTTGCTTATTTTTAAGATCTGCTACGAAAGTAATCTGTAATCCAAAATTGGTTCTACATTTTTCAGAATCAATTTCTGAGAAAACGTTGTGATCTTTTATACCAATTGTTAAATTGCCTTTGGCATCAAAGTTTTTTAAATCTATTCCTCTAAAATCACGCACTCGAGGCAATGTAATATTAATCAAACGAGCTAGAAAATCCTTCATCTTTTTCCCTCTCAAGGTAACTGTTAGTCCAATTGTGTCACCTTCTCTCACTTTAAATCCAGCAATTGATATCTTAGCAGTCCTTAAGGCTGCCTTTTGACCAGCAATAAGTCCGAACTCTTGTGTAATTTCGGGCATTATTTGATCAGCAAACTTAGCATTATCTCTAAGCTTTCCAACTCCAGTTGATATAACAATTTTTTCTAAACTGTTGTTTTGCATGATTTACAATATCTTTTATTTTTTTTGTCCTCCGACCTATGTCCTATTTTAGATGCTTTATTACAACTTGGGCAAATAAATTTAATGTTCGAGATACTTAATGGAGATGGTATAGATATTATTTGACCTTTTTCACCTTCTTTCCTGGGCTTTATAGTCTTTTTTACAACATTTAAACCTTCCACTATAATTTTGGATTCTTTCTCAAGGATTCTTGATACTTTCCCAGATTTCCCCTTGTCCTTCCCCTTGGTTATTAAAACTTTGTCGTTTTTCTTTATATCCATGATTTATACTACTTCTTGCGCCAAAGAAACGATTTTATCATATCCCAATTCTTTAAGCTCTCTTGGAATAGGACCGAAGATTCTTGTTCCTTTTGGTTCTTTCTTTTCGACAATTACGACTGCATTTTCATCAAATCTCAAATAACTTCCATCGTCTCTTTTTATTACAGACTTCGTTCTTACAATAACTGCCCTCACTTTATCTTTCTTCTTAATTAATTTTCTTGGCTCAGCTACTTGGACAGAAGCAACAATTATATCTCCTACTCTTGCATATCTTTTTCTTGAGCCACCCAAAACACGAAAACATCTTACGGTTTTCGCTCCAGAATTATCCGCCACTTTTAATATCGATCTTTCTTGTATCATGTTATTTTTTTAATATCACTTTCCATCTCTTATCTTTAGAGATTGGTCTTGTTTCTTCAATCACAACCTTATCACCAACTTTATATTCGTTGTTTTCATCGTGAGCCTTAAAATTCTTACTTACTTTGTAGTGTTTTAAATATTTAGGATGTAACACAAGTCTAGTAACAGTAACAACGACAGTCTTTGTCATCTTATCAGAGGTCACAACTCCTTCTAACTTTCTTTTTTTAATTTCTTTATTATCCATTTTTCTTTAATTTAATAAAAGTTAATATTCTAGCGATTTTCTTTTTGATTTCACCAATGATGCTAAAATTTTTTAACTTGAGTGAGTGAAGATCAAATTGAGTCTTGCGAAGTTCTTCTTTTGCAAGAATTAAATCTTTCTCCAAGTCAGTGATACTTCTTTCTTTAATTTTCTGAATTTCAGTCTTTTTCATATTCTAATTTTTTGCAATAACTCTTGTTTTAAATGGAAGTTTATGACCAGCGAGAGTTAAAGCCTTTCTTGCAATAGATTCTACAACCCCATCCATCTCAAAAATAACTCTCCCTGGACGAACTGGGAAAACATAATGATCTACAGAACCTTTTCCAGCTCCCATAGTGACCTCAGGTGGACGTTTTGTGACTGGCTTATCTGGAAAAACTCTAATCCAAACCCTACCTTCTCTTTTAATAAAATTAGTAATTGTTCTTCTGGCTGCTTCAATCTGGTTTGAGTTAAGCCAAGATGGTTCAAGAGCTTGAATTCCATAAGATCCAAAAGCAACCGTTGTACCTCTAAGTTCAACTAATCTATTTCTAGATCGTCCCTTAAACCACTTTCTATGTTTTACTTTCTTAGGTATTAACATTTTATTGTTTGTTAGCTAAAAGAATATCTCCTGTAAATTTTTCGCCCTTGTAAATCCAAACCTTAACACCAATTGCACCATAGGTTGTATGAGAAACTGCGGTTCCATAGTCAATATTAGCTCTCAAGGTTCCCAAGGGTAGTTTACCATTCTGAAGATGTTCTGTTCTTGCAATTTCTGCGCCATCAAGCCTTCCAGCTACCCAGACTCTACCGCCTTGGACATCTCTGTTTTGCATAATCATTTCAAGATGTTTTTTTAAACTTCTCCTAAATTTAGTTCTCTTCTCCAAATCCCACGCTATGCTTTGCGCCATATGCATTGCAGAAATTTCAGTTCTCTTTAATTCTTCGATGTTTAGGCTTAGTGCAACACGAGATTCAATAACTTTTTCCAAAAGTTTTGTTAAGTCCTCAATTCCTTTACCTCCACGACCAATGATAAGACCCGGCTTACTAGCCTTAATAAATATTTTATATTTGTCCGGTGTTCTCTCTATTTCAATCTTAGCAATTCCGGCTAAACTAATTTTTTTCATAATAATACTCCTCACCTTTTCATCCTCCTCAAGCCACTTTGGAGCATTCTTAAGAGAGATCCATCTAGAATCCCAGTTGTTTAAAATCCCTAACCTATACGAATGTGGACTAATTTTCTTTCCCATATCTTTATATTGCTTTCCTAGTGAATATTTTCTTTAAAAATCCAGATCTTTCTTCAACTTTCTTTCTATCCGAATTTTCATCTTTATTAAATTTAGTCTTTTCAGTAGCTTTTGTTACTTTCACCTTACTTATTTTCTTACTTCCTTGAATAATAAACTTTGATGGTCTTACTTTTTCTGATTCTTGAAGCACAAGATAAACGTGGCTAAATTTCTTTTGTATCAAAGTAGCGCGCCCTCTTGCTCTTGGAAGTTGTCTCTTCATCATGGCGCCCTTATCTACCCGAAGGGAGGAAACAACCAACTTGTTTATGTTCAAATTGATATTTTTAGCATTAGAAACAGCTGATTTCAATAACTTAACAATTGGCCCAGAACTTCTTGAAGTTATTCTCTCAAGCTGTGCTAAGGCCTCATTAACAGATAAACCTTTAATGGCTGATGCAACCAATCTCACCTTTCTAGGTGCAATTTTTAGATTATTCAATTTTGCTTCAGCTGTTTTCATATTATTTATTTCTTACCTGCCTTTGGAGCTACTGGTTTTTCGGCAGATGCTGCTTTCATTTCTAACTCTTTCTGAATCTTTCCTCCATGTTTAGTGAACTTCCTTGTTAAGGAAAATTCTCCAAGTCTGTGTCCAATCATTTCTTCATTTATTATCACGCTCACAAAATCCTTACCGTTATGAATTCCAAATGTAAAACCAATCATTTCTGGAGAAATTTCTGAAGCTCTAGACCAAGTCTTAATAACAGTTTTGTCTCCTGATTTAAGACCAGCTATTTTCTTAAGCAACCTTTGATCTACGTATGGTCCTTTTTTAGTACTTCTAGACATGTGTTGTTTATTTTCTCTTCTTTTTAATTCTTCTTGAAACTATAAGTGAGCTTGACCACTTCTTCTTATTTCTTGTTCTCCTACCTCCAGTTACCTTACCCCACTTTGTCTTTGGTCTCTTTGTTCCTCGTGGTTGTCTTTGTTCACCTCCTCCGTATGGGTGATCAACTGGATTCATTGCGGTTCCCCTAACAGTTGGCCTTACACCCATCATTCTTGTTCTTCCAGCCTTACCAATGTTTACAAGATTATGATCAGAATTAGAAACCTGACCAATTGATGCATAATTATTCCAAAGAACCTTTCTTATTTCTCCGGATGGCAACTTAATGTTTGTGAATCCTGCTTCATGAGCCAAAATCTGACCCTGACTTCCAGCACTTCTTATAATTTGAGCTCCCTTACCAGGTGCAATTTCAATATTATAAACAGCATAACCAATAGGAATATTTTTTAGAGGTATTCTATTCCCAATAGTTAGTGGAGCATTTTCACCAGTTAAAATAGTATCACCAACCTTAATTCCAGATGGAGCAATTAAGTATCTCCTATCTCCATCTTTAAATAAAGTCTTCATAATGAAAGAAGAGCGATTTGGATCATATTCCAAAGTCTCAACTTTACCAGGAACATTTAATTTAACTTGTTTAAAATCAATCGCTCTATACGATCTTTTAACTCCGCCACCTTGATGTCTTACTGTAATTCTTCCCTGATTATTTCTACCGCCATGCATCTTAACTGGCGTAAGAGCGGATTTCATTGGCGCAACCTTACTTAATACCCTGTAATCAACTACAGTCATATGTCTTCTACTAGGTGTGTGAGATGTGTATTTTTTCATATATCAATTATTGTGGAATAACATCAATTTTATTTCCTTCTTTCAAAGTTACAATAGCTTTTTTAATATTCTTATCATTTGTGTTTATCCGAACTATATTTATCGCAATCACAGTAACGTTATAAATTTTCTCAACTGCCTGTCTTATTTGTCCACTCTTTGCTTTTATATCAACCATAAAAACGTACTTATTAAGTTTAGATAAATCCGTTGTCCTTTCGGTAACTATCGGTTTTTTAATTATTAGATTATTTAATGACATGATAGTGTTCGTCTAAAATTTGTATAGCATCTTTATCAATAAAAATATTTTTAAATTTAAGTAAATCACGAACGTTTAATGTCTTGGGACTAAGACTCTTAACATTAGTAATGTTCCTACTTGCAGCATAAATCCCTTTGTTACCAACATTAGGTATTAAAAGTATGTGTAGTTTCTCTGAAAAGTTCGATAAAACTTTTGATAATGTTTTGGTTTTTGAGTCTGCCAGATTTAATGAATCGATGATTTTAATATCTCCATCTCGAAGTTTCCTAGAGAGAACTGTAAAAATAGCACTCTGAAGCATTTTTTTATTTAATTTCATACCAAAATCTCTTTCCTTAGTTGGTCCGTGAGTTACTCCACCACCAACCCAGAGAGGAGACCTGGTTGACCCTTGTCTTGATTTTCCAGTTCCTTTTTGTGGCCATGGTTTCTTGCCACCACCACTCACCGCACTTCTATCTTTAACATGGGCAACATTTTTTCTGGCGTTAGCTTCTTGAACAACAAGGGCTTGATGAACTAAATCAGAATTCCATCTTCTACCAAAAAGACGATCTGTTAGTTCAATAGTTCCAATCTTTTCTGCCTCCTTATTGTAAATATCAGTCGTCATTTTTATTTCTTAAAGATTTTAAGTAAGCCTCTATTGTTACCTGGAATTGCTCCTCTTAACGCCAAAGTCATAGTTGAATCATTAAAAGAAACAACTTTTAAGTTTTTAATACTAACATTATCACCTCCCATTCTACCGGCCATTCTTCTACCCGGAAGAACTCTTTGTGGTGCCGTTGATCCAATTGAACCTGGTGCTCTTAGTCTATTTTTTTGACCATGAGTTTTCGGACCACCATGAAATCCATATCTTTTAACAGTTCCTTGAAAGCCTTTTCCTTTTGAAACACCGCTTACTTTAATAGATTCGCCAGAAAAAAACTCTGGCATTTCATCGCCTAAAATTTGGACATAAGTAACAGGAATGCGTTTATCGTCCTTAAAAATCTCTCCCATATTTAATTTTTTAGCTTTTAGATAATCCATTTTAAATCATCTTTGTAGGGACAGAAAAAATTTACCCGCCAAATAAAACAACCGGGGAACGCTCGGTTGTTTTAGTCAAGTAAATCCTTGCTATCCCTAACGTCAAAATACTACACCGTTTTGATTTCTATGTCTACCCCTGCCGGAAGATTTAAGTCGCTTAATGATTCAATAAGCTTAGGAACTGGGTTAACGATATCTATAAGTCTCTTATGGATCCTCATCTCAAACTGCTCTCTCGCATCTTTGTGTATGAAAGTCGATCTGTTTACCGTGTAGCGCTTAAATTCTGTTGGCAATGGTATTGGGCCGACTACAGAGGCGTCGTGTCTACGCAAATTCTCGATAATTTGACGACATGAATTATCAACCAATCTATGATCGTAAGATCGGATTCTTAATCTAAGCCTTTCGGGCTTTGCCTCTTCTTTAGCCATTTAAATTATTAATTATTTGTTAATTTTTGTAACAACTCCTGCTCCAACTGTTTTACCACCTTCACGAATAGCAAATCTTTGCTTTTCCTCAAGTGCAACTGGAACAATAAGTTTTACACCAATCTTAACTGTGTCTCCTGGCATAACCATTTCAGTTCCTTCAGGTAAGGTTATCTCTCCAGTAACGTCAGTTGTACGAATGTAGAACTGTGGCTTATATCCCTTAAAGATTGGGGTGTGTCTTCCACCTTCGTCTTTGCTTAAGACATAAATTTCTGCATCGAATTCAGTGTGAGGAGTAAGTGATCCCGGCTTAGCCAAAACTTGGCCACGCTCAACATCATCTTTCTTAAGTCCTCTCAAAAGAATTCCAACGTTGTCCCCTGCAATGCCTTCATCAAGTAGTTTCTGAAACATTTCAACGCCTGTAACGGTAGTTTTTTGAGTTGCTCTCATACCAACGATTTCAATTTCATCGTTTATCTTTACAACGCCTCTTTCGATACGACCAGTTACAACTGTGCCTCTTCCTTCAATTGAGAATATATCTTCAACTGGCATAAGAAATGGTTTATCAACCTCACGTTTTGGTTCTGGAATGTATTCGTCCAAGTACTTAATCAATTCAAGTATTGGTTGGGCTTCTGGCGCATCAGCTGAAGTTGCTTGCAACGCTTTAAGAGCCGAACCTCTAACAATTGGAATTTCATCTCCTGGGAATTCGTACTTCTTTAAAAGTTCTCTTACTTCTTGTTCAACTAAGTCAATTAGTTCTGGATCGTCAACCATATCAACTTTGTTTAAGAACACTACTATAGCTGGAACTCCAACCTGACGGGCCAAAAGAATATGCTCTCTGGTTTGAGGCATTGGTCCATCGGCGGCGGAAACAACTAAAACTGCTCCATCCATCTGAGCGGCACCAGTAATCATGTTCTTGATGTAATCGGCGTGACCTGGTGCGTCAATGTGAGCATAGTGCCTTTTCTCTGAAGAATATTCAGAGTGGTGCAAGGCAATCGTGATACCACGAGCCTTTTCTTCGGGAGCGTTGTCGATTTGATCGACTCCTTCTTCTTTTGTAATCCAACCTTTTAATTTTAAGATGTGGGTAATAGCCGCTGTCAAAGTTGTTTTCCCATGGTCGACGTGACCAATAGTACCAACGTTTACGTGTGGCTTACTTCTGTCAAATTTAGCTTTTTCTGCCATTTTGTTTTTTTGTGTTTATTTTTTAACGACGACTTTTATTCTATATAATCTCTTACCTGACTGTCAATGTTAAGGATTTGTGATTATTTCCTTCCTTCGGCTACTTCTAACTCAAGGTTTTTAGGAAGTGGTTCGTATTTTAGAAATTCCATAGTAAATGATCCCCTACCTTGAGTCATCGACCTTAATTTCGTTGCATACCCAAACATTTCTGAAAGTGGCACTTGAGCATCAATTACTTTAGCTGTACCTCTATCGGTCATTGATTCAATTCTTCCTCTCTTTGAAGCCAAATCACCAGTTACATCTCCTAAAAATTCTGCTGGAGCAATACTTTGTACTTTCATAATTGGCTCCAAGATTATTGGTTTTGCACGTTTTACGGCTTCCTGAAGCGCCATAGAACCCGCAATCTTAAATGCTGCTTCAGATGAGTCAACATCATGGAACGATCCATCATAAAGTTCGACTTCAATATCAACCATCTTGAAACCTGCAATAACACCTTTATCCATTGCCTCAATAGTACCTTTTTGAATAGCTGGAATATATTCTTGTGGAATTGCTCCACCCTTAATCGAATTTATAAATTCAAACCCAGACCCCCTTTCTGTTGGTTTAATTCTAATTACTGCGTGACCATATTGTCCCTTACCACCAGATTGTCTAATATATTTTCCTTCAGCATTAGATTCTCCGGAAATTGTTTCTTTATAAGAAACCTGTGGACGACCAACCAAAGCCTCGACTCCAAATTCTCTCTTCATTCTTTCCACTAATACTTCGAGGTGAAGTTCGCCCATTCCAGCGATAATTGTTTCTCCGGTTTCTGAATCACCTGAAACTTTAAATGTTGGATCTTCTTCAGATAAACGCCTTAAGGCAATACCCATCTTTTCTTGATCAACTTTAGTTTTAGGATTAATCTTCTGACTAATAACTGGTTCTGGGAAATCAATTTTCTCAAGAATAAGTGGGAAATTCGGATCGGTTAACGTATCTCCAGTTGTAGTATCTTTCATTGCGACTAGTGCTCCGATATCTCCGGCCACAATATCTTCTAATTCTTCTCTATGGTTCGCGTGCATTCTAAGAATTCTTCCAACACGTTCTTGTTTACCCTTAGTAACGTTTAAAATATAACTTCCTTTATTTAGAACTCCTGAATAAACCCTGAAATAAGTAAGTGATCCTACATAAGGGTCTGCAGCGATTTTGAAAGCTAAGGCTGTAAAAGGTTCTGTGTCATTAGGCTCTCTTATAATTTCGCTTCCATCATTTATATCAATACCCTTAACACCAGGTAAGTCAGCTGGAGAAGGAAGATAATCACAAACACCATCAAGCATAAGTTGAACTCCTTTGTTTTTTAAAGCTGAACCACAAAAAACAGGAACGATCTTCACAGCAAGTGTTGCGCGCCTTAAAGCGCTCATTAATTCTTCAGTTGTAATTTCCTGACCTTCTAAGTATTTATTCGTGAGAGCCTCGTCGCTTTCTGAAATCTTTTCAACTAAGTCGTGACGTTTTTGTTTTGCCTCCTCCATCAATTTTTCTGGAATTGCTATTTCAACAATTTTCTCTCCGTGTTCTCCTTCAAAGTGAAAAGCTTTCATTTTCAAGAGATCTATAACTCCTTCGAATTCAGATTCAAGACCAATTGGAATTTGAACTGGAATTGCATCTGGTGTAAGTCTATCTCTAATTGAAGCAAGCGTTCCTTTAAAGGTTGCCCCCATTCTATCAAGTTTATTTACAAAACAGATTCTAGGAACACCATACTCGTCAGCATAACGCCAGTTAGTTTCTGATTGAGGTTCAACTCCAGAAACTCCATCGAAAACAACAACAGCGCCATCTAAAACGCGAAGTGATCGCTTTACTTCAACTGTAAAATCGATATGTCCAGGAGTGTCAATAATATTTATACGATGTTCAAAGTTTTTATCACCATTCCTGTAGGTTGGCGTCCAGAAAGCCGCCGTTGCGGCGGAGGTTATTGTAATCCCCCTTTCTCTTTCTTGATCCATCCAGTCCATTACTGCTTCTCCTTCATGGACCTCACCTATTTTATGAGAAATACCAGTATAGAAAAGAATACGTTCCGAAACGGTTGTTTTACCAGCATCAATGTGAGCAATGATACCGATGTCTCTAACTTTTTCTATTGGATATTGGCGGGGCATATTTTAAGAAGCCTTAAGTCAAATAAACTGGGTTTTAATTTATCTTGAAAAGTGAGCAAAGGCGCGGTTCGCTTCCGCCATTCTATGAATATCTTGCTTCTTTTTAATTGCGTTTCCTTCGTTTTTGTATGCGGCAATAAGTTCTTCGGCTAACTTTTGCGCCATTGGTTTTCCTTTCTTAGTTCTTGCGGCTTGGATTATCCAACGACTTGCTAACATAAACTTTCTCTCTGGTCTTACTTCTCTTGGGACCTGATAGTTAGCACCTCCAACTCTTTTTGAAGAAACTTCAACAAGAGGTGAAACATTTTCTATCGCTTTATCAAAAGCTTGATTACCTTCAGCTTTTAATTCTTTTGCCAATATATCAATCGCCTTATACATAAGTTTTTCAGCGACGGATTTCTTTCCACCTTCCATTAAATAATTAATGAAGCGGTTTATAGCAACGCTTCCGTAAATTGTGTCTGGTTTTCTATTTTTTTTATAAACTCTTTTTCTTCTCATAATCTTTATATTTTCTTAGCTGACTTTGGTCCTTTGGCTCCGTATTTTGATCTTTGTTGTTTTCTATTCTGAACTCCGGTCGTGTCCAGCACTCCGCGAACTATGTGATATCTAACTCCAGGCAAATCCTTTACGCTCCCTCCCCTTATCATTACAACCGAGTGTTCTTGTAAGTTATGTCCCTCTCCTGGAATATAAGCTGTTACTTCTTGACCATTTGTTAATCTAATTCTTGCCACTTTTCTAAGCGCCGAGTTTGGCTTCCTAGGAGTGGTTGTAAATACCTTAACACAAACACCCCTCTTAAAAGGTGACACAGAACTAACTGGTCTGTTTTTTAAGGTATTGAAATACAAGCCCAAAGCCGGGCTGTCTTTCTTTTGAAGAATTTTCTTTCTACCACTCTTTAATAGCTGTCCAATCGTAGGCATACGCGTCCTAATATATCAGATAAAAAACTTATATGTCAATAAACTTGAGTGTTAACGACCAGCAAAAACTGTAAGGAAAGCCAATATTCCGTCCTTCCCAACCAGTAAAACAAATAGCCAATTAGATATATGAGAGATTATAGACCCGAAAAAATAAATCAGAGCAAAAACTAGGAAAATCCCAGAAAAACCTAAATTTTCAAGTTTTGCCGAGTATTCTCTTGGTAAAATGGGCATAAGTATTTTTGAGCCATCAAGCGGAGGAATTGGAATTAAGTTAAAAACAGCAAGGAACAAATTCATAAAAACTATGAGTCCCATAAATCCAAGTAAACTTGGATTTATAAAACTTGATCCAAATCTTATGATAATTGCGAAAACTATTGCCAAAAGAAGATTAAATAGTGGCCCAACTAAGGCAACTTTTAATGGACCGTATTTCATATCCTTATACAAATTAAATGGATTATACGGAACTGGCTTTGCCCATCCAATTATTGGCGCTCCACTTAAATAAAGAAAAAACGGAAGAAATAAAGAACCAATTGGATCTATGTGGGTTATTGGATTAAGAGTTAATCGTCCCGCATCTTTTGCAGTTGTGTCTCCCAATTTCAAAGCCATAAACCCATGAGAGATTTCGTGAATCATAACCGAAAAGATTAAAACTGCTAACTGAAAAATTAAAATAATCGGATTATCCATATATGTGTTGCAATACTTAAAATAATACTCTATTATAGTACACGCTTTACGAAAAAGCTTATACAAACTTAATTTTATATCAATTTAAAGAAATGAGAATCTGCGCAATTTGTTCAAAGAAAGCAATAATGGGAGGGACCAGGATAAAGACCCGCGGTCATTACAATCCACAAGACAAAAAGAAAAAGTTTCCAAACCTTCAGAAATTTTCTTTTCCTAGTGGCTTAAGAGTTATGGCCTGCACTCGCTGTATTAAAAGTTACGCCAAGAAAACTACCGCAGTTAAATAGTTTTGCCTCGCGGGCTGTAGTATACCGGCAGTACGCGTCCATGGGGTGGATGTAGACTGGGTTCAATTCCCAGCAGCCAGACTGAACGAAGTGAAGGAGAGCGATTGCTCTTCCGAAGCTACTATTACGATATGTAGCGCCCGGCCCTCGTAGCTGAAGCCACTTTAGCGGAGTAGGCAAGGAGAGCAGCCCGACAAATTATAAAATCTCTGCCTTTATTTTCTGCCACCAAGAATAATCTAAACTTTCCAACTTTTTCATTTCTTTCTCATAGGTTTCTTTAAAATATTCATTGCCACCTTTTATTTCTTCATAAGATTTAGAGATAAGAGAAAGTTTGTCTGCTACTTTTACGACTTGCGCTTCCTTTGTCTCTTGAGCCGCATCCTCTTTCCATAAAGATACGAATTCTTGAGATAAATCTTTTGGTAAATTTTCAAACACTTCTTCAATTGTTTCTTCGTTCACTTTTTTTATAGCCTCCAGCACTTCATCGTTGTAATGTTTGAATGGACCGATTATATCTCCACTAAAAGATTCTTCTGCGTCATGGACTAAGGCAATTTTTATAGCTTTATTTTCATCAATATCTTCTCCCGCTTTTTTTAAAAAATGGCAAAGAACGCATACAAAATAAGTTACGTAGAAAGAATGTTCCGCAACTGATTCCGGAAAATGTTGAGGCTCATTACTAAAACGCACAATATGCGCCAATGATCTATTTAAAAAATGTTCAAAAGTTTTGCTCATATTTATAAAACCCAAAAGGTCCCATTCCTGATGAGTCCCGGCTTGTAACCAGGTGGGTGATCGCAGCCCATCTCCACGGAGACAAACTATATAGATCTCCCTAATGTTAACTCTTTTGATCCGGATATTAGGAATAGGACCTACTCTTAGTATATCACTTAGAAAATTATGAAATAGACCCTGTGGATAATTTTAAAATGGGGCGCAGGCTCCGGGGCTCACGATTTCTCGTTCCCCGGAGCCGCGCTAATCGCGATCGCGCTAGAGCTACTTGTAGTAGTGGCCGAGTTCTTCGACCTCCCTACGTCCACGTTCACCAAGCTGGTCATTACCCTTGGTCGCAAGATTGGCCACGAGACCGCCGAGACGCCTCCTTGCCTCGTCTTCAGCTGTTGAGGACGGCTTGCCATCTCCGCTTGGGAGGGGTGGCACCTGCGGATTGTCTCTCATTTGCCCAGCCTTTCTCTAACGTTTGATCGCAAAAAAGTGCGAAGTGACATTTAGTCACCGTGGGGACGCTGTTTGCTTGTTCCACATTGAGACTTAACCGCAGCAAGCTCTAACTCTTATGCGGGCCTCCCAGTCCGAATAAGGATAGAGGGCTACTGTCTCCCTTTCGACAAGCTTTTTCTTATCCCCACGCCTAAAGATTTTTCTTTAGGCCTAGAGACAAAACTGACCTCTTTGGGAGGTCAGTTTTCTATTTTATATTGATTTTCTATTTAGTGAATTTCGAAGAAACCTCCCAAGTGATTGAGTTAATAAGGACGAGTACGAGAATGTTGTTTCTTCTTTCTAAATCCATCTCATGTTCTTTATATCATATTACTAATAATGTAGCAATATTTATGTGGATAATTTTTTATTCCAAAATTCCATCCAAGTTGACGTCATATAATATTGCTTCATTAATCAATCTGTAGTTTAAAAGCTCTTCTGATTTAAACCAAATAGGGATTTCCTTCTCAGCTTCCTCTGAGTTTCCAGAAGCGTGGATTAAGTTTCTTACAGATCTTTTATCAAGATCAGCAATATAATAAGAATCAATCGTAAAATCTCCCCTTATGCTTCCGACGTCAGATGTTAATGGCTCTGTTCCTCCAGTTATTTTTTTAATTACACCGGTCGCATTCATCCCTTCCCATACCATGGCAATAACAGGACCTGATGTTATATATCTTCTTAAGTGGTCTAAAACAGTTTCTCCTAATACTTCTAAGTCTTGTGATGGTGGTGTTTTTCCAGATTTTTCATAGGCACCCAAAGCTTTTTTGCCGACGCTAACCTTCCAACCAGGAGTTGATAAATAATGTCTTTCAACTAGGTCAACTGTCGGTACAAGCATTTTTAAGCCAATGAGCTTTAGTCCTGTTTGCTCATAACGTTTTAATATTTCTCCAATAAGAGCGCGCTGTACGCCATCCGGTTTTATTAAAACCAGTGATTTTTCTTTCTTTGTATCCATATTATTTTTCTTTCTTCTCTACTTTTCCACCCGAGGCGGATTCGTTTTTGACCGATATATTCAATTCTTTTAACTGCTTTTCCGTAACTTCTGATGGCGCCTGCATCATCAAATCTCTTCCATCCCCCGTTTTAGGGAAAGCTATTATTTCTCTAAGATTTGGTTCGTTGCATAATATCATGATTAATCTATCTAATCCCCAGGCAATTCCGCCATGTGGTGGCGCACCATATTGGAATGCTTGAAGCATGTGTCCAAAGTCGTTTTCAATTTTCTCTTCGCTGTGACCCAAAATTTCAAAAACTTTCTTTAGAATCTCTGATTTATTTATCCTAATTCCCCCACCTCCAATTTCATAACCGTTTAACGCAATATCATATTGTTCCGAAACTAAATTTTCGATATTTTTCTTTTCTAACAAATCTTTTTCATATTCTTTTTTTGGTGCAGTAAATGGATTGTGCGAATACGTCCACTTTCCAGTGTCCGTTTCTTTTTCAAAAACAGGAAAGTCTAGTACCCAGACAAACGCTAATTCGTTGGAATCATTTTTATCTTTTCTTAAATCTGGTTTATCAGAATTATATTTCTCCATCGCTTCCTTGTAAGAAAGTCTTGGGAAAGGAATTTGCGTAATCTGCTTGTCTGGAGTTACTGTTTTAACTATTTCGATAAGTAATTCTTCAATAAGCGACAAAATGTCTTCTCTTTCGACAAAACTCATCTCAAGATCAAGTTGAGTAAATTCTGGCTGTCTGTCGCCTCTCGTATCTTCGTCTCTAAAACACTTAGCTATTTGGAAATAACGTTCAAATCCCGCAACCATCAAAAGTTGTTTATATTGCTGTGGTGACTGAGGTAATGCATAAAAACTCCCCGGGTGAAGCCTTGCTGGGACAAGATAATCTCTTGCTCCCTCTGGAGTGGATTTCCCAAGAATTGGAGTTTCTATTTCTAAGAATCTTTTATTTGTTAGAAAGTCTCTTATCAATTTAATAACTTCGTGTCTTAATTTGAGATTTTTTTGCATCCTGCTACGCCTCAAATCTATATAACGATATTGCATTCTAATATCCTCTCCGACTGATTTTCCATCATCAGTTATTTCAAATGGAGGAGTTTTTGCTTCTGATAGAATATTCAGTTTTTTTGCTTTAACCTCAATCTTACCTGTTGCAATGTCAGGGTTCTGCATACCTTCTGGTCTTGTGCTTACTTCACCTACAATCTCTACAACCCATTCTGGTCTTAATATCTCTGCGAGTTTATAAACTTCTTCATTGTCAGGTTTAAAAACAACTTGAGTTAACCCATCCACGTCTCTTAAATCAATAAAAATAAGCTTGCCGTGATCACGTCTTGCGTGTACCCACCCAGAAAGAGAAACTTCCTCTCCTACTTTATTTGCAATGTCTTTCGATAAATTTCTCATCAAGTTAGAAAATTATATCATCTATCTTTAAAAACTTGAACTATTCCGCCTTTAATTTTCAGATGAACCATCCCATCTAAATCATTTCTATAAATGGAGCTGCCGACACTCGTGAGCCTCCCTAAAGCCTCCTTTGTCGGATGTCCATAACTATTTTTACCCACCTGGATTACGGAAATTTTAGGAGTAATTGCTTTTAAGAAACTAATGCCTGATGAATATTTGGAACCGTGATGAGGAACTTTTAGAATATCCACATCTATTCCACTACTTATTAAATAATTCTCAACATCGAAACCTATGTCGGCAGTGAAAAGTGTTTTTGATTCTTCGCTATCAAGCTCTGCAACCAAACCTGTGTCGTTAAGTTCCTTCATCCCGAGAAAGTAAGGGTTTGGTGAAACGATTGAAAATTTATTATTCTCATATTTAATGGAGTCGTGACCTCCTAAAACAATTGTTTTTATATTCTTATCTTTCAATACTTTTTTCAAATCTCCCCAAGCAGATGCATCACCATCTCTACCGTTATAAATAAATGCACCTACTCTATAACGTCCCATAACCGAAATAAGTCCTGAGAAATGATCAAGTTGTGGATGAGACAACATTACGAGATCAATATATCTATCAGTTGGTGGCAAAACTTTCCCTAAAGAATTTAGAATTTCTTTCTTTGGACCTCCGTCAATTAAAACTTTTACATTGCCTGGCAAGACAACCAAACTCCCATCGCCTTGTCCGACATTTAAGAAATATAAATTAAGGTCATCTGTATTAATGCCAGTAAAAATCCAGTACCAGACAAAAATATTAAGACTAATAAGAACCAAATAAATTGATGATAAGTATTTCATAACCCAAGAAAATTCCTAAAAACCATCCTACCAATAATGATAAATGATATGAGATTATTCCCAAAAAAGAAGCCAAAAATCCTAATATCATTGTTATTGGCATGAATTCAAGTATTAGGACATTTGAAATAAGTGAGAGTGGAGAAAGATAGCCAAAAGCATTAAGAATTATTGGCGCAACTGCTATTTGAGCAGAAAAAGTTTGAGTTAAGTTCTTGCGCCATCCCAAAACACCAGGATTAGAGATATTTTTATAAAACCTTGATATGCCCTTAATTAAAAGTGGCTGCAGATAGACAATTCCTAAAAGCGCCACAAAAGAAAGTTGAAAACCAATGTCTGAGATAAAAATCCTTGGGTCAAGCAAGACCATAACGAATGCCGTAAGAGTTATTGCATTTCTAAAGCTATAAAGCCGACTCTGATTTTCTGCAAGCATAGCAATTATTCCCATAATTCCGGCTCTTACAACTGACGCTTCGGCGCCAGTCATAAGTACAAATGCAACTATAAAGGCAATGCTTATATAAAAGGATTTTCTTCTGTTTAAAAAATATCCCAAAAATGTGCAGAGTATCACCCCGATAATCGAGATGTTATAACCGGAAAGCGCGACTATATGAGTGGTGCCACTTTTACTTAAGGCGTCTTTAAACTCTTTTGTAAATTCTGATCTCTCTCCAAAAAGAATTCCGGATATAAGAGCCGATTTATCAACGCTAAGAATATTTTTTAGATTATCAATTAATTTGTTTTTGAAAGAAAATAACGAAGACACTATTTTATCTCCGTTATTCTCTGAAATTAGTCTTATTTTCGGAAAACTTAAAATATTTTTACCATAGGAAGAATTCTGAATCTTGCCGGAAAATTCAATTAAATCTCCATAATGAAATTCAGGATATGGAGATAGATAAACCTGCACGTCTGCTTTATATGGGTCTCTTAAAGATATGTTTAATGTCTGGCTATTTAGGCCGTATTTCGGCTGACGTTCAATTAATCCTTGAAATGAAATTTCCTTATCATATGTAATTATGTCTTTATTCAAAACCAAGAAAAAATGGTAATAGAAAAATCCGCCAATAATTATCAATGGCAAGAATGACATAAATCTATTTTTCTTTAAATAAAAAATAACTACTCCAAAAAGCGGCGATAAAACCAAGATTAACCAAACATTAATCTTAAGACTAGCGGTGGCAATCCCAATTATAAAAAATGCCGCAAAGTAAAAAGCAAGGTCGTGTATCCTCACGAAATAATTCTATCATGCCTTGACTGTAGTTAGGAATTTATTGTATAAGAAATGTGTACTTTAACACTTTGGTTCAGATTAGTAATGGGACAAGCAGTTTTGGATGCCAGCGTTCTGGTTTCTAAAACCGCTTGTCCCATGAAAAAACAGCGAAAGGGCTAATAAGTGAAGATAATTCTGGACGGCTCAGCTAGCGAAGTTAGACAACCGAGGCTCACTGGAGGAGATGAGCTCCATATCGGGGTGGCTCAATCCGGAAGAACCATCGTGAAGTTCGCAGAGATGTCTGGTCTCCTGAGTGGAATGGCTATCACGACCGCCCCCTACCTTCCGACTGTCACGTTCGAATTCGCAGACGGCAGTATGGCGGTCTTAGAGCTCACGATCAATGACGGTGGGAAAGTGGAGTTGTCGCTCACGGACGATATACACGATAAGAGAACCACCGAACTCTCCTTCGTAGAACTCCCAGGACATCTCTCAAGAGTCTGAACCACACGCATAAGGGGCTGGACCTGAGAGTCCAGGCCCCATGCCCGGAGTGAATGCGCTCCGGTTTTTCTATTCCTAAAACTCAACAGTTAATTTTCCTAATCTTCCTTTATTAAAAGGATGTTTTATCTCTTTCATCTCCGTAACTAAATTAGCAACGGCAGTTATTGAGAATGGAGCTCCCCTTCCGGTCAATATTAAAAGCTTCTCGACTGGAAAATTTCTTATTGCATTTAGAACTTCTTCTTCAGTCAATAAATTGATTGAAAGCGCTACATTTACTTCGTCCAAAATAATAAGGTCGAAGTTTTGCATCTGATCTTTAAAATATTTTAAAGCTTCACGCGCAGCTTTTACGTGTTCTTCTTTTGGTAATTGATCTCCAAGAATTCCTACAAATCCTAACCCCATTTTCTTAATTTCGAATTTGCCTTCGTCAGAATCTTTTTTCTTAACAAAAACTAAATCCTCGCCAGAGATCCACGGTCCTTTAATAAATTGAATCATTAAGGCGTTCTTGCCCCTCCCAACAGCACGAACTGCCTGCCCCAAAGATGCAGTAGTTTTCCCTTTTCCGTTTCCTGTGAAGACTACTATCATTGTGAGTTTACTATGTTTGATCAGTATAATTTGGCAGACCTTTTAACGCTTTAATTATATCAATTGCGGCTATTCCGCCATCCCCAATTGATTTTACTATTTGGTTTATTCCTCCACGACCCATTCCAATTGACCAAACTCCCGAAACACTCGCTCTCATATTTTCATCTACACTTATAAAATTCCCATTAAGTTCCAGTCCTAATTTTTGAGCAAAATTAGTAGAAGACGCAACGCCGAGCGAAACAAATAATCCATCAAATTGAATTTCTGTTCCATTCTCCATTAAAAGTAGCTTGGCTCTCGAGAGATCGCCTTTAATTTCCTTAACTCGACCTACAATAATTTCTATGTTTTTTGATTTTAAAACATCTATATACGCGAAGGAAATATTTATCTCTGGAGAGTGAGTAATAATTTTTACATTCCCTGCATATGCTGAAAGTTCGGATGCCTCCTCCGCTGCTAAGTTTGAATTTCCCATCACCAAAACATTTTTGCCACTATAAATTGGTCCGTCGCACAGGGCACAATAATGCACTCCTCTTCCTGAATAATCTTTTTCTCCAAGGATATTTGATTTAATATAATTTGCTCCGTGAGCCAAAATTAAAACCTTACTTGTAAATTGGCTCAAGTTAGATGTTTTTACAAAAAATGTTTCACCTTTTTTTTCTGTATGGGTTACTTCATCTCTCACATAAACAACTCCTTGTCTCTCGCCTTGAGCCACAAAATTATCTAAAAGCATGCGTCCCGAGATCCCGTCTGGAAATCCTGGATAATTTTTAACATCAGCGGCATTAGCTAAACCACTCTCGCTATCTTTTCCTACTATTAAGACCTTGAGTCCCGCCCTTACCAAAAAAATAGCGGCTGACCAGGCAGCAGGACCAGCACCAATAATAATTATTTCAAAAGTGTTCTCCATAAATTCTTATGAAGAAGTTATCATAAAAGCTTATCAATAACAAAAAACGCCCTTCGCGCTGAAGGGGCATCTATAAAGAACTTGGTCAAACAATTACGCCACCACCTAAGAGTTCACCTTTTTTAGAATATATAACTGCGGATTGACCGGGAGTTATAAATTTTTGAGGAATTGAAAAAGAAATTTTATTTTTTAAGAAAGTAGACTTAATTAAAGGTTGCCTATAACGGATACGAACCATAACGTCTTCCCCCTTTTTAAATTTAGGAAAGTTTAAATTAACAAGTTTAATCTCGCTTTTAACTAAAGCATCATTATTCTCTGCAACTATTATTAAATTTTTCTTAACGTCCTTTTCCACAACATAATAAGGCCTAGCTAATCCACCAATTCCTAAGCCTTGCCTTTGACCTATTGTGTAAAACCAAGCACCTTTGTGTTCTCCGACTTTTTTACCCTCTACTGTTAAAACATCTCCTTTCTTTTCAGGCAAATAAGTTTTTAAAAAATCAACGAGTGAAACTTTTCCCAAGAAACATATTCCTTGAGAATCTTTTTTCTCGGCAGTTGGAAGCCCTGCGCGCTTCGCAATTATCCTTACTTCAGACTTCACATAATCTCCAATTGGAAAAATACAGTATCTTGTCTGCCCTGGAGTTAAGGTCCATAAAAAATAAGATTGATCTTTATTTTTGTCTTTCGCCTCCATTAAAGCTCCGTTTTTAAGACGAACATAATGCCCAGTTGCAACATAATCGGCGCCAAATTCAAGCGCCTTCTTTAAGAAAATTCCGAACTTAATTTCTTTATTACACATTACATCGGGATTAGGTGTAATTCCTTTCTTGTAACCGTGAACCATATAATTTACAACTGTTTTTTTATATTCCTCCTCAAAATCAAAAACATAGAAAGGAATCTCTAATTTTTCAGCAACACGTCTTGCATCTTCCGCTTCCATCTCACCGCAACCATCAATGTTATATCCACGCATAAAAACACCGATTACGGAGTAACCTCGTTTTTTAAGCAAATAAGCGGCAACCGATGAATCAACTCCGCCAGACATTCCTACAAAGACTTTTTTGTCTTTCTTCTTAACCATTTGATTGATATAGTGATAATATAAGACAATTAAGAAAACAATAGAATGATAAATTTTGATGATTTTAAGAAAATAGAACTCAAGGTTGCAAAGATTATATCTGCAGAGAAAATTGAGGGTAAAGATAAACTGCTCAAAGTTCAAATTAATCTGGGAAGTGAGGAAAGGCAGATAGTTTCAGGAATTGCGGAATATTATTCACCAGAATCTCTAGTTGGTAAGGAGATAATAGTCGTTGCAAATCTTGAGCCAAGAATTTTTGGCGAGATAGAAAGTAATGGTATGTTGCTAGCTACAAGTGACAATGGGAAAATTGTTCTTCTCGCACCGGAATCAGAAGTTGCGCCAGGAAGTAAAATTAGTTAAATTTAATTTATATGAAAGAAACAATTATATTTATAGTGGTGGGCGCGATTGTCCTTTTCTTAGGAATAAGTTATGCTCCGCAGTTAGAAAAAACAGTTGGAATAAACTCTAAAGAAGAAGTTTTAGAAAATAATGCAAACAACGATAAAAATATTAACCAAACAGAAAAAAATAAATCAATGAATACGAATGGTGAAGAAAAATTAGTTAGTGAGGATTTAGTGATAGGAACTGGCGAAGAGGCTAAACTCGATGACACAGTATCAGTCCACTACACAGGTACGTTACTTAACGGAACGAAGTTTGACAGTTCAGTTGATAAAGGAACTCCATTTGAATTTAAACTAGGTTCAGGCCAAGTAATAAAAGGGTGGGACGATGGAGTCTTAGGGATGAAAGTTGGAGGCAAAAGAAAATTAACTATACCAGCATCATTAGCGTATGGAGCGAGAGCCATGGGAGATAAGATTCCAGCAAACTCGACTTTAGTATTTGAGATAGAACTTTTAAACGTAAAACATTAAATTTTACTTACTCGTTCAACATATTCTCCTGTTTGAGTATTAACCTTGATAAGATCGTGTATCTCAACAAACATTGGGGTTGAAATTTTTGCTCCGCCCTCGATTATAACTACTTTATTGCCGCCTTGTGCAGTATTTCCTTTGATTGATGGTGGCGCGTCGATTACTTCATAATCAACTTTTATCGGCAAATCTATGCTTACTGGTTTTTCTTCGAACCTCAAAGTTACAACTTCCATATTAACCTTAAGAAATTGTACAGTTTCTTCACCCAAATCGTCTTTAGTAAAAGAAAAACGATTCTTTGGGTTAGCAACTTCATTAAACCAATAAATTCCCCTGCTCTCATATAAAAATCGAGATTTCATTTTCTCGACTTCAGCATCTTCAAATTCATCAGCTGGTTTATAGTTTCTATCAAAAACTTTGCCAGTTTTAAGATTTCTTATTTTTGTCTGTACGCTTGATCCTCCACGACCCATATGTAAATGTTTAACAGAAACAATCATATATGGATCGTTATCAATCTTGATAAGTCCACCGTTTTTGAGATCGTTAATTGTTATTTTCATTTTCTTGTTCTAAAAGCTTTACTTCTTCCGGTTCTTCTAATTCTGGAGTATGTTTTTGTGATTCTATTTCTTTAGACAGCGCGTCACCCAAAACTTTTCTAAGTTCTCCAGAATCTATAGTCTTTTTCTCTTTCCTTGGAGCATTATTTAAAACACTTAAGGATTGTTCATTTCTTCTCTCCCCCTTTTCCACAATATCCTCCCTAGTGCTTCCAAGCTCTTCGGCAATTTTCTTCTCAACATTTTCTTTCGGAACTCCGTATTTATTTCTATTATTCTCAACAATTAATTCATAGAAAGATTCAGTCGGAAATGGATTGGGTTCTAAAGTTTCTGCGGAAAAAGGACGTGATGCGACACCATCAACCATCAATTTTACACAGATATTATATTTTGCAAGATTAACAAGATCGTTTTCTGTAAATTCAGGATAAAATTCATTCTCTAAAAATTCAGCATCTGCTGCGCCAACTCTAAACGCGACCATTGTACCAACGTTTCCAAATATTGCATCTCTTACTTTCGTGTTTTTCTCAGCAACTAGTTGGGCGATATATTGGTGAGCAACTATCAAATTTAATCTATATTTTCTTGCCTCTGATAAAATATCCGCAAATGATTCGGTAGAAAAGTTCTGAAATTCATCTATATAGAGATAAAAATCTCTCCTGTCAGATTCATCTACATTAACCCTGCCCATAGCCGCAAGTTGTATTTTGGTAATAATCATAGCTCCTAAGAGCTTCGAATTATCCTCCCCTATTTTCCCCTTAGAAACGTTTACTATAAATATCTTTCCCTCATCCATTATTTTTCTCATATCCATTGTGGAATGAGGTTGACCAATTATATTTCTTATAAGCGGATTTGAGACAAACTGACCAACTTTATTTTGAATTGATGCTGTGGCCTCTGATTCAAGTCTTTGGGTATAGTTAGCAAATTCATTTGCCCAAAATCCTTTTACAACAGGATCAGAAAGACCGTTTACAACAGTGCTTCTATATTTCTTATCAGACAAAAGCCTCATTATTCCCAAGAGGGTTGAACCTGGATATTCGAGAAGCGCTAAAAGTGCATTATTTAAAATATATTCCATTCGAGCTGACCAAACATCTGGCCAGATTTTTTTAAAAACTCCCATGATACCAGAGGCAACCAAGTGCCTATATTCGCCACCAACTCTTTCTAATGGATTAAATCCAAATGGATTTGCGTCATCAGATGGATTGAAATAAATGACATCGTCAATTCTATTCTCTGGAATAAAGTGAAGTATTCTTTCTGAAAAATCACCATGAGGATCAACTAGCCCGACTCCGCGTCCAGCCTTAATATCTTCGATAATCATGTTCTCTAGAAGATTACTTTTACCAGAGCCAGTCTTACCTATTACATAAAAGTGTCTCCTACGATCATCTGTTTTAATTCCAAAATTTACTTTTCTGTTTCTGAAAGTTGTTCTTCCAAATTTAGTTATTTCACTATTCATTAATTGGTAAGTTTGAAGGTGGTTCACCCTTTTTTGATTCTAACCTCCAAAGCTTAGGAGCGCCAACTTGTGTCATCGGAGGATGGAATATTGTAGCAAGTTCTTCGGTGTTTAAAATCATCGGTTTTACACCAATCGGGAAATATCTGTTAACGTAATTGAAGAAAATGGTTTTTTTTCTTTGTAATAATCTTGCTTTCTTATTTATGAAGGGGAAACTAAAAGCTGGAATGGTCATTGTCTTCATATTTGGTCTAAAGGAATTCATGTTTTGAGTGGTAAATTGATCTCGAAGACCGCCAAATATTGCTGTAATATTTTGACCAGTAAAACTTGTTCTGCTATCTATATATATAAAACGCAGTATGCATTCGAAACAAAGTTTTGATATTTTATTCTCGACACCCTTCAAGACATTGATTTCTCCCGGAGTAGAACGTTTTTGAGCCGCAGTTGCAGAATCCTTCTTTATTTCACCGCCTGGCCAAACTGGAGCAGTTACCGGAGCTACAATCAAATTTTTAACAAAATCAAATATTTCAGTAAAAAACCACGATATTAAGTTACTGGAGCTTTTTTTCGTTTCTCGTCCAGCAATTTTATTAATTATTGTTTCAGCTTCTTCGTTTATTTCTTTATTGCCAGTTGGTCTAAAAAGAATCTGAATCCAAGCCATTTCGTCATCTTTAAGATTAGACATGACTTCAGTAATTGTAGAAATTGGATCAACTCGCTTTTCCTCCACATTATCTTCAAAAAATTCATAAGTTTTTATTGGATGTGCATTACCTTTATTAAGAACAAAATCTGTGCCAAAAAGTTCGTATTGCGAATTAGGTAAGTTGCTTCCAAATCTATCTACATAATCTTCAGCTTCGTCAATTTCAACTTCCGGATAATGTGAAAACAAAGCTGTTTCCACTAATTTCCTGCTTTTTTCATTACACCTTATGTAAAAGTGTACTCCTTGGGAAAATCCAACCATTTCGGCCGTCATCCACTCTTCGACCTTGCCTTCTACCCATTTATCCATCATCACAAATCCAAAGCTATAGGTTGCGTAAAGCGCGGAAAAAACTTGTTCCATAGACTTTGGAGATCTCAAATTCTCTTTTGGAAAATTGATTTCAAGCAATATCCATTTTTGCTTTCTAACATAATCAAGCCTCGCACTAACAAGGTGCCAATCCAAAAGTACATAAATAATTATAATTATGGCTATAATCCACCATACTGATCCGAAAACTCCAAGAATACTAAATGCCAAGTCCTGCAGAATTTTTCCGAGCATTTTATGCTTTTATTTCTTTTTTAAATCGTACGTTCCCCTTTTAGTCCAAATAAAACGAGGATCTTTAATAAGCTCGTTGTGTACGGTGCCATGATGAACCTTTTTCTTATTTCCCAGTTTGTTTATAAGAGAAGCAATTTCCTTGAAGTGAAGAGGAGTATTAGATTTCTTTAAAATTAAATAGCTTTTATCTCTGACGGTTTTAGGATTAACGTGAATCCAATGACTGGCGCCTAAATCTCCATAAGGACCAACTCCAAAATCTTTTGAAATAGTTACGTAATTAAGAATCGAAAATGAAGGAATTTTATATTTAGAAGTTGTTGTGGATAAAAATGCATCAAAGTCGTGAGTTTTAGTTTTAAGAAGTTCGGCAACGATTTTTCTAGCAAGATCGTTAATCTTTTCATCGTTGTACCAAAACCCATGCCAATTAGCGTCGCTATATTTTATATTCGGCGCACGCAATACTTCCGCTAAAAAGTTAAGGCGATTCTTAAAAACTGATTCTTGAGATTTTACATTCCAAAGAACCATCAAATCCTTTGCAATCATATCTGTCCTTCTTAAATTACCAACGTCTCCAAGATAATCCTCAATAAGCTCTAAGAAAAGTTCCGCTTCTGGTGAATGAGAAATTTTTTCGTTTAGAGAATTTAAAGATACCTCCTCAATTTGTCTAATTCTTTCTCTTGTTACGCCATATGCTAGTCCTATCTCCGCTAAAGTTTTAGGAGAATCGGAATTAAGACCGTATCTCTCGGACAAGATTTTTGCAGTTCTATCGTTATGGTAAGAAAGCGTTTCGTTTATAAGTTTGTCTATGTTTGGAGTCCTGCTAATCATGTTATAAGACTACAATTTTAATTAGTAGAAGTCAATCCCGTTAGAAGTAAGCCGCCCTAGGTGGCTACCGCCATGCCTACTGGCAGGCGGAATTCTAACGGGATCAACCCTATAACAAAACTCCACCCTTAGCGGGTGGAGTTTTCTCCTACCTTTTATATCATTAGAATGATAATTTGTCAATCCCCTACTTTCTACTTCCCAACTTCTCTGAAACCACTAAAAGTGGACTTGCGATAAATATAGACGAATAAGCCCCAGTTAAAATTCCGATAAGAATCGTAAGAGAAAAATATTTAAATCCTAACGGTCCTAAGAAAAAGAGTGCGAGGAGAACTAATACTAAAGTAAATGATGTGTTTAACGATCTTCCTATTATTTGATTAACACTCATATTAACAATATTCTCTAAAGATTCTTTACCTCTTAAGTTAAGTAAATTTTCGCGGATTCTATCGAAAACGACAATTGTATCGTGAACCGAGAAACCCATTACGAAAAGAAGCGCAATTATAAAATTGATATCAGCAGTTATTCCTAAGTAGTGTCCAAAAATAACAAAGACGCCAGCGGGAACAATAACATCGTGAAGTAATGTAGCTAAAGTTATAAGACCATATTTCCATGAACTTATTGGTCGCGAAACTTTTCTAAATGCATATGCAATATATAAAGAAATTCCCACCATTACCAAAACAATTGCAGTAATAGCGTTTTGCGTTAATTCCTTTGATACGGATGGACTTATTGCCCAGAAGTCTAAACTTTCTGCCTTATCGCTTAATTTCTCCTTGATAGTATTAAAATATAGATTCTTTTCTGATTCGGTAATTTCTTTAAAGTCTATTGAATAATCGGATGAACTAACGTCTCTTGCAATATTTAAATCCGTTATACCAAGCTCTGAATTAAAAAATTGTCTTACTTCCACCTCGCTCTTCTCTGGAATTCTTAATTGCCAAAGTGATCCCCCTTTAAAATCAATTCCAAATCTAAAACCAAAAAATATGATACTTAGAACGCTAGCTAATATTATTACTCCAGAAAACAAGAAATATATTTTTTTGTGACCAATTATGTTTAACATTATTTTTTATAAAAAACTTTAAGCATTGTTCTTGTTATAAAAACTGCTGAAAACATACTGACCAAAACTCCGATAAACAAGGTAAGCGCAAAACCTCTTACAAAGCTTGATGTAAAATAATAAAGGATAAGCGCGGTAATCAAAGTGCTAATATTCGAATCCCTTATAGGAAGCCAAGCTCTTTTAAAACCTTCTTCAATTGCAGAAGCTTTGGTAAGACCCTTCTTCAACTCTTCTCTAATTCTTGCGAATATCAAAATGTTTGCGTCAACCGCCATTCCGATTGAAAGAATAAAACCGGCAATACCTGACAAGGTCATCGTAAACCCTGGAAATACTTTGAAGAGAGCAAGAGTTAAAACCGTATAAATCAAAAGAGCAATTGAGGCGAATATTCCAAATACTCTATAGTAAACAAGCATAAATAAACCAACCAATGCGAGGCCTAGCGTTCCCGCTACAATCATCTTAGTTAATGCGTCTGATGCGGCAGAAGGACTTACTGTTCTCTCACTCACCAATTTTATGGGCGCTCCCAGCGCCCCTGCCTTAAATCTTGCAACAAGACTTTTGGCTTCCTTTAGTTCAATTCCTGTGATTTGCGCTCGTCCACCAGAAATTTTTTGATTAACTGTAGGACATCCTCCCTCCAGGGCACCATCTATAAAGATACAAAGTTGTTTGCCAATATTTCGTGCCGTAATATCCTCAAAAAGTTTCGCGCCTTCGTTATTTAATTCAAATTCAACAATAGGTTTTCTAGAAGTCTGATCGTATGTCCAAGAAGCGCTTGTTATATGACGACCGGTAAGATTTGTTGGAACTGGAGTCAAGGAAAGTGTTGCATTACCCTTTGCGTCAACTGTAGCGGTTTGTTCTGCTTTAAGTTCTCTAAAATCTAATTGTGGAGTCTCTCCAATTTGCTTAACCGCATCTTCCAAATTTTTTATTCCTGCAAGTTCAACTAAAAGTTGGTAACTATTACCCTTTTTTAGAATGGTAACTTTTGGCTCTGAAACTCCGTACTGATTGACTCTTCTTTCGATAACTTCTTTAAGACCCGCAACGACACTTTCTTGATCAGCTTTGCCTACTAAACTTAAATCAACTTCGTAAACCAAGGCGCTTCCACCAACTAAGTCTAGTCCCAGTCTCCATGGCAAATTCTTTGCTCCAAAATCTTTTGGATAAACAAAAAAACCGGCAAGAGTCGCGAGAGATAATATAACTATAAGAATCAATAAATTACCTAACCAATTTTTCATAACAAATTCTTAATAAGAGTCGCAAATTATTGTAACAAGAACTCTCAAAAAAGCCAACTCCGAACGTGATATAAAAAGGTTTTGCTTTATCCTAGAAATGTTTTAGAAGATAGTCTTTAATAAATCCTTATAATACTTGCGGACGTCAGGTTATAAGTCGAGATACACAACTATTTTTCTCTAATGTTTCGGAATATAATCGAACTAATGAATAAAACATTAACCGCCTTAGCTGGAGTAAAAGTAGGACACTCTACTCACGAAGATAAATTAACTGGCTGCACTTTTATTCTTTTCGATAAAGATTATCCTGTTGCCTATAAATCTTATGGCGGTGCTCCTGGCACATATTCAACAGAGAATTTAAAAGATGGAATGTCTTTTTCAACAAGAGATGGTTTATTTGTCTCAGGAGGAAGTTTAAATGGTCTGACTTGTGCAACAACGATAACCCAACGACTAATTGATAAGAAATTAGGTCTCAAGATAGGAAATTCAGTAATGCCTGCTATAAGCGGAGCGATAGTACGGGACTTAGGACTTGAGGTTGCACAATTTGAAGCAATTTACGGAGCCGAGGCAGTCGATAATCTTTCTTCTGAACCAGTTCAGAATGGAAATGTAGGAGCGGGTACTGGAACTTCTGTAGGAAAGTTTTCTTACACTAAAGATGGACTGATGCTGGGAATGAAATCGGGGGTGGGGTCATCAAGAGTAGATTTAGGAAATAACGTTATGGTGTGCGCCTTATCAGTGGTGAATGCTTTGGGCAACGTTGTATTACCAGACGGCAAAATATTAGCAGGTAATCGTCATGATATGGAATCTTCAAGATTTAGAACATTTGAAAGTTCATCCGATTTCCTGACTGGTAAAGCGTCAAACACTACCATTTCAATAGTAGGAACTAATATCGATTTAGGAAACCATGAAAACTATGAGCGAGTTGCTCATATTGCCTCCCATGGTCAGGTCAGAGCAATTAATCCCGTTCATACTTCGGTAGATGGAGACACCATCTTTGTTTTTTCAACTCGAGAAATCAAAGACTTTCTCAATCCCTTAGGTAAAGATATTTCGTCAAAGGGATGGCCAAATTTGAACATAGATATTATTGGACAAGCTGCAGCAAGAGCAGTCCAAGAGAGTATTTATGATTCTTGCCGTCAAGCTAAATCAATCTCCTATTCAAAAGCTTTTCGAAATACCGTTCCTTCAAACACCGATTATCAGTAGGATCTAAAAAGTTCTTTTGCGCTTCATTAACGGAAGCCCATTGTTTGGAAAATAAAATTGACCTGAATCTGTTATTGGTGCCCCCAGCAGGGCTCGAACCTGCGACAAATTGCTTAAAAGGCAACTGCTCTACCAACTGAGCTATAGGGGCCCAACTACGCTCTGGTTTAACACCAGAGCTTCGAATGGTCATCCTTCGCTTGAAGCTATGGATGGCAGGCAAACATTGTGTGAAACCTTAGTCTAAATTACTCCTCTCCTAAGTTTTTTTCAAGCTCTTCCAATAATTCCTTAGATTTTTTGTTTAGGTTTTTAGGAATCTTTATATCGAGATTTAAAACCAAATCTCCCTCTTTGACTATTCCCTCTCCTTTAACTCTTAATTCGCTTTTCACGTCAAATCCAGATGGAATTTGAACTTCTATTTTTCTTCCATCAAGAGTTGTGATATTTATTTTTCTAGCCAAAAGTACGTCGATAAAATTGACTTTGATTTTCATTTTTAGATCATTGTTTTCGCGAGAAAATATCGAGTGTGTCCTTACAGAAACCCTTACATATAAATCCCCTGCCCCCTGCCCAGCTTGACCGGACTCTCCGACTCCCTTAATTTGTATAATTTGGCCATCTTGAACGCCAGGTCTTATTTCAAGTTTTACAGATCTTTTCCCCATAGTTCTTCCCGCACCCTTACACTCGCCACAAATTTTGTTCGGAATCTTTCCGGATCCACTGCAATGTTCACAGCTTACAACTTGGCTAAAATTACCAAAGAAGCTGTTTTTAGTTTGTTTTATCTCGCCCCTTCCATCGCAATATGAACATTCTTTAAATCCTGATTTTGGAAAGTGCCCAACCCCGGAACATTCGTTGCAAGAAATAAAAGTTTCATAATCTAAATTTATAACCTTGCCAGATTTCGCCTCTTCTAGCGATATCTCCGCGATAATCTCAAGATCAGCGCCTCGTTTATAACTTCTGCGTTTTTGTCTTACTCCAAAACCTTCAAAAATTGAATCAAAGATCTCACTTAAATCTGAATTATCAAACCCTTCCACGTTAACATTCCATCCAAATGGTGATCCTCCAAAACCTTGTCCACCCCAAGCGGGCGCGCCACCATCTCCAAATGCGTTTCCAAACCTATCATAAGTCTGCCTCTTTTTTTCGTCTGAAAGAATCTGATAGGCTTCGTTTATCTCCTTAAACTTTTTTTCATCTCCACCGTGCTTATCGGGATGATATTTATGAGCGAGCTTTCTATAAGCTTTTTTTATATCTTCCGAAGAAGCCTGTTTTTCGACTCCCAATATTTGGTAATAGTCCTTATTCATGCTGAAAATTCTATTTAATTACTACCGTTTCTTTATTAGTGGTTCCAATCTGCAAGTACGCAAATCCAGTTATAAGAAGTATTTGATAAATTATGTATGCCAAGGCGGATAAGGGCCAATAAACAAGCGGGAAGGAAAAAGACCAATAGAATAGGAACCAAACTGAAATTATAATTCCAAGTACGACTACGCTTTTTAAGTCATTTTCCAAACTGTTAAACTTAGAGATGACTGTGTTATAAATCACTCCCGATAATGTATCTTTAAGATTTATTTTAACTCCAGTAAATCCTTCGATTGTTTTGACAAAGCCGATAGATGTTTCATTCAATGCAGAATCTTTAAGAGTTTGTGGAACGCCACTCAAGGCATCTCCTCCCAAAGAGTTAATACTCGCTTCTGATAGTTGAGCTATAACTTTATCTATACTAGTTTCATTTGAAATTTTAGGCATAAAAATCTTTAAACTCGGATTTACAACAGTATTTCCTAAGATTGTTTTTACCTGACTGTCGTTTAAGAATTTATTACCAGCAAGTCCGAAATAAACAGCGAATACAAATACAAAAACGATTGTCAAAATAGATGGCAAAATACCGCGACAGACTCTCGAAAATGGAACTCTAAAAGTATTGTCTATTTCTTTTCTGGCAGAGAGAGCAGCTGAAATCATAACCACAAAAACAATTAAAGTTGCGACTAGAAGATAGCTTGAGAAGTTTTTATAGAACGGCACCGCAAGCGCTATTGCCTCAAGAAAGGTAATTAAAAAATCTATTTTAGAACTTTGAATAAAAATTGTCTGAAAGACAAAAAGAAAAGAAAAGGCTATAACAAGTGGAATTGCGTAAGTGAAATTCAAGATACTGAAATAATATCCAGTGCCAGTCATGAAGGCAACGCCTAATAATCCAATTATAATTGTCTTTAAAAGTGTAAAATCTCTTTCAACAACTTGCTTAGGACCACCTCCTACAAGAGTTACTCCATTCATAATTTAATTTTAACCCGAGGCTATTTTTCTGTCGAATCATCCTCTGGTTTAGCGTCATCTTCTTTCTTGTTATCGCCATACATTGACTTACCAATGTTCTGAATTTCGCTTGAAAGATCGTTAATTGAACTCTCAATTAAATCCTTATCGCTAGTTTCAAGAGCTTTTTTCAAGCTATCAATCTTTGATTCTATATTTTTCTTCAAATCTTCTGGAACCTTTTCACCTGCGTCTTTAAGCGCTTTCTCTGCAGAATACACTAAAGTCTCTCCCTTGTTCTTTGCCTCAACAAACTCTCTTTTTTTCTTATCCTCATCAGCATGTGCAGCAGCCTCCTGCTTTAATTTTTCAACTTCTTCTTTACTAAGAGATGTTGTGGATTCAATCCTTATTGATTGCGCCTTGTTAGTTGCCTTGTCTACTGCCCTAACGCTTAATATTCCATTTGCATCTATATCAAAACTAACCTCAATTTGAGGAACGCCGCGGGACGAGGGTGGAATCCCATCAAGGACAAATCTTCCTAAAGTCTTATTGTCAGACGCCATTTCACGCTCACCCTGCAAAACATGAACTTCAACAGAGGTTTGATTATCAGCCGCCGTTGAGAAAACTTGAGTTTTGGCAGTAGGAATTGTTGTGTTCTTCTCAATAAGTTTTGTGAAAATCCCTCCTAGCGTTTCGAGTCCTACGGATAATGGAGTAACGTCTAAAAGTAAAATGTCTCTTACGTCTCCTGTCGGCTTTCTTCCCTCGTCTTTTGCTAAAAGTATTTCTCCTTGAATTGCGGCGCCAATCGCGACAACTTCATCCGGATTAATTCCCCTATGTGGTTCTTTGCCAAACAATTTTTTGACACCTTCCTGAATGGCGGGCATTCTAGTTTGTCCTCCAACCAAAACTATCTCATCAATTTCTTCGAGTTTAAAACCTGCATCTTTTACAGTTTTCTTTGCCAAATCGAGGGATTTATCAATATAGTCTTTTACTAGTTCCTCAAGTTTGGCTCTTGTCAACTTCATAAGGAAATGTTTTGGCCCGGAACTGTCAGAACTTATGTATGGAAGATTAATCTCTGTTTCAAACGAAGTTGAGAGTTCATGTTTTGCGCGCTCAACGGATTCCTTAAGTCTCTGAATCGCAAGCGAATCTTTTGATATATCAATCCCCTCCTGCTTCTTATATTCAGTAACCAAATAATCGTTAATTTTCTTATCAAAGTCATCTCCTCCTAAGTGGGTGTCACCGCCAGTTGCGCGAACCTCAACAGTATCATCGCCAATCTCTAAAACTGATACATCGAAAGTTCCGCCACCAAAGTCGTAAACTACAATTTTCTCATTCTTATTTTTATTAAGTCCGTAGGCTAAGGCGGCGGCTGTGGGTTCGTTAATAATTCTCCTTACATTAAATCCCGCTATCTCACCAGCATTTTTAGTAGCTTGTCTTTCTGAATCATCAAAATAAGCGGGAACAGTTATAACTGCGTCCGTTACTGGCTCTCCAAGTTTTGCTTCGGCATCACTCTTTAACTTTGCCAAAATCATAGCTGATATTTCTTCAGGCCTATAATATCTATCAGCCATTTTTATCTCAACTCCCTTATCGTCGGATTCTTTTATTTCATAAGAAAGCCATGCTTTGTCTTGCACAACTTCAGGATCAGAAAATTTTCTACCAATAAGTCTTTTGACAGAATAAAGAGTGTTTTTAGCGTTTGATATAGCCTGCCTTTTAGCAAGAAGACCAACGAGCCTTTCGTTTGTTTTTGAGATAGCAACAATAGAAGGAGTTGTTCTATTTCCTTCTACGTTCTCCAAAATCTTTCCTTCTCCAGAATCGTCAATTATAGCGACTGCTGAATTTGTTGTTCCTAAATCTATTCCTAGAATTTTTGCCATGTTATTTAAATATTTTTATTCTTGCTGGTCTTATTATTTTATCATGAAGAGCGTAACCAGCTGATACCTCTTTTGCGACAGTTCCAGGAATTCCTCCATCAGTCTCATTTACTACCTCGTGAAGATTTCCGTCAAACTTGTCGCCTACTTCGACTTTAATTTTTTTAAGACCTCTTCTTTCTAAAATTGTCTCTAGCTGACCTTTTATAATATAAATCCCTTTGTCGGACACGCCTGATTGCTCCATCGCAGCAACTCCTAAATCAAAACTATCAAGAACTGAAATTAATTCTATAATAAGCGCCTCACTTCCAAATTTAGCAGTATCTTCCAATCTTTTCAACTCATCTTTCTTGTAATTTATAAGATTGGCTTCAGCCCTTTTCCATCCATCTAGATATTCCTGGCTTTCACGTTTGAGCTTATCTAAATCGGATTCATTATTTTCTTCCTTTTTTTCTTCGTCAGTCATATAGGCAAATAAATTACGATATTATCCTCTTCTTGTCAATGCTTGCTCTAAGGTGTCTTCGTCAGCAAATTCTATCTCCCCTCCCGTTGGTATTCCACGTCCTAATGTAGTTATTTTTTTAGCGCTTGCCCTAAGCTCTTCTTTTATCATGGAAGATAAGATGTCGGAAACTGGATTTGGATTAAGAGCAATTATTATCTCTTCCGCCATTCCATCTGGCAGTTTCTGTAAAGATTTCTTAAGAGTTTGCAATCTCAATCTTTGATCAGCTTCCATAATCCCGCTTTTCTTTAGGTCGCCGAATATTAAATACCTCCCGTTAAACTTTTTTGTTTTTTCGATTGATAAAAGATCCGTCTCTTTTTCGATAATCGCGACTATGCCTTGATTTCTTTTATTGTTTGCGCATATATCGCAAAGATTATCTTTATTTTCATGAATATAAAAACATTGTGAACAAATTTTTATATTCTTGAAATGAGCTATTGCCTCTGCCGCTTCTCTTTGAAACGAAAGTCCCTGATGAATAAAATAAAAGGCTAATCTCATAGCTTGCCTTGGCCCAATCCCGGGAAGTTCCGAAAATATATCTATAAACTTTCTAATTGCTTCAGGAATTCTCATACGAAATGCCACTCTATTCTAAAGCATTTGGAAAAGTATTGAAACCTTGATACTAATTTTCTGTATTACGAGTCCTATCTACGTTTTGAAAACTAACCTTTTCTTTATTGAAATATAACGGCACACTCCCAATTGGACCGTTTCTATGCTTGGCAATAATAATCTCAACTATGTTTTGTTCCTCCGGTTTATCTGATTGGCTCTTGGGATATAGGAATAAAACGACATCTGCATCCTGCTCAATTGAACCACTCTCTCTTAAGTCGGAAAGTCTTGGTATTTTTACATCCCTCTGATCAACTGCTCTTGAAAGTTGGGAAACGGCGAGGACTGGGACTACTAACTCTCTTGCTAACGCCTTTAGACCTCTCGAGATCTCCGTTACCTGCTGAACAGAGCTCTCGAAGTCATTCCTCGGTCTAATTAATTGAAGGTAGTCAATTACTATAAGTCCAAGTTTTCCCTGCTCTGCTTGAAGTCGCCTTGCCATAGAACGCATTTCGATAATATTAGGAGATGGAGTGTCGTCTATAAAAATTGGAGCGCTGTGTAGCCTTCCAGATGCGGCTTGTATCATGGCAAAATCATCTTCTTCTTTAACTCTTCCAGTTCTTAGTTTCCACAAATCAACTCCAGACTCCGCTCCAATCAATCTATCAACCACCTGCTCTCGACTCATCTCAAGCGAAAAAAATGCGACAGGTTCTTTTGCCTCAACGGCGACGTGCCTTGCGATGTCCAGTACTAGCGATGTCTTGCCTTGCGAAGGTCTTGCGCCAACAATTATCAAGTCTGATTTTTGAAGACCAGAGAGCATATTATCAAGACTTCTAAATCCAGTTGGTATTCCTCTTAATTTCTCTCCGCCACCTTCGTGCAGTTTCTCAAATCTTTCGTAGGCTTGTTTTAACTCATCTTTAATAGGAACAAAGTTTCTGGTGATTGATCGTTGAGAAATAGCGAATATTTTTTGCTCAATATTATCTAATAAATTTTCTAAGTCTTTTTCCTCACTAAAAGCTTCTTCGGTTATCTCGGCCGATGCGCCAATCAAGTCTCTCAAAACTTTCTTTTCTCTCACAACTTTCGCGTAATGAGTAACGTGGGAAGCTGTTGGAACTGAATTTATAAGTTCGGTTAAGTAGCTCGAACCGCCAATTTCTTTAAGCGATCCCATTTTATTTAGCTCCGCGGTAACACTTAAGATATCAATCGGTTCACGTCCCTCCCAAAGCTTCATGATAGCTTCGTAAATTATTGCGTGAGATTTTTTGTAGAAATCATTTGCAGACAAAACATCTGAAATCGCAAAAACAGCATCTTTGTTTAACATTAAAGCTCCCAAAACAGATTGCTCTGATTCTATGTCTTGTGGAGGAATTTTTAGATCTTTTTCTCTAGGCATTACTACTTCTTATGTACGACAGGACCGTTTGCCGTATCTTCTACAATATATCCTAAGGCTTCAATTTCTTTTCGTAAAAGGTCCCCTTGAATAAACTGTTTATTGAGTCTTAGTCTTTCTCTCTCTTTTGCTAACTTTAAAATATTGCTTGGAATAGCAGATTCTTTTTTAAATTCAAAAATTTTTAAACCTAAAACTTTGTCAAGAGTTTTGGAAAGCTTTCTCTTAGATTGTCTAGAAAGATTTTTGGCTTTCAGAACTTCCCATAATACTCCTAGTGCTTTTGGAGTGTTTAAATCATCATCGATTGCAGAAATAAATTTATTTTCAAAATCTTTGTAGAGTTTGGAGTCAGCTATTTTTTCGTTACCATTACTTATCTCTGCTATCTCTTTATAGAGATTATTAAGAGCTTTCTTCGATGCCTCAAGCGCTCTCCATGTAAAATTCAATCTAGACCTATAATGAGCGGTAAGAATTAAATATCTAAAATCGAGTGGACCAAATCCTTTTTTCCCTATGTCTCTCAAGGTGTAATAATTACCTAACGATTTAGCCATCTTAGTTCCATTAACTAATAAGTGCTCTGCTTCTAACCAATAATTCACAAATTTCTTTCCGGTTGCCGCTTCCGATTGTGCAATCTCATTTTCGTGATGAGGAAATATGTTATCAACTCCCCCAGTATGGATGTCGAAATGGTTGCCTAGATATTTCATACTCATCGCTGAACATTCTATGTGCCATCCAGGACGTCCTTCTCCGAATGGGCTCCTCCAGAATGGTTCACCCTCCTTTTTAGATTTCCAGAGGACAAAATCTTGAGCTTCATTTTTGTTATATTCATCCGCTGCAATTCTTGCGCCAGTCTTAAGTTCACGCTTTGCAAGACCCGAAAGCGCACCGTATTTTTTAAATTTAGATATATCGAAATAGATAGAATTGTCTTTACCCGTATACGCAATTCCCTTTTTTAAAAGTTTAGAGATGAGGTTAATCATCTCGCGGATATTTGAGGTTGCTTTAGGATAAACTTCGGCTTTCTCAATATTTACCTTCTTTATATCTTCAAAGAAAATTTTTGTGTATGTTTTGGTAATTTCTTTAAAGTTCTTTTTTTCTGATTTTGCCTTTTTTATAATTTTGTCTTCAATATCAGTTATGTTCATTACTTGGGTTATCTTAAAACCACTGAATTTAAGAGAGCGTCTTAAAATATCCTCAAATATAAAGGTTCTTAAATTTCCTATTTGGAGTGGGGCGTAGACTGTTGGGCCACAAGTATAAAACCGAACGTAACCAGGTTTTATTGGTTTGAACTTTTCTTTTTTATGAGTAAGTGCGTTCCAAAGAAGCATTTGTGAGGAAATTATAACACGCAGAAATGAAAAGCCGTCGGGGAGTCGATCGAACGATCGACTCAACCCGACGGCCCCTAGGCCAGATTAACGTCTCTGCAAGACGGACTCTATTCGAGTCAGGAAACGTTGGTTACGGCGACCGAGAGACCTACCCGAGCCGAGTGAGGCGAGGGTTCGGTGCCATCTCTCTGGTCATCTTCTTGGCGACGAGGCTGTTCTCGTGGTTGTTGATCATCGTGCCGAAGATGGCGACCACGACCGTGGCAGCGAAGAGGGTTAGCCACTCGTAGCGACCAACGGCTGCATTGATCGCAGTCGCCGCACCGAGGATCTCGACGAGACCGAACAGGCGCACCGTCCAGGCCATGGGGTTGTGCTTGGCGGTGAAGCTGAGCACCACGTTCCCGACCCCGATTCCGAGGAGGGAGGAAAGACCGACGAAGTAGAGGACGATGAAGATCGTGCCCACCGTGATCATGAGAATCGCGAACTCTTGCGACATTGCAACCTCTTTCTTGAATAGGACTCTACACCCTACTCTCCATATTCCCTTGCGAGAACGAGCTATCCTCCTTCGCTAAAGCTTCGGAAGGACACTTCGTTCCCGCAATGATTCTTATTCACTTTTAAAGGTTCTTAGTCTTGCTAATTAAATTATATCACACCTCTAATGATTTGTCAATATAACAAAACAGCTACAAAAAAAGCCTAAATTGGCTCTTTTTATCCCTTAACTCTTAATCTTTACAATCTCCACCTCCGTAAAATGCTGACGATGAGTCTTAAATTTCCTATATCTTGTTTTTGAGTGATATCTGAAAACAATTTTCTTTCTCTCTCTGCCATTTCTTAAAACCTTAACTTCAACTTCGGCATTCTTAATATAAGGAGCTCCAAGCTCAAATTTTGCACCATCATTAACTAAAATGACTTTATCGAAAGAAAAGGATTCGTTTTCCGTAATCAATTTCTCAACTTTAATTTTGTCTCCTGGAGCAACCCTATATTGTTTACCTCCAGTCTCAATAATAGCGAATTCCATAATCTCAATTACTGCCTGCCCCATAGTGAACTTGTTCTGCTACGGGGCAAACATAGCCAAACTAATATAATAAGAAAACGTTAATGTGTCAAAGTTAGTTTGTCGCGACTATTATAAAACTTAGGACGAATAAGAGTCCCGATATTAGAAAGCTAGTAATCCCAAGTATATAAGAAAGGGTCTTTTCTTTAAGATAAATTTCTTTTGATAAAATCAAATTCATGATTAATATGACGAGTCCTACAGTAACAATCCCATAAACCATATCAACTCCACCCTTTAAATTAATATTTCCGGCTGGATCAAAACTGACTATAAATGGCCCGTTCTTGCCGGACAACCCTATAAAAATCCAAACAAAAGATAGAATGACAAATAGGCTACTTAATCCAAATGCAGAAATTATTTTCTTGTCCTTAAACATAAAATTCTTATTTATCCCCTAAGCCTCAACAAGGTTTCCGTTTCGACTTCGGCTCTGTCTCTACCGTATGTTTCTCTCGAATATGCTTTTACCATATCTCTAACTTCCGGTTTCCCATTTTCTCTAAACCCAGTTTTTATATTAAACGGTTTTGATGGCTGTCCTCCAATTAACATCCTTATATAAGCGTTAAGGTTATCAATGTTTATAAGATCATTTTGACTAAATACGGGTTCGAATTGCTTAACAAGAAATTCTGCGTCGGACGCGCCAACTCTAAACGCAATAATGGAACCGACGTTCCCAAAAACAGCATCCCTGATTTTCTCAACAAGTTGAGCTATAAATTGATGAGCGATGACGAGATTAAGCCTATATTTTCTTGCTTCCGATAAAATGATTGCAATTGAATCAGTCGTAAAGTTTTGGAATTCATCTATATAAAGATTGAAATCTTTTCTTTCGTTTTCATTTTGGATATCAACACGGGATAAGGCCGCCATTAAAATTTTCCCGACAACAATCATTCCTAAGAGGTTGGCGTTTATGTCTCCTATTCTACCTTTAGATAAATTAACCAAAAGTATTTTTTGTGAATCCATCACCTCTCTAAAATTAAAAGCTGATTTTGTCTGGCTGATTATTGGACGAATGAAATCGTTTCCTGTAAAAGCATTAAATTTAGAGACAACATATCCGGTCATGTTCGCCAAGGCCGTCTCTCCAGTCATTTTGGTCGCCTGCTTTTCCCAAAAATCTATAACTGTAGGATTTGAAATCCTTGCAAGTTTTCTGGCTCTAAACTCTGAATCCGTAAAAACTCTTGGAAGTTCCATTAAGGTTGCTGGTTCATTTACAGCATCGTCCAAAAGAAGAAGTGTTGCATTTCTTAAGTATTGTTCAAACATAGGTCCACCAACCGTCTTCATATCATAAAGTTTATCTAAAATTCCCAAGAGCTCGTTTACTATAAAAGTCTTCTGCTCTGGATGAGACACATCATATTCGAACATATTTAAGCCCAATGGTCGCTCAATATCTCCTGGGTCAAAGACAATAACGTCCTTCATCCTCTCTTCTGGTATTAAACTCATCAAAGATTCTATTAAGTCCCCATGCGGATCGATAACAGCGACTCCCTTGCCCTTTCTTATATCGTCTATGGCTAAATTGTTTATAAGACTGGATTTTCCGGTTCCAGTTTGTCCAACCATATAGATATGCCTTCTTCTATCTTCATAGGTTATATAAGCTGGTTTTGATTCACCCCCAAAAACACTTGTCCCCAAGAAAAGTCCTTCTGTCGGCAAATTAAGCGGCGCTTCCGATTCTCTCGCTCTTAACCAATTTATTTTAGGAATGTTGGTTGATGAGGTTGGGAAATGGAATATGCTCGATATTTCATCACTTGATAAAATCATTCTTTGGCTTTCATCAAATTGCCTAAAAATTATTTTTGTAAACTTCTCTGGATTCGAAATTCTTACAAACTTGAAATCATTTTTATGCGATCCATAAAATTGACCGAAAGAATTAGCCAAACTATCAATCAAAGCTTTTGCTCTAATTTGATCTTTTGCAGAGGCAACTAATCGAACGTTAACGGAAAATAAAGGTTTTGAAATTTTTTGCTCAAGCGCCTTAACCGCCAAGTCATCAACTATTTTGGGTTCGTCTTTATCTTTACTGCTTGAGACAACCAATTTAGAAAGTTCCATCTTGCCACCCAAGGCGTCAGATAATTTGGCTCCTTTCTTTAAAGATTGGATTGAGGAACTGACGGATTTTGAAGTCCATTTAGGAGCGGGATTAACCAGTACTTGCATTGCCATCCCCTCTCCAGTTCCGCTTAATCTAGAAAAATTGCTAAGGATAGGAAGAAATGTATCGATATTTAACTCGGCAAACGTTCTTATGGGCAAGGCGAAAGGCTCTTTTTGTACAAGATACATTCCTTCAGATGCTCCGTCTGGATTAAAAACGTTGTAATCTCCAGGCTTTGTAATTTCCACATCTGGCCACATACCTTGAATTGATCTACTAAATGAATCGATTAGTTTCTCTGGAATGGCAAGATAAAAATTAATATCTTCTCCAAGTCCGCCAACAGCAACTTCCAAAGAAAATGGCGTCTCTGAATTAGAAAGTAAAGTTATAAGCTGACTTGATTCATTTATCTCTCGTAGGAATGCTTGCGGATCTTGATTATTCGTCTGTTTCTGCGGAAATTTAATTAATAAGAGTTTTAAATTAAGAGATGCAGAAAAAAGTTTTCTTGCCTTGGCGCTATTTAATAAAACCGCGAATAGAATCAGAAGTATAAAAAGAACTATTGGAGAAAATATATATATGTAATTTAATGTCATTTAATTATTCCTTTGCTCACAAAATAATTATGGAGTTTGTCGGTTAAGGCATCATGAAACGCATCAAGAAAAAAGTTTCCCTTTTTGGCAGCTTCCTTTACCGCCACCTCAATTCCTTTGTGAATCGCTAGGTCGATTAATTCTTCGACTATTAGCCTTTCTTCGTCAGAATACTTTTGCATATAATTTGGCAAAATATTCGAAGACTTGTCGTCGCTTTGAGAAGTCGGTTTTGGGACAAAGCCGGTTGGGGAGAATGTATTTATTTTTGTTGCCAGGTGCTCTCGCAAAACTTCTCTCCTCTCCCCTGGTTTTTCAACTCCTGCAATTTTAGATTCTAATTCCTTTATATCCTCTTCAAGCGCGTTTTGTTCAAAAGATGAAATTTCTGACATGTTTAATGATAAAAACTTTCAGTAACGTTACCTTCGTTTGCAGCACCATCGAAAGTATCTACTCTCATATCTATTAACAACAAACGAGCAAACATTCTACCAAGCCTACTCGAAGGGACTATGCCAGCATTTTTTAACGCTTCGGCTAACTCATTATGAGCTATGCTTCTTTTTCTGTCGGCTTCTTGGATAGCCATTTGATTATCTTGTATTGATCCTTTTGGATAATTGCTTACATCTAAAGCAAACTGAACCGCATTTCTATAAGCATCTATTTTATCCAATATTTCTCTCGTATATTTACTGATATCAAATTGCAAACGCAAATAATCTCTATCAAAATAAAGCAGTAATTGTTTAGCACTATCACCATCCAAATAAATTTGTCTTTTCTCTTCTTCAGTAGCTTCAATTAATTTTGTTCTCTTGAGATAATCTTTAAATCCCTCTATCTCTACTCCCCCTTCAACGTGAATACCGTTTAAAAAACTATCTGATTCTAAGAAACTTCCCACAAATCCATTTGGATCAGCCGTTGTTTCTAAATCTTTTACTGTTTCAAGTGTTTTCATAATTTATAACGCTTTTGCCTCTGGTTCAATCTTCCCCATATTAATAATTCTCATAATTCCGTCTTTTCTAATCTTCGATTTTAATTCACCTAGCATTAGGAATGCATCGTCTTCTTTCCATCCGCTTTCTCTATGAAGAATTCTAGACTCAGCTGCTCTTCTAAGAGCGGGAGGATCAAGACTAGCAACCCAAGCAATTTCTCGCAGTGCCAAATCTATCCCCCCTCCATCTTCTGGGGTTAATGTATCAAAGCCTTCTAAATTTCTTTCTTCTGAAGAAAAACCTAATAATTTCGGCGATTCTTCTTTCGGTGGTCCTTCACTCATTGTATTAATAATAACATTTGTGCCCTCATGGAGAATCGAACTCCAGTTCCAGCCTTGAGAAGGCTATGTCCTAGCCGCTAGACGATAAGGGCTTTGAAGCATTATAACCGTAGGGCGGGCTATTTCAACCAATTGCCGTACTGTCTAACTAAAACCTCGTGTGCCTCTATAGGATTCGCCATTATTTCAGCGACAATTTTTTCCATTCTCATTGATTGCGATCCCTTAACTAAAATTAAATCTTGGCTTTGAATTAAATCTTTCACCTTACCCTTTGCCTCGTCTGAATTGTTAAACTCATAAATATTAGCCTCTGGAAAACCGTTATGTTTTGCGCTCTCCGCCAAAAATTTAGATCTCGGTCCCACCGTTACTAAAATGTTTGCAACTCCAGGAATTATTTTTCCTATTTCTTCATGAACATAAGAAGAGTACTTGCCAAGCTCAAGCATATCTCCTAAAACGGCGATTCTTCTTGGAGCCTTAAGATCATCTAAAACTTTTAAACTTTCCGCCATCGAAATCGGAGACGCGTTATATGTGTCATCCAATATATAGCTGTCCTTGATTCCATTTATTAATCTGCATCTCCCAGGAATTCCTTTGTATGAGGAAAGCTCATCAGAAATATCTACAAGATTGATTCCCTTCTCGATTCCTAGGGCAGCGGCGGCGGCCATTGCGTATGCTTGCCCTCTTCCAAAAATATCTTTTATCTTAATAGGGACAAAGCTCCCTTCCGCCTCAAGTTTGAAAGAAATTCCTATGGGCTTACCAAACTCAATTTTATTTTCAAAACTGCTTATTTTTATCTCCGCCCCGCTCTCTAATCCAAAAGTATAAACTTTACAATTTATTCCGTCCTGCATTTCCAAAACATCTGGGTCGTCATAGTTTAATATTGCAACTCCGTTTTTGGGTAATGCCCTAACAAGTTTCGCCTTCTCTTTAACTAATTCTTCCTTATCCTTATAAAACTCTATATGTACCGGAACGGAACCGATTGCTGTTACAACCGCAATGTCAGGTTTTGCAATCGTAAGCAAATAACCAATGTCTCCCGGTCTATCCGCTCCGTACTCAAGAATTAATATCTTTGGATATGAAATTCCCAAAATAAGATTCTTCACCGAAGAGACCAAAACCCTTAACCAAAATTTGGCTCCGCCCGAGTGATCATAATTACCCAAGATTGCAAGCGGAAATCCTATTTCATTATTAAGATTCCCACCAGCCATTCTGACTTTATATTTAGACTTAAGAACTGCGTATATCGCGTTTTTGGTAGAAGTCTTCCCTGCTGTGCCGGTAACTCCAATAATAAAAGGCTTATATTTTTTAATAGTGAGTATTGCAAGCACTCTTAAAATGTTTTTAAGTAATTCCATCTTTATGACTTTTTAATTAGAAATGTTATCTGGTGCAATATTATAATAATTCAAAATAAATTGCGCGAGGTCGTGAAAAGCTGGAACTACAGTCTCCGCCGCGTGCGGTGCGCCAAGCGGCTTATCGATTCTGACTAAAATAATAAATTTGGGATTGTAAGCTGGCGCAAAACCGATATAAGAATCAATTACATCGTTTGTGTATCCCCCATGCTTAAAATCAACCACTTGAGCAGTGCCAGTTTTTCCCGCAACCGCGTAACCTTTTATACTAGCAATTTGCGCTTTGTCGACAGCGGAGACCATCATACCAATAGTTTGCTTGCTCGCCTCGGCACTTATTGTTCTCCCTAGAATAGTTGGCTCGGAATCTTTATTAATATACGGCTTCATCATAATTCCATGATTAGCAATTGATGCCATCGCCGTAATAAGGCCAATTGGTGTAACTGAAACGCCTTGTCCAAAACTAGCCGTAGCAAAGTTAATCTCTCTTACATCTTTCTCAAGAGGCAGTAAACTGCCCAAAACCTCTCCAGGTAAATCGATTCCGGTTTTATTTTTAAATCCAAATTTTTTTAAATATTCATAAAAGGGATTGTTGCCAAGCATTCTCTCTGCAAAAGCTGCACCAGTATTAAGAGAAAGCTCTATAACGTTTGTCATCGTTACCTTGCCATGAGCCTTCAAATCCCAGTTTTTAATTGTTTTACCATTAAGCTTTAGGGAACCGGTATCAACGAATGTTGTATCGGGAGTTATTTTTCCAGCATCAATTCCGGAAGCCATCGTAAAAATTTTAAATATTGATCCTGGCTCATAAACTGATTCAACTGTTGGGTTTAAAAAACTTTTTATCTCCGCACTACCATAATCATTCGGATTGAATGTCGGATTCCCCGCCATGGCGAGAATTTTCCCAGTTGACGGCTCTTCGATTATAACAAGTCCTCCTTGAGCTTTATGATCTTGAACTAAATTTTTTAAGATTCTTTCTGATTCGGATTGTATATTTCTGTCTATCGTAAGGTAAACATTATTTCCATTTTCCGCGTCCTGTACCTTATCTCCTTTAATATTTCCGAATTTACCATTTAATTCATCGTTATAATATTTTTCGGCTCCATATTTTCCGTCAACCGACCTATCCCCCGTCTCAACAAAACCAATCGTCTGTGCTCCAACTGATTCCAATGGATAAAATCTGCCTTGTTCGTAATCTATATCAATGCCAGGAATGTTTGCTTCCTTAACTAGCTTTACCTGAGGTCCAGATGCCCTTCGAATTATTGGCTCATATGGATCTTTGCTCTTACTAAGTTTTGCTTTTAAAGAAATTTCGTCTTCCGTAGTTATTGTTTTTAAAAAATTAACTGCCTCATCAACATCTTTAATTTCTGTCGGTACTACAAAAATTGTTGGGTACTGTCTATTTATTGAAACGGGAACTGCATTATTTTCTCTGTCAGAGAAAAAAATATTACCTCTATTAGGTAATAAGTTTTTTGATAAAGAATGAATTGATGCAGCCCTTGCTGCATAATAATCGCCTTTCAATACTTGCACGTGAAAAAGCTTTATTGTCAGCGCTGAAAAAAGAAGGATTGAAAATCCAATTAAAATTGGGAGGCGGAAACCCATTGGGGATTTTTATCATATACAAGACCTTTCTCTTTCGCTAACTTTTCAAGATTGCTTGAGTCTGTAATTTGAAAAAATCTATTTTTAAGTTCAGCGTTCTCAACTCTGATATTCTCGAGCGCTGCCTTTCTTATATTAATATCATGACTCAAACTTACATTTTGAATATAAACCACTACTGCATACACGAGGATAGTTAAAACAGATGTTCCAAAAAACAATAGAACTCTTAAAAAATATTTATTTCTGTTTGGTTGAATTATTGTCATTGTTTTTGTTTTTTTAGCTTACTAACTTTATTGCTCTTAATTTACTTGAACGACTCCTTGGATTTGATTTAGCCTCTTCCCAGTCTGGCTTAATAACTTTTTTGGTTAAAATTTTAGCTTGTCCCTCTTTTTCCATTTCTTTGAACAAATTCTTTATAAGTCTGTCTTCTATTGAATGAAACGATATAATTGCCGCTATTCCGTCTGGTTTTAAAATTACGTTTAGATCTTCAAGAATTTTCCTTATGGCCCCTAACTCATCGTTTACGAAAATTCTTAAGCCCATAAAAGTTCTTGTTGCTGGATTTATTCTTCCCGCTTCATAGTTAGATGGAACTGAATCTTTTATAACTTGTACAAGCTCCCCCACTCTCTCCATAGGACTTTTCTTCTCTCTTTCAAAAATGGCCTTGGCAATCTTTGCGGAATATCTTTCGTCGCTAAGTTCTCGAATTACTTTTTCTATTTCCTCTTCAGTCAGTTCCCTCAAGACCTCACGAAGCGGTTTGGTTGAGTCGTCGTAAGTCATAAGAAGCGGCTCATCACTCTTAAGAAAGCTGAATCCCCTTCCCTCGTGAGTTGGAGAAACAAGTTGATCTGACGAGAACCCTAAGTCCAAAATTAATCTGTCCGCCTTCCCTAGTTTATAATCCTCTAATATCTTTCTCGTATTGGCATAATTATCATTTACAAGAGTGATGTTTGCCTCGGTAATTGACTTGGACTCTATCTTAAAATTATCTATCGCTCGTCTGTCTCTATCTATTCCCAAAAATTTTCCTTTCGGTAAGATTCTTTTTATTATCTCCCTTGTGTGACCTCCACCGCCAAGCGTTCCGTCAATTACGAATTGTCCAGGACTTAAATCTAATATTTCTAAAACTTTTTCTAAAAGAACAGGAACATGCATCCTTAAATCCCAAGCTCCCCTAACTTCTCAGCAATCTCTTCAGAGGCGCTCTCGGTCTTCATTCGGTATTCTTTCCAAGCAGATTCATCCCAAATTTCTAATCGGTTATAAACTCCGGTGATTTTTACAGACTTCCCAAGTCCGGCATATTTTCTTAAATAGTCAGGAATTAAAATTCTGCCTTGTGAATCAAGTTCTGACTCCGATGCGCCGGAAAGCATAAGTCTTGCGAATGCTCTTGAGTTAGATTGAGCAAGCGGAAGTTTAATTAATTTTTCAGCTAAGAGTTCCCAATCTTTATTGGTAAAAACAAAAAGACAATGATCAAGTCCGCGTGTAATAATTGCGCCGCCAGAAATTTGAGAACGAAATTTAGCTGGTACCGCTATTCTGCCCTTAACGTCTAAATTGTGCTGATATTCTCCTATAAACATTTTGTTTTTGTATTTTGGGAATTTGGCGGATTGCCCCAGTTTCGTAGATTGGTCGGGGATCTACGAAATCGGGACTTATCCACAGAAGTGGGCACTTATCCACATAGTTATCCACAATTCCCCACTTGAGATTCATTGTAATAGCTTACTTATTTAAAGTCAAAAAATATACCTAATGGTCGATATAGTCAGTGTTTAAAGCACTATTTTATTATAGTGCTCTCACTTATGCACATTTTAGTGCTCTAAAAGGAAGGTTTTTCTGATTCCCCACTTCGAGTTTTTGGACTTTATTTATCTAAATTTGATAGAAATTTCTAGCTTTTCCTCTTTCTAGACCTCTTTTAGATTATTATAATTTGCCGAAATCAAAATTATTGATTTCATTAGAATCAATTATAATACAACTATGAACATTTGGTGGTTAGTTATACTTGCCCTAATATTTCAGGAGCCAGCGACTACCGACGCAACATTCTTCCAGGCTAGACAACAAAATCTAAATCTCTGGATTATTCACTTGATTTGGTTTCTTGCCACATGCTTCGATATTTGGTTTGGGTTTGTTCTCGGTAAATGGCTTCAAAGAAAATTTCAAGATTCCAGAATAGTTACATTTTCCAATGGGTTGGCTGGAAAAGTAGATGGCTTTATTGGTAGGAGAGGAGAAAAATTTGCTTTAATTCTCTTGGGTACCATAAATTTTCCATATATCAATTCTTTCTTAGCCTCGTGGTTAAAATTACCCTTTAAGAGTATTTTTGTTTTAATATTTATTGGAGACGCAATATGGTATGCCATCGAATGGATGATTAATCTTGGCGTACGAAGTCTAATACCTGATCCCCACCTTGCCTTATATGTTATTGTTGGAACTGCTTTGTTGTTAAGTATTTTTTATAAAAGCTTATTGGGTAAAATTTTGAGATGAAGTTGAACAGTATTTCTATTTAATTTTTTAATTCCCAATAATATTAGGTTGTTTTTAAAGTTGGTCGGTGAAAATAATTGTATTCCGCTTCCTAGGATTATCGGTTCAACATCAAGATAAATTTCATCAATAAGTCCAGTTTTCATAAAAGAAGCATTGGTTTTACTACCCCCAGCGATACAAACTTTTTTAAATCTATTTTTCTTTAAAAAGGCTAGAACTTCTTTCGCACTTCTATTATTAAATAAGATATTAGAAGTTTTGCTTTTTGATGGTTTCTTGTGGGTTAAAACTATATAATGACAGTTCTTTTGGAATTCTTTTCGTGGCATAAGGTCGTACGTCCTTCGCCCAATTATGACGGCGTCCATTTTTCTAATGGTATTTAGATAGCTTTTCCATGATTCTTTAGAAATCCAATCAACATTGTCATCTTTGGTGGCAATATAACCGTTGGCGGTAATTGTCATATAGAGGAAGGTTTTCATTTTTGTGCGCCCATAAGGGATCGAACCTTAGGCCTCTTGCGTGTGATGCAAGCGCTCTACCACTGAGCTATGGGCGCATGCGTTTATAAACGCATTAGGAAAAAAGTTTAGCCAATATAGCTAGTGCCAAAAAAGATACTCCCACGATGGCGTATAGTCGCCAAGTCATAGCCCACCATATTCTCAAAATAGTAATATTTGGATTTTTGTCCATCATTTCCTTAAGTGAAGGATTAAATTCTTGCCACCAAGATTTATTCTGTTCCATAATATAATAACTTATTCTTTGTCGACCTAATTTATATTAACAAAACTCCCCAAAACGTAAAAGCGCCCTCTTGAAAGGACGCTTTTGATAATTATTGGAGCTCAACTGTAGCTCCTGCAACTTCGAGTTTTTTCTTAAACTCTTCAGCTTCTTCTTTCTTCAATCCTTCTTTTATCATCTTGGGAGCGGCATCAACCAAATCTTTTGCCTCCTTAAGTCCCAAGTTCGGGTTAATCTCGCGAACTGCCTTGATGACATTGATCTTGCTCTCGCCTGAAGCTTTAAGCATTAAGTTAAAGATAGTTTTCTCTTCAACCGCCTCAGTTCCCCCTGCGGCTGCGCCAGATGCCGCTGGCATAGAAGCTGAAATACCAAACTTCTCTTCCATTGCCTTTACTAAGTCGGCCAATTCCATTACCGACATTTTCTCAATTTGTGAAATTAATTCGTCTTTCATATCTTAAATAAATCCTTACGACCTTTTTGATTTCTCACTTAAAATGTACATAAACGCTCTAAGTGGCGAAGATAAAACTCCGAGTAATTGTCCTAATAAAACTTCTCTCGATGGAAGATTTCCAATAGCAATAATAGTTTCTTTTGGAATAAATTCTTTTTGTTCTAAAGATAATCCCCCTAATATTTTGAATTTTGGGTTCTGTTTTGAGAATTTATAAGCTGGCTGGGCACCACCTGAGATTTCTCCTTTAACAAAGATAGTTCCAACTTGAGAATCAAATTGATTTGTATCAAAATCGATTCCATTTTCTTTTAAGACTATTCCTAAAAGTCTTTTCTTGATAACCTGATATTTTGCGCCAGCTTCTCTAAGAACATTTCTTAAAACTCTTAAGTCTTCTGCTTTTGTTCCCTCAAAGTCTGCGAATATCAAAGAGTCGCTTCCCTTAAGAAGTTCTTTACCCTCTTTAATTTGTGAAATTTTTTGTGTTTTTGTAAGCATTGTTGTTCTAATAATTTACCCTAATCCTCGTCGCTTCACTCCTCGGACGGGTTATTTTCCCTTTGGGAAAATAAAAAACGGCTTTAGGCCGCAAAGAAAACAATTGGTTTCCTCGGTGGGATATTTTTATCTACCATTCCTAGCTAATGCTTCGAAGAGGTAGAACCCACTGTCTGCGGACTTGCGGTAAATATAAAGTATCAATCCAAAAATGTCAAAGGCTCGGAGTTCTCCGAGCCAAAAGGGGTATTGTTGCCGCCCCTCACCGGTTTGCTAGTTCACCCCATGTGGTTGAAGCCGCAGAAGGACCTGACGAAGACTAGGGCCTTGGTCCGAACCGCAGCCATGCAGGAACTGCACTCCTTGAGATGCGCCCTCACTTCCTTGATCTCTGGCGCCGTTGGCCCGACGTACGCGATGGCCGCAAGCTTTGCCGTGTCCTCGAGCAACTCGTCCGTCGGATGGGTTGCCTCTGTTGCTAGCATTGTTACCTCCTTGTTACCTCCTTCCCCATGAGTTCGTGAACTAACGTGAAGAACTAGCTAAATAGATAGCACGAATAAGCTTATCTGTCAAGCGATAACTTATTCTCTAATAAGCGGCACAAAACTAAATCCAAAATATTCCTGGGTTTCGAATCTGTCGGCTGAAATTTTATCGACAACGACAATACTTGAACCGATTGGCGCTACAATCCGGCCACCAATTTTAAGCTGGATTTTCCATTCATTAGGAATTTTATCGGCGGTGGCGGCGGCCATAATCCCGTCGTAAGGAGCTTCGTCCGTATAACCTTTCGAGCCATCTCCCAAAATAATTCCCAAGGTTCCTTTTTCTATAAAGTTAAACTTATTCAAATTAACTTCGGCCATTGCTTTCAATTCCGCAATCCTTTCAATAGCAATCACTTTCCCGTTCCCGCCGACCAACTGCGCTAAAAGCGCCGCTTGCCAACCCGAACCCGCGCCAATGTCCAGAATCTTCTCTCCTGACTCGGGTTGCAGCAATTCCAGCATAAAAGCGACCGTTAAGGGCTGAGAAATTGTTTGCCCGAAACCAATCGGCAAAGGAGCGTTCACATAAGCATCTTTGGAAAGTTCTTGGGGAACAAACTTCTTCCTATCGATAATCCGAAACGCCTCGATCAAGCGAGGCGTTTTCAAATGTCCATCTTTTATGAGCGAGGAAATTAGTCCCTCATTAGTCATTATTTAATCTTGGTTTCCTTATGAACTACTGATTTCCTACAAAATGAGCAATACTTTTTATATTCAAGTTTGCGCTCAACCTTCTTCTTGTTTTTACTAACGTAATAATTACGCCTTCCGCAGGTAGTACACTTTAACCCTATTAAATAATCTGAAACTTTTGTTTGTGCCATGTGAATGTAATTTATATACACTTTTTCGAATTTTTACAAATCCGTGAGCCCAAGAGAGGAATCGAACCTCCGACCTACTCCTTACCATGGAGTTGCTCTGCCGACTGAGCTACTTGGGCTAAATATCTGAGCCGAGAAGAGGAGTCGAACCCCCAACCTACTGTTTACAAAACAGTTGCTCTGCCATTGAGCTATCTCGGCAGTTCGCGGCAAGACTGTGGGCAGGGAGGGATTCGAACCCCCGCAGCCGCATGGGCGACTGATTTACAGTCAGTTGCGATTGACCACTCCGCCACCTGCCCTCATCACACCAATTGAGTTTAACAACTTTTTAACTATCTTCAAGTCTTTTCTTAAATATAAGCTCTTACCGACACAAAATTTTATCTTTTGTTAAGTCTCTTTGTGATAAAATTGTCGGCTTTTAAAAGTATTATTCTAACCCTCCTTAAAACTTTTTCTCGTAGAGAAACAAAAATAGTGTCAAGCTTCTCAAGCGGTAAATTTTTAATAACCTTTTTTACTATCCCACCTTGCTTAAATTCAAGTTCTTTGTCTTCAATTTTTGGAATTGCTGAAGCAATAATATATACGATGACGCCAAGTGAAATCATGAATATCAATTGGAGTAAAAGATCAATCATATTATAAATTTATTTAAGATTATTCTTACTAAATTTCGTATCTAATAAATTTTTCCAACTTTATGTTCTCTCCGGTTTTGGAAATTACACCCTTAATAAGCTCGTCAACTGTAAGATTCGCATCTTTTATATACGGTTGTGATAAAAGATCTTCTATTGTTTGCGGATTCATTGAGGCGATTTGCATTGCTAACTCGTGAGCCAATTCTCTAAAAGGTTCTGATCTAGTAACAAAATCTGTTTCAGCATAAATCTGAAGCATTACGCCAACTCTATTATTGTGAATGTATGATTCAATATGCCCTGCTCCAAGAGCTCTCGAGGCTTTTGATTCAGCTTTAACAAGTCCCCTTTTTTGAATTAATTCCTTGGCTTTATCAAAATCTCCTCCTGCATCTTGAAGAGCTTTCTTGCAATCCATTACTGGTGCGCCAGTTGATTCTCTTAGTTTTTGGACGTCGCTTGCGCTAAACATTCGCCTGAATTTTCAAAATTTCGTTTTCAATATAGTTCATTAAGAACTCTGTGCTCTTGGCGCTCCTTGTGCTCGCTGGAATTGGATAATCAACTAAGTCTGGATCTGCGTTGGTGTTCAAAAAGGCTACAGTTGGAATCTTCATTATTCTTGCCTCTCTCGCTGCAAGTTCATGCGCCTTTAAATCAACAATCACAACAAGTCCAGGAAGTTTATCCATATTTCGAACTCCTCCTAAAAATCTCTCTAATTTTTCTAATTCTTTATCAATCAAAATTCTTTCTTTCTTCGTATATTTATTTAATTCTCCAGATGCTTTATCTTCATTCAATTTCTTGAAATGACTAATTCTTGATGTCATCGTCTTAAAATTTGTTAGAAGTCCTCCTAGCCATCTTTCGGTAACGGATAACCACAAAAGTTTTTCTGCGGTTGTTTTAACAATTTTCTTTACTGATGGAGTCGTTCCCACCAAAAGAATTGAATTACCTGATGCAATAGTTTCTTTCATAACCTTAAGCGCGGTATCCAACGCTGACATTGTTTTCAAGAGATCTATAATTTCGATTCCAGCTCTCGTTGAGACAATATATGGTCTCATCTTCGGTTGTGTGCGAGATTTTGTGTAACCGTAAAAAACGCCGGATGAAATTAATTCTCTTAGTCTTGTATCCTCTTCGGCAGTCAAAGAAACAGCCGCTTGCGGCGTTTCTAAATCTTCTATTACGCTTGTTATTTCTTCGTTATTACTACTCATAAATAGCGAGGAGAGTATACAACTATTTGTTTTTGCGTTCAAGACGCCACTTCTGAATATCCTTGTGATTGCCAGAGAGTAAAACTTTAGGCACTAAATACTTCTTTTTCTTATATATAAACACTTCTGGCCTACTGTAGCTTGGCACGCCAACCCCAAGCCTCTTCTCTTCTAATGACTCAGTTTTCCCCAAAACACCTTTTAATTTTCGGCTTATTGCATCAACCACAACCATTGCTGGAATCTCGCCACCAGTTAAAACATATGGGCCAATGGATATCTCGCCCAAATTATATTTGTTAGCCTTAATTACATTTTTGACTCGCTCGTCTATCCCCTCGTAATGTCCGGCAATTAAAATAATGTGGTTATATTTTTTAGTTATATCTTGGTTTATTTTTTCACTAAATTGTTTACCGCTTGCTTCGAAGATAATTATTTTGGTTTTCTTTCTTGCTACGTCAGACTTATTTTTTAGAATTTTATCTAACGCTTTTATAACTGGCTCGATTCTTATAACCATTCCTGGTCCCCCGCCATACGGCCTAGCGTCAGGTCTATTTTTTGAAACGAAACTTCTTAAGTTATGAATCCTTATTTTAATCAGTCCTCTTTTCTTGGCGCGTCCGATTATAGAAGAGTTAAAATAATCCTCAAAAACTTCAGGGAACAATGTTAGAATATCGAATGTCATTTGTAGAATTATGCTTTGTATGTATTAAAAATTCAAAAGGCCCGAAATACCTCTCGGGCCCCAGGTCTTCCGACCGCAGTCGGAAGCCTTACTTGAGGAGCTCGCTTAGAAAGGTTTGCCTCACTTCTTCTCAAGGGTGGTAATAAACCTAACCCAGAGAAGAACGAGAAGAAATGTAGCCGAGAGCATGACGATGCCCGTGCTCACGAGTGTTATGAGCATTATCCCCAGAAAGCAGAGAATTGCCGAAGTGGTCCCCACCAGATCGTAACCCCAGCGGTGCACCATGAAATCCAGAAGTCGCATACTTTCACCTCTTTCTTAATCGCGAGATTAGTCTTCGTCATGAAGACCGTCTTGAAGATGTTGGTCGTAACAGTCGCCTCCGTAGTAACTACTACCACGTTGAAAATGATAGTAGGTCCCATGGCAAGAAACGCGATCTTGTTCTTCGATGTGCTCTCCGCACATGCCACAGTTCGGCTTTGTCCCCTCCGGAATCTCCGGTGGCGACTCATAACTACCAGTTAGCTCGTCCACCGTAATCCCCTTTCCGGTGCGATTTTTGGCAACGCGAGAGTTTTAGAAACAAATTTTTATTCCCAAAACTCTCGCGTTATTTATACCTAGCTATTAAGTTGCAAAAGAACTATTACTATTTATATACAGCTAAATCTTTAGATAATCAAAAGTCCCTCTGTTTAAGAGAGGGACTTTTGTAATTCGCGCTTTTCTTATTCTAGATCTTCTTTCAGATCATCAATTACTTTATCGATTACTCCTTGAGGTCGTTCGCGTCTTCCACCTTCAGGTTCCTCAATAACAAGACTAACTCTTGCATGATTTTTCCTTCCGATGATTTTGAGCAATGACCTGATAGCAGTTACTGTCTTACCTTCACGTCCAATAACTTGACCCATGTCTTCCGGGTTAACGTGTAAAGATAAACGAACTCCCATCTCGTCCACTACTCTATCGATCTTCACTTCATCGGGATGATCAATAAGAGCTTTTACGATATACTCAAGAAACTTTTCGTCTGATCCATTATCTGGCATTCGTATTCAATCAATTCCTTCGTTACTTCGACCTTTGAATTTTTATTTTTTGTTAACAGAAATATTAGATTTCTTGAAAATCTGTGAAACGGTATCCGTTGGAATCGCTCCAACTCCAAGCCAATAAATTGCGCGCTCCTTATTAACTTCTGATTTATTAAGTTTAGGATTATACCAACCTAAATCCTCAATAGACTTTCCATTGAGTTTTGTTTTTGCCTCTTGGACAATGACCCTGAAGGATCTGTCCTGCTTTTTTCCAATTAACTGTAATTTAACGCTTAACATATTAACTTCGATAAATAATGGATAATTTAATGATTATTGTCAAACTCCCATAAAGATTACGACTCTAATTTCAACGATAGAACTTGTGAAGTACCATCCCCTGACATCGTTATTCCATATAGGGCGTTCGCGACTTCCATTGTGGTTCTATTGTGACTAATTATTATAAACTGTGTTTTCTTTGCAAAATCCATCAATAATTCACTAAAACGCCTAGCGTTTCTTTCGTCCAAGGCTGCATCGATTTCATCAAGTACTAAAAATGGAGGTGGACTAACAGAAATAAGCGCGAAAAGCGCTGCGGTTGATACCAGACTTCTCTCTCCACCAGACAAGATCTCAAGTCCTTTTACTTTTTTCTTAGGCAGACTTAACTCAATTTCAATCCCTAATTGAGATTCTTCCTCTTCTGTCTCAATTTCTTTCTCTACCTTTCCTACCTCATCTTCTATAGATTTATCAATTAACTTAGGTGGGCCATCTTTAACTATTACAAGTTTTCCCCTACCTCCACCAAACATTAAACCTATAAACTTATTGAATTCTTCGTTAATTGTTTTTATTGCGGATGTGAATTCGTGATCAATTTTATAATCCAATTCTTTAATTAAAGTTTTTAAATCGGAAATCGCTTTTCCTAAATCAGAAACTTGATTAGTTAGAAATGTATATCTTTCCTCTGTCTCTTTTGCCTCTTTTACCAAGGTCTCATCAACATCTCCAATATTTGAAAGTTCTCCTCTTACCTTAAACATCTCACGCCTTATAAGTTCTTCGTTTCCATCAAAAACACCTTGCCAATTTTCAAAATCCGATTTCTTTCTTCCAATTTCTACCAATTGATATTCTAAATCTTTAGACCTTAGAGAAATTCTCTCCAATTCCAAATTAAGACGATTCTTTTCTTCAGAAAGTTTGCTTAAATCATTTCTTTTTTTCTCAAGTCTCAAAAAAACTGCCTCGAATTTTTTATTGAATCCTTCTAAATTTGAGGTAAAACCTTTCTCCGTTTCTGCAATTTTTTTAAGTTCGTTATCAATAACTTCCACACTCTTTAATAGTTTTTCTCCATCTTTTTCCAATGCGCCCTTAACCTCTGATGAAGACTTGTCAAAAAGTTTTCCTGATAATTCAGCTATTTTTTTAATTCCGCCTCTTAAGACTTCTAAATTGTTTTCTTCTTCGAGAGAGACAGTAAGCGCTTTAATTTCTTTTAAGACGCTGACCAAATCGGCTGTTTTAAAGTCTGCTTCATTTGCGCTTAGTTCAATTCTTGCCTCGTTCCTTCCTAATTCTTTCTGAAAATTAGATCTTTCTCCTAAAAGCTTTGCGCGAGAAGCTTGGATATTCTTTAGTTCTTGATTAGACTCTGGCTCGCTTTTTCTAACTTTCTCTAACTCTAACTCAAGCTCTCCAAGATTTTTTTCTTCTGATTTTATTTCTTTCTCGATTATGTCTTGTTGTGGTTCAAATTTTTTAAGATCGGCTTCTAATTCTTTAAATCGGCTTCCATAAAAACCATCTTCCATTTCTTTTAATTTCGAAACTAACTCTTCCCTACCCTCATATCTTGAAACTTGTTTTTTTAAAAATCTTAAGTGTGGTTTCAATTCTTCTATTAAAGCGTTTGCTTTATCCAAGTTAAGAAGTGAATTTTTAAGTCTTCTTTTAGCATCGAATTTTTTAATCTGATATTCCTTAAGGCCAAGCGTCTCCTCAATCATCTCGCGCCTTTCAATAGAGGTAGCTTTTATAAACACGTCGCTGTCGCCTTGTCCAACAACATTAAATCCTCTTGCGCCAAGTCGTGATTTAGCAAAGAAATCAATTATATCTTTAAGTCTTACCTCAGCTTTATTTAGGAAAAACTCCGAAGTGCCATCTCTACTTATTTTTCTTGATATAGAGACTTCGTCAAAATCAACGGGGAAAAATCCTGAAGAATTATCAAAATATAAGGATGCTTGAGCTTGTCCTACACGAGCGCGTTTTTCAGTTCCCGCAAAAATCAAATCCTCAACCTTAGCTCCTCTTAAACTTCTCGCGTCTCTTTCACCCAATAACCACCTAATACTATCGGTTACATTAGATTTACCGGAACCGTTTGGGCCAACAATTACAGTGATGCCATTCGTAAAATCAAACACCACTTTATCAGCAAAAGATTTAAATCCCTGAACTTCCAGTCTTCTTAAGAACATCGTAAATTATAGTTTTAAAGTTTTAAGCAACCTTCTTGCAGCTTCTGCCTCAGCTTCCTGCTTAGAATGTCCTATGCCCTTTGATTTTAATTCATCGCCAAAATACAGACCCACCTTAAAAGTCTTCTCGTGCGCGGGGCCTGTCTCATCAATAACTTTATAATATGGAGTAACAGAAAATTCTTCTTGGGCGATTTCTTGGACCATGCTCTTTGGATCTTTTCCACCGTTTATAACAACTTTACTTAAAAGATGAACTACAAATCTCATTACAAATTTTTTAGAAACTTCGTAACCTTGATCTAAATAGATTGCACCAATTAATGCCTCAACGCCATCAGCGCTTATTGAGTCTTTTCCACGCGTCAAAAGATCTTTAGACTCACCACGCGAGACTAAAAGTTCTTTGTCCAATCCAATTTCGTTTGCAACCATTGCTAAAGTTTTTGCATTTACCAATGCTGCTCTATACAAGGTAAGTTCTCCTTCTTCTTTTTCTGGGAAACGTTTTACCAATTCTTCTGTAACAACAAGTTCTAGTACCGCATCGCCTAAGAATTCCAACCTTTCGTTGTTAGAAAATTCCCAATTTGGATTCTCGTTAAGATAAGACCTATGTGTTATGGCTTCACTTACAAAACTTTTATTTATGAATACAACTCCAATTTTTTCTTCTAGTGTTTCTAAATCCATTATTTCTTTTCGGCTGTCTCCGGCGACTTATCCGGCTCACCTATTTCTCTATATACTGTTCCTAAAACTCCATTAATAAACTTGCTGGAATTTTGACCTCCGTAGGTTTTAGCAAGCTCGATAGCCTCGTTTATCGCAACTCTTGGAGGAACTTCTTTCCTATTACCGAATAAAAGTTCGTAAAGACCGATTCGTAGGACATTCCTGTCAACAACTGACAGTTGTGCTACCGGCCAATCTGGAGCAGAGGCGCTAATTATTTTATCAAGCTCATCGGCTTTAGAGACAACTCCATTTACAAGATTTCTCACAAAATCGCTCTCAGTAAATCCAGGAGCAAATTCTTCAACATTCCTTTCTATTGTGGAATCCAAATCCAACTGCCTTTCATGAAAATCCCACTCGTAAAGGGATTGTAGAGCTATTCCTCTACCCAGTTGTCTTACTGCCATATTTTCCGCAATGAGAACAAACTCGATGTGACAAAATCGGAGCCTTACAATTTGGACAAACAGAAATCTGAATTGGTTTCCTCGCCAAATGACTGCGTCTTCTGCCAACCTTGGATGATGTATGATGTTTTACCGGTACGCCTCCCATAGTGTTAAGTACGGAACTCGAAATTCAAAAACAGAAACTTGTTCTAGTTTTAGACTTTGAATTTTGATTCCTTGTTCAAAGCTTAATGTAATTCTTTAAAAACGTCAAACGATGAACGTCGCTTACTCCATATTTCTTTATGGCGCGAATGTGTTTTGCGGTCCCATAACCCTTATGGAGGTAAAATCCGTATTTTGGATAAACCTTGTGAAGATTCTTCATATATCTATCCCTTGTAACTTTTGCAACGATTGACGCTAATTTTATGGCATCAAATTTTTGATCCCCTTTTACTATTGTCCTTGAATTTACATCCAAACTTTTAGAACCAATTTTAAGATAAAGTCCTCCATCAAGAATAACTTTGTATTTTTTAGAGTGTACTGATTTCTGAAGTCTCCTAAAAGCTTTAACGGCCGAAAAGTTCGCGGCTCTCGTAATATTCATCTTTTCGATTCCCCTTTGATAAACTCGCGAGGTAACAAAAGAGATTTTTTCTTCCTCCTTTATATATCTAAACCACTTCTCGCGTCCCAGCGCGCTCAAGCTCTTAGAGTCACGAAGTAACAATTTCCCAAGTCTTTTTTTAACTCTAAAACCCTTGCGAATTAAAAGCGCGGCAACAACGACAGGTCCGGCCAAGGCCCCCCGCCCAACTTCATCAATTCCAATAATAGACATAAAGCAATCATATTATAGAATATTCATATGCGTTTCGTTCACCTTCATACTCACTCCCATTATTCTCTCCTAGATGGGCTCTCTAAAATTGACGAGCTTGTTGATCGAACCAAACAATTGGGAATGGATGCCTTGGCGATTACTGACCACGGAAATCTTTACGGATCAGTTGAGTTTTTTAAAAAAGCTAAGGCGAAAGGAATAAAACCAATCCTAGGGGTTGAAACTTATGTCGCTAAAAACTCAAGACTTTCAAAAACCCCAGGGACGGATAACGTACGCTATCATCTAATTCTTCTTGTTAAAAATAAGAAGGGTTATGAGAACTTGTGTCAACTTATAACCAAATCTCACTTGGAAGGTTTTTATTATAAACCGAGAATTGATAAAGAACTTTTAGAAAAATATCACGAAGGATTGATTTGTTTATCAGGTTGTTTCTCTGGAGAGATTGCTAAACTATTACTTGGAGGAAAATATGAAGAGGCTGAGTCGGTTGCGAAATATTATAAAAGTTTATTTGGAGAAGATTACTATATTGAAATTCAGCCGCACACTAAGGAACTTCACGCAGATTTAATAAAGTTGTCTCAAAGTCTTGATATTCCTCTTGTCGCGACCCAAGACTCTCATTATTTAACAAGAGAAGATGCGCCGTATCACGAAATTCTTTTAGCTATCCAGACTAACGGCAAATTAGATGACGAATCAAGATTTTCTTTTGGAGATTCCGATTGCTCTTTCAGGTCGGGAGAAGAAATGGTTGGAATCTTCTCCGCCGAAGGCGGATCCGCCTTGGGCGGAAAGGAGTTAACGGAAGCAATTGAAAATACTGGTAAGATTGCCGATAAATGTGAATTCGAAATGGAACTTGGGAAAATCCATATTCCAGAGTTTCCTCTTCCAGAAGGAGAAACTGATAGTAGCGAATATCTAAGAAAGCTATGTCTAGAAAATTTACCAGAGAAATTCGACAAGATAACAGATGAAATTCAAGAAAGATTTGATTATGAGTTAGGAGTAATAGAGAAAACTGGTTTTGCAGATTACTTCCTTATAGTGCAAGACTTCGTTAACTGGGCTAAAAGTCATGGAATCGTTGTTGGACCTGGAAGAGGTTCTGCTGCCGGAAGTTTAATTTCTTATGTTTTAAATATTACTGGAGTCGATCCCTTAAAATACGGGCTTCTATTTGAAAGATTCTTAAACCCAGAGAGAATTTCTATGCCCGATATTGATCTTGATATAGCGGACAACAGACGCGATGAAGTATTGGGATATATAAAAGATAAATATGGAAATGAAAGAGTGGCTCAAATTATAACTTTTGGAACAATGGCCGCGAGAGCATCCGTGAGAGATGCCGGACGTGCGCTTGGGATTCCCTACGCTACATGTGACGAGATCGCAAAACTAATTCCCTTTACTCCAAACGTTGATGCCTCTCAAAGAAAGCTAGGTAAATTTATAGAATCAACACCAGAACTTAAAAAAAGATATAACGAAGATTCACAAATCAAAAAATTGTTAGATGCCGCTATGAAACTTGAGGGAGTCGCCCGTCACGCTTCAGTTCATGCTTGTGGAGTAATTATTTCCAAAGAGCCTTTAGTAAACTACTTACCACTTCAGCGAGCCCCGCAGGATGATGAAAGCGTAATAACACAAATCGAATATAAAGCCGTTGAAGAACTTGGACTTCTCAAGGTGGATCTCTTAGGACTCCGCAACTTAACCACAATTGAAGAAACCGTAAAACTTGTAAGAGAAATTAAAGATGTAGATATAGATATCGAGAAACTTCCTCTTGATGATGATATGACTTACAAGCTTTTACAAAAAGGAGATACCGTAGGCGTATTTCAATTTGAATCATCCGGTATGCGCCGTTACATGAAAGACTTGAAGCCAACGGAATTGGAAGACTTGATTGCATTAGTCGCGCTGTACAGACCAGGACCATTAGAGATGGGTATGGTACCGAAATATATCGCTCGGAAACATGGTGAGGAACCCGTTACCTATCTACACGAAAAACTTGAACCAATTTTGAACACTACTTATGGCATTGGCATCTACCAGGAACAGATGATGAAAATTGCGACCGATCTCGCTGGATACACTTTGCCTGAAGCAGATACGTTAAGAAAGGCAATCGGAAAGAAAATTAAATCATTGCTAGATGAACAAGGAGAGAAACTTGTTAATGGAATGATCAAAAACGGCATTGATGAGAAAACCGCCCAAAAGATATGGGAGCTCTTTCCGCCATTTGCCAGATACGGATTCAATAGATCTCACGCAGTTTGCTATTCCTTAATCGGGTATCAAACCGCTTATCTAAAAGCTAATTATCCAGTCGAGTTTATGGCAACACTTCTTAATAACAATTCAGGTGAGGTTGAAAGAGTTTCGTTCCTTATAGATGAGGCTAATAAAATGAAAATTGATGTTTTGCCACCTGATGTAAATAACAGTCTTAGTTTATTTGTGCCTGAAGGAAAAAATATAAGATTCGGACTTTTGGCAATTAAAAATGTTGGCGCGGTTATAACGGAAGTGATAGTGGACGAAAGATTAAGAAATGGTCAGTTTTTAGACTTATCAGATTTCATATCAAGAATTAATCACAAAGATCTTAATAAGAAATCTTTAGAATCTTTAATTAAGAGTGGCGCGCTTGATTCACTGGGTGTTGAAAGAAATGTGGCGCTTACCAATCTTGAAAATATTATTAAAGTTGCGGCTGGTATGAAAAAAACAGCAAATAGCCAGAATAATCTTTTTGGGGCCTCTGGCAAAATAAATATTAAGTTGTCCCCCACAAATCCCGCCTCAAAATCAGAAAGACTTTCTTGGGAGAAAGAGTTGTTAGGTCTCTACATTACAGAACATCCGCTTAAAAATTTAGATACAACTAAAATTCCGAAAGGCGCAGTGCAGATTAAAGATGCACTTTTAGAAACCAGCGAGAGAAAAACTGTAAAAACTTATGGAATAATAACAGCAGTTAAATCGTTTAACGCTAAAAATAATACTCAAATGCTTTTTGCCAAAATCGAGGATCTAAGCGATACTATAGAGGTATTAGTGTTCTCTGACGTCTTGAATAAGAACACTCTTGTCTGGAAAGAAGGAAACATCGTTAGTTTGTCCGGGAGGGTTTCAAAAAGAAACGGAGAACCAAAATTGGTATGCAACGAAGTTCAAAAATTGGAAATATAGATAATATTCGCCACTCACTGGCTCATCTTTTAGCGGCTTCGGTTTTAAAAAGATTTCCTAAGGCAAAGTTAGGAATTGGCCCAACAATTGAGAATGGTTTCTACTATGATTTCTTGCTCCCACGTGGCTTAACTCCGGATGATTTAAAAGAGATTGAAAAGGAAATGAGGAAGTTCGCGCTGGCAAAACTCCCTTTCTCCGGCAAGAAAGTAACTGCCTTGGAAGCTAAAAAATTATTCCGAGACCAACCATTCAAACTCGACTTAATAAAAGAATTTGTTAATCCGCCAGCTGGCGGAAAAAAACAACCACTAACCATCTATAAAACGGGGACCGTATTTATGGACTTGTGCCGTGGAGGTCATGTTAAAAATACTTCTGAAATAAATGTGGACACATTTAAGATTACTAAAACCGCTGGAGCTTATTGGAGAGGAGATGAAAAGAATCAACAACTTCAAAGAATTTATGGGCTTGCTTTCGAAACTAAAAATGAGTTGGACGGTTATTTAAAAATGCTTGAAGAGGCAGAAAAGAGAGATCATAAAAAATTAGGAATTCTTTTAGATTTATTTGCTTTTTCCGATATGGTTGGAAGTGGACTTCCTCTTTGGACTCCTAAAGGGACAATTTTGAGACATAAACTTGATGATTTTGTTTGGGAACTTCGAAAAAAACGAGGTTACCAGAAAGTGGAAATTCCGCACATCACTAAAAAGGAACTTTACGAAACGAGTGGACACTGGGACAAGTTCAAAGACGAACTTTTCAAAATTAAAACTCGGGAAGGGCACGAGTTCGCGATGAAGCCTATGAACTGCCCTCACCACATTCAGTTATTCAAAAGAAAACCATGGAGCTACCGCGAAATGCCGGTCAGATATTCTTCAACTACCACCTGTTACAGAGACGAACAAACCGGCGAACTTTCGGGATTATCAAGAACTAGAGCTTTCGCTCAGGACGACGCCCACGTTTTTTGCAGAACTTCGCAGGTTAAAGATGAGGCGAATAAGGTTTGGGATATAATTCACGAATTTTATGGCGCGTTTGGATTTGATATGAAAGTTAGGCTCTCTCTTCACGATCCTAAAAAGAAAAAGAATTATCTTGGGACTCCAAAGGTTTGGAAATACGCTGAAGGAGAATTAAGATCGTTGCTTAAAGAAAAGAAAGTTAAATTTATTGAAGCTGTGGGTGAAGCCGCTTTCTACGGACCGAAGATTGATTTCCTTGCAAAAGATTCACTGGGACGCGAATGGCAAGTTGCAACTATCCAACTTGATATAAACCAACCAGAAAGATTTGATTTGACTTGTATCGGTGAGGACGGTAAGCCTGAAAGAGTTCTTATGATTCACGCCGCCATTATGGGTTCGATAGAAAGATTTTTATCTATAATAATTGAACACTTCGCAGGTGCTTTCCCTGTTTGGCTTGCCCCGGTACAGGTGGTGATAATTCCAGTTAGCGAGAAGTTTAATAAGTATAGCGAATTGATTTATCAAAAACTTAAAAATGAAGATATAAGAGTTGAATTGAATGACGCCAACGAAACTTTAGGAAAAAGAATTCGTGATGGGCAAATACAGAAAATCCCCTATATTGTTGTTATCGGAGAAAAAGAAGAAGATTCAAAAACAATAAATGTAAGACATTATACTAGAGGTCAGGAAGGTGAAATTAAACTTGAGAAATTCTTGGAGAAGATTAAAGAAGAAGTTAAGAACAAGAGTTAATATGAACAAATTTTCGACATACGGAATAGTAGTCGTAACTCTCTTAGGTGGTATCTACTGGTTAAACTCTGATAAGTTGCCGGGTTCTAGCAACTACGAACGCTTCGATAGCCCGACTACTCAGCGACCCCCTTCCTCAGGCGACTACGATTGTCCCGATTTCTCAACGCAAGAAGAAGCACAAGATTTTTTTGAGTCTCAAGGTGGTCCGTCAGATGATCCTTACAATCTGGATAGAGATGGAGATGGTGTGGCGTGCGAAACTTTGCAATAACAGGAAAATATGAGAAAACTTCTACTAACAACTTTAATAATCGGAAGCCTCTTTGCCTCCTCAATATCAATCGTCTCTGCTCATCGCTCTGGGTGTCATCGGTGGCACTCCTGTCCTTCTGACAGTGGCTCGTATTCGTGTGGCGACGCGGGACATCCCTGTTCCTATCCAACCTACCCAGCGAGTGGTGGTGTCGTATATCCGCCAAGTGGTCAATACAAAGACTGCTATGGTTGTGCGTGGAAATCTGTATCAACGAGCGATTCAAGAGCGTGGAAAAATCCAATGCAAAAAGGCAGTCGTGGACTTGATGTGATAAATCTTCAAAAAGTGTTAAATAAAGAAGGTGTATATCCCGAAGCTATTTATACTGGTAGCTATGGTAGCTTAACCGAGCTTGCTGTAAAAAAATTCCAAGCCAAGTATAATATTGTGAGTGAGGGCAGTCCGTCAACAACTGGCTATGGAAAAGTTGGGTGGGCAACCCTTTCAAAATTAAATGAATTATATAAATCAGAATAAAATATTATCATTTAGGTGAAAACTTGGCTAAAAGAAAATTGGCAGGAAATAATGCAGATTACTATTTCCTTTGTTGCTTTTTGTTTAATTTTATTTTTTATAGATAGTGGATATATAACAATTGGTGTGCCTATTTTTTTCTTGATATTAATTACGTGGGCTTATTTTGAAAAGGTAAAAGAGTGTAACAAATGGAGAAAGGAAAATGATGATTTAAAAAAGATTAGATATGAAAGAAAAAATTAAAACTTGGTTTGAATCCAAGTCTGGCAGCTTTTTTAAGATATGCCCGGTATACTTTGTTAGAACTTTTTAATATACTCCCCTTATAAACTAAATGAAGATTGGTGTTGATTATGTTGGTGTCAGCGCTGGTGCTGTCATTATAAATAATGAAGGTAAATACTTTCTTGCAAAAAGAGGGCCAGCAGTCCGTGATGATGTGGGTTGCTGGGAATTTCCAGGTGGAGCTGTTGAGTTTTATGAAATTCGCGAAGAAGCAACTAAGCGAAATATTAGAGAAAAATACAACATAAAAATTGAAATTAACAGTCTTCTAGGGGTTTATGATGTAATTGATAGAGATAATCAAGATCATTGGGTCTCCACTACTTATTTGTGTAATTTTGTTAGCGGAAATCCGAAAATAGCAGATACTAATAAATGTACCGAAGTGGGATGGTTTACTCTAGATGAGCTACAACGACTTAAACTTAGTCGTATTACTAAACTTAATCTTGCTGATTTATTGAAACGCTAGCAATAGATATTATCGCTATAAAAGGTTCCACGATTGTTCTATAGTCCTAGCAAGGTTTTTCAAAACTTCAAGCCTAATGATTCTAGAAAAGTATTTATTAAATGAGCCCGGAGATCCTATTGAACAAGGCTTTGGTTCTCGTTCTAATCAGGTTTTCGATGGATTATATGAAACTGGCAGACAATATTTTGAGGTGGGAATAACCGCGTGCAAAGAAAAGAAACTCATCATGGTAAATCTTTGGCACTTAGGAATTGAGATAATATTAAAATCTGGAATAGTTAGAAAATATAAATTGGTCTCAGTCCAAGATACTCATAAAATCTTGAAGGCCGTAAAAGATGTATACAATCATGATTTGCAAAAACTTTGGTCTGATTTCAAGGAATTATATTACAATGAAGATAATAATCTAAGTGTATTTGATAAGGTGATTACAGATCTTGAACCTTGGACGGATATTAAATATCCAAAGGTGCAAGAAGAAAGCATTATTATTAATCGTGAAAGTGTCGAAATAATATTCTCACAAAAGACTAACTTCCAAATCAATAAACCCGTAGAGGATTATGTAATTGATGCGAAGAGAGTAGAAGATTTTCATAACAAACTTCGCTCCTTGCTTGGCGGATATTCAATATATGACACGATTAAGAAACATAGCAATTGATCCTAAGTATTCAGACCAAGACTGTCATTCACTCCCCTATTTTGACCCCTAATCTTCGGTTCCGTTATTAAGATTTATAAAATACTAAATCCTCATATAATTTCTTTTTGGCGTTTTCAACTCCTTTGAGATACTTGTGGCGATCATACCACCATAAAACGCCCACTCCGTGACTAAGTTTTATCCAATTCAATAATTCTTCAAAGTCGCCATCAAATAAGTTTTTATTAGAGTAGCCTTCTTGTAGCCAACTAAGTGGAATTTCATAACTAAACCAATAATCCCATTTCGCAAAGTCATTTACTGGCGAATGCCCGGCAACCTCTCCAAAATCTAAAATACCAACAATTTTACCGTCTTTTACTACAATATGTTTAGGACCAAAGTCATTATGACTTAATAATGGAGAAATAACGGGTGCTGAATCTACTTTGTCTCGTAGTATCTTGAAAATACTTTTCATTGCATCTATATCAAAATCTATCTTTTGAGCCAACGATATATATTCTTTTTCTTGATGTATATTCTCTTTCATTAAATCCGCAAAGGTTTTGAATACTCCTTCCCCTTTGCCGTTAAGATATCCAAAACCATCTGTTTTGATCGCATGCATTCTGGACAGGATTTCTCCTGCTTGAAGAATAATGCTTTTTAATTCCTTCTCTGGAATAGTATGGAGATCTATACCACCACGTTCTAATGGCTCTCCCTCTATTCTCCTTTGAACACAGATATCCAACGGTTTATCTTCTATAGAGAGATGTTTGATAAGTAATACTTCAGGAACAGGTATTTCCAGCTTTTTACACTGTTCTATCGCCCACTTTTCTTGTTCGAAATGCTTATCTTCATATTTTGATATTCTCACCATAACTTTTGATTGATTGGCTAAGCCTATTTCGTATACTTCGTTTCCCTCACCCGCTACTATTCTCTTTTTATAAGAAATTTCAGATTTTGTAGCTTCCTTTACAGCATCTCTAATTAAACCTTCTGGTGTAGCGGTCTTAGAATGAATGCTTGCTAAAAACTTTTCGTAGTCCTTGTCCATCATAGTAAGCATATCATCGTTTCCAATGCTTTTATTCAAATTTCGTCCCCTGCCGATAGGCAGATGCTTGGCTAACAGATAAATCTCGAATATTATTAAGAAAATGGAAAAAGCTGAAATAACAGGATTTGGTATTCACTTAAAGGTTGCCGATATTAGAAAGTCTCGCGAGTTTTACGAATCTCTCGGTTTCAAATCGGTATTTGCCTACGGAGACGAAGAATGGAGAAAAAGCGTTCCAGGGGGGGTTCCATCTGCACCTGAAAAGTATCGAGGCATAACCTTTGCGATTGGTGAAGGCGCTAAGTTAGAGCTTGCCGAGGGACACGTTGGGATAAAGCACAAGCAGGTATTTAAAGATGTTATCCAAAACGAAAAGATTTCAGCAATGGTCAATGTCAAATCCTTAGTCCCGTTATTTTCGAATCCGCTCGTGAATATTACATTTCCAGTAAGACACTATTACTGGGGTACTATTGAAGCCGCCTTTCGTGACCCAGATGGTTTCGTGCTTGTATTTATTGCCCCATATTCCGAAGAAGAATTTAATGCTGTTAGTAAATTTGTAAAAATCGAGAAGATTGACGTCAATTAAGCAAAATATGAAAAATAAAATCGCGTTAGTAACTGGGTCTACGTCTGGTATAGGAAAAGCAACCGCTCAACTTCTTTTAGATAAAGGTTTCACAGTAATTATCAGTTCCGAAAAAGAATTAAGTGAAGATTCTGTATTAAAAGATTTTAACAATAGAGAAAATGCGAAATATCTTAAAATTGATATTTCTAAAAAGGATGATGTTACCTCTGCTCGAGATACAATATTAAAAACGTATGGGAAACTTGATTATTTGGTTGCAAACGCTGGAATACTCCCCAAAAATGGAGGTATCGATACTATAACTGAAGAATTGATGGATAAGATAATCAATACAAATCTTAAAGGAACTTTCTGGACTGTAAAAATACTGGGAAAACTTATTCAAGATACTTCTAACGATGGATCGATAGTATGCACTACATCAGTAGATGGAATAATTGGTGAACCTTATGGAGTTATTTATTCAGCAACGAAAGCCGGTATTATTTCATTCACTAAATCATTTGCAAGATATTTCAAGAAACCTTTAGTAAGAGTAAACGCTGTAGCTCCTGGCATTATAGATACGCCGTTAACTGCTTCGGGTGGAGAGAATCCTTCTGCAACAACAGATTTATCAATAATTCAAAGAATGGGAACTGCTCAAGAAATTGCAAATTCGATTACTTTCTTATTAAGTTCAGAGTCGTCTTTTACTACTGGTCAGATTATCGCAGTTGATGGTGGATTTACTTTGAAATAACCTATCAAAAAGGAGGTCCTATAGCGTCAGTAAACTTTCTTTAATTATATGAATCAATTTATTTTATTAGCTGAACCATTGTGGGTGAATTTGTTGATTCTTATCCCCGTCGTTGTCTTTTTTCTATTCAGAAGTAATAAATTATTAATAACAAGAAAGCAATTACTCTTCGCCGCAATCTTCGG